>JGI20152J14361_10001888_pt1 | contig 13114 bp, 14 predicted proteins | sample COG_02_FD_14361 | JGI IMG/M metagenome (IMG submission 14361)
GAGGAAAAAGAAGAAGGAGTGGTTTCTGGGTTTTGGATTTCTGACAAAAAAGAGGTAAGCGATACAAAAACAATCAAAGATCCAAAAACAACCAAAGGTCCAAAAGCAAGCAAAAATCAAAAAGAACAAAAAGACGGTTATGAAACAAAAATTGTCGTAAAAAGAAAGGCAAATAACTGGACTGCAGACGGGAAAAATCAGCCGCTTTATGTAGTCAATGGTAAAACCTTAGAAAAGGGTGCTGATATAAAAGATATTGATCCAGACCGTATTAAAAGCATCAATGTAATTAAAGGCCAAGCTGCTAAAGAAAAATATGGAGATAAAGGAGTAAATGGCGTGATTGAAATTACCACAAAAAAGCAATAGGCTTAGCCCGGCCTTTACAAGGAGCTTGTTTTTTTAGTAATACCACTTAAATTTCATTTTAAAGCCACCGCTAGCGGTGGCTTTTTGTATATTTGAAACATGCGTTTTTCTGATGTTTTAGGGCAAGAAGGGATTAAAAGCCGTTTGCAAACTGCTATTGACAGCAATCGTTTGGCACATGCACAATTGTTTGTGGGTGCAGAGGGAAGCGGCACCTTGCCTATGGCATTGGCTTTGGCCAGGGAAGTGCTCTGCGGCGCAGAAAATTTAACGGAAGAACAGAAAAGAGCGGGCCATTTAAAAATGGACCATCTAAACCATCCAGACCTTCATTTTGTGTACCCCGTTGCCGCTTCAGACCTCGCTAAAACAAAACCCATTAGTGATCATTATGCAGTACCCTGGAGGGCGTTTATTCAAACACAGGTTTACGGCAACCTCTTTGACTGGTACCAGCTTATGGGTACTGAAAAAAAACAGGGAAATATCTCTGTAGAAGAAGCGAGAGACCTCAGTCAGAAACTTTCTTTAAAATCTTATGAAGGAGGGTATAAAGTCATGGTCATTTGGGGGATAGAAAAAATGAATACTGCAGCGGCAAACAAAATCTTAAAACTTCTTGAAGAGCCCCCTGAAAAAACCCTGTTTATTCTCATTGCAGAAGAGGAAGAACAATTAATAGCCACCATTACGTCTCGTTGTCAGATTACCTATTTTAAAAAGCTTCAGGAAAAAGATATTATTAAAGGCTTGCTAGCGGAGGGCGCGATAGAACAAAATGCCAAACAGATCGCTATTATGGCAGAGGGCAACTACAATAAAGCATTAGACCTATTTAGACAAGATTCAGAGGAATTGCGTTTTGGCGAATGGTTTGTATTTTGGGTAAGGGCCGCATTTAAAGCCAAGGGGAATAAAAGCGCTATAAACGAACTACTCAATTGGAGTGGAGAAGTGGCAAAATCTGGCAGAGAGATACAGAAAAACTTCCTGTTATACTGTTTGTCTTTGTTTAGAGAAGCGGTTTTAATGGAATATGGTTTGGACCAATTGCAACACACACAAATTGAAGTTTCTAATTTTGACTTTAAGAAATTTGCCCCTTTTGTACACGAGGGAAATATAGAACAAATCTCCACGGCTTTAGAAAGTGCTGTTTATGAAATTGAAAGAAATGGAAACGCTAAAATGGTCTTCACTGATCTGGCTATTTCGCTCACTCGATTACTGCACATGACAAAAGCTGTTACTAATTAAAATAATTATGCTGCATTTTGAAGACAACTTAACGGTATTAATCCTACTGGTATTTCTTTGTATTACATTTTTACAAAGTGCTTTAGACAAACTCATTGATTGGAAAGGAAACTTAGGGTGGCTCAAAGGTCATTTTGAAAAGAGTTTTCTAAAAAACACTGTCCCATTTTTACTTGTGACCATTATAATCATGGAAGTCATTAGTGGTGTGTTGGGTATTTGGGGTATTATGGACATTGTTCACTATAACAAACCTAATATAGCCCTAAATGCAGCAGTGGTAAGTTGCCTCACTTTGCTTATGTTGTTATTCGGGCAAAGAGTTGCCAAAGACTATGATGGCGCTAGGACAATTGTAATTTATTTGGTGCCCGCGGTCTTGCTTCTTTTCTTTTTAGAAATGTCTATGTGGTAATTTACATTTATAAATACCCTTAGAACAAGCCATAAGATTAATTTATAAAACAGCGGGGGTACTATAGATTTTTGAAATGAAAAGCGGCCTCCATAGGCTGGATTTAAGGCTGTTTTTAAAAACCCTGAGCTTGTGTTGCCGGAAGGCTTAAAAAAACGCACTAAAGCTTTTATAAGGGCTTATTCTGGTTTTTTTAGTACATAAATGATAGAAGAATACTCTTTGGTCCTTATAGCTGATAGGTTGGCATAAAAACCTTTAAAAAAGGCGCTAAACAGAGGGGCCTTTTTTTGAGCGTACCTTTCAGATAACAGAGACACATAAAAAGCATCCAGTAGCATTGGTTTGGTTTCCTCTAAAGACAATCCGTATTTTTCTGCCAACTGCTTTATGGCTTTTTGTGAAAAATGCCACAAATGCCTGGGTACGTCATAAGCAGCCCAGAAGGCGCCATAGTGTTTTGCATCCCAAGAGTTATAATTGGGTACGGCAATAAGGAGTTTGCCTCCAGGCGCCAAAGCGCCTAATAATTTTTTTAAGGTGTGTTCATAATTAGGCAAGTGTTCTAAAACATGCCAAAGGGATATGACAGAAAATTCTTGCTTTGGAATGGATTCTAAAGAGGGGTGTAGCACACAGTTATTCTCTAAAGCAATGGATCTAGCGTTTGGGTTGGGCTCCACGCCCAAAGAATGCCACTGTCTGTTTTTAAGAAAGGAAACTAACGCGCCGGATCCTGCGCCAAAGTCTAAAAATTTCTTTGACCCATTACAGTGTCGTTCCAATAAAACAGCCTTCTTTTTTAATTGATAATTTTTAGCAATACTGTATAATCTGTCTGTTAAAGTGCGTTGGTTGTTCTGATGAGAGATGTAATTATCTTCAGGATAATAGGCCGCTATTTCTGCTGGAACAGGGGTGGTCTGTAATACATCTAAACCTGGCACATAGGACAAACTAAATACTTCCTTGCTGTAAACGTGGTCTAAAACTTTTAAGGGAAACCTATCTTTATTCTCTAACATTTTGGGTACTAAAATAATATTGTTCCACGTGGAACAAAGAAAAACTATCTTCCTAAAAACACCAATAAAACAGAAATGTCTGAGGGGGAAACTCCAGAAATTCTTGACGCTTGTGCAATACTCACAGGCTGTATTTCTTGCAGCTTTTCCCTAGCTTCGTAGGACAAAGACTTTAGTAAGCTGTAGTCAAAATCAGAAGGAATTTTTACATGCTCTAAACGCTGCAATTTGTCTGCATTGTTTTTTTCTTTTTCTATATAACCCGCATACTTAATTTGAATTTCTGCCTGTTCTAAGACTTCTCTTGCGAAGTTGTTTTCACTCACAAAAGACCCAACACTGTCCACAGAAAGCATGTGATCCATAGTTACATTGGGTCTAGAAAAAACCTTAAAAAGTTTTCCTGACTGAGAAATGGGCGCAGAGCCCACAGAAGCCAATTGGTCATTGATCTCTGCTGGTTTTACGGAAGTTTCTCTAAAAAAAGACACTAGGTTTTCAGAAGCAGAGGCTTTAAGCTCCATGGCCTTGAGCCTATCTTCAGATGCCAAGCCTATGGCGTGACCCATTGGGGTTAACCTAAAATCTGCGTTGTCTTGTCTAAGTAAGGTTCTGTACTCTGCCCTAGAAGTAAACATTCTATAGGGCTCGTCTGTGCCTTTTGTAATTAAATCATCTATAAGAACACCTATATAAGCCTCGTCTCTTTGAAGGGTAAAAGGGTCTTTTTCTTGAACTTTTAAGGCGGCATTTATACCTGCCATTAAGCCTTGTGAAGCAGCTTCTTCGTATCCTGTAGTTCCATTAATTTGCCCTGCAAAAAACAAGCCGCTAATCAATTTTGTTTCAAGGCTGTGGGTGAGTTGTGTGGGTGGAAAATAATCGTATTCTATAGCATATCCAGGTCTAAAAAACTTCACCTTTTCGAAGCCTTTAACAGATCTTAGCGCTTTAAATTGTACCTCTTCAGGAAGTGAGGTGGAGAATCCGTTCACATATACCTCAACAGTATCCCATCCTTCTGGTTCAACAAAAAGCTGGTGGCTGTCTTTGTCTGCAAACCTGTTAATTTTATCTTCAATAGAAGGACAATACCTTGGCCCAAGACTTTGTATGGACCCATTGAACATTGGCGACCTATCAAAACCTTCTCTCAATAAATCATGCACCAATGAGGAAGTGTGTGTCATATGACAGTCTCTCTGGGTAGCAAGGGGCTTGGTGTTGGTATAGGAAAATTTTTCAGGTTGGGCATCGCCCGGCTGAGGTATCATTACAGAATAATCCAAAGACCTTCCGTCTACTCTAGGCGGTGTTCCGGTCTTCATTCTTCCAGATTCGAAGCCAAGGGCAACCAATTGCTCTGTAATACCAGATGAAGCTTTTTCTCCTGCGCGACCTCCCCCTAGCTGACGTTCACCAATGTGAATAAGTCCGTTGAGAAAAGTACCATTCGTCAGGACTACACTCTTTCCATAAATAGGAATGCCTAGAGAAGTTTTAACACCAGTAACTGTGTTGCCTTCTATAATTAAAGAAGACACCATGTCTTGATAGAAATCTACATTGGAGGTGCGTTCTAAAGCAAGGCGCCATTCTTCCGCAAAACGCATTCTATCATTTTGTGTTCTTGGGCTCCACATAGCCGGCCCTTTAGATTTATTGAGCATCTTAAACTGAATCGCAGAAAGGTCAGACACAATACCACTGTAACCCCCAAGAGCGTCAATTTCTCTTACTATTTGACCTTTTGCAATACCCCCCATAGCAGGGTTACAAGACATTTGGCCAATAGATTGAAGGTTCATGGTGACCAGCAAAGTGCTTGCGCCCATATTGGCAGCGGCTGCGGCAGCCTCCGCGCCAGCGTGACCTCCGCCTACCACTATAACGTCGTACTTATCTTGAAACATAGCTTCTATTGTTCCACGTGGAACATTTTAATTTTTTCGTTTTCTTTATTAGACATAACTAACTGATCTTCAGCGCTTTTGTCTTTGTATCCCATTAAATGCAGCAGACCGTGAGCCATTACCCTAAGCCGTTCTTCCTCAAAAGACACCTTAAAAATAGCCGCGTTCTCTTCAAGCCGATCTACGGAGATAAATATATCTCCTGAAATAATGGTGCCCTCCACATAATCAAAGGTAATAATGTCTGTGAAAGTGTCGTGTGATAGATAAGATTGATTGAGCTCCAGCAAGTATTGGTCGTTACAAAAAATGTAAGACAATGCAGCCACACTATAGCCCTCGGATTCAGCCACTTTCAAAAGCCAATCCAAAAGAGGGGTGTCATTTTCAATTGGGGGAACGTCAATAAAATTAAAATCAATCACCAATAAATTTTTGGCAAAGGTAAGCATAAGCAATTAGATTCCTAAAAATGTGTAACTTAGAAATAAAAAAATGACATCAATAAAATACTTAGCCGCTTATACCATTCCAATGGCAACAGCCTTAGCGCTATATTTAAAAGGTCCGTTTTCTTTTGCGGCATTGGTCTATGCGTTTGGCATAATCCCTTTATTGGAGATTATTTTAAAGGAAGATTCAAGAAACGACCCTAAAGAAGTGGTGAAGTTAAAAGGTTTAAAAAGATATATGACGGTCTTTTGTATTTAAACCTGCCTATTGTATATGCCTTGGTGGGGTGGGCTGCGTTTGTTTTTTACAAAGAAAATCTGAGCGCCCTTGAAACAGTTGGCTTGGTTTTTTCATTGGGTGTTGCTTTAGGTACCAACGGAATTAATGTAGCCCACGAACTCGGGCATAGAAAAAACGGACTAGAGAAAACCATCGCAAAAGCTTTGCTCTTGCCTAGTTTTTATATGCATTTTTTTGTGGAGCACAATTGGGGACACCACACCTATGCAGCTACCAAAGAAGATCCTGCAACTGCTAAATACCAACAGACTGTTTATGGGTTTTGGCTCAGCAGTGTGTGCAGACAGTATGCCAATGCATGGAAAATTCAAGGCGAACGCAATAGAGAAAAAGGAAGCGGTTTTTGGAGTGTTTACAATGACATGCTGTGGTACACTTTATTTCAAATAGTTTATTTAGCAGGCATAGGGGTTGTTTTAAATACAAGCACCGCTTTGCTGATGCTCGCCGCTGGTGTTGTAGGCTTTATACTTCTTGAAACAGTCAATTATATTGAACATTACGGATTACTTAGGGCTAAAAATGAGCAGGGGCGATACGAAGCTGTGCGCGCCATTCACTCTTGGAATTCCAACCACATTATGGGTCGTATTGTTTTGTATGAACTCACCCGCCACAGCGACCACCACTATATGGCATCTAAAAAATACCAAACCTTAGTGTGTAGGGAAGAAGCGCCACAAATGCCTTTTGGATACCCCACCTCAATGGTAATATCCTTATTGCCGCCACTTTGGTTTAAATTAATGAATCCAAGGGTGCCTCAACAAATGAAGGCTTTGGCAAAGGCCCAATAAGCTGCTTATTAGTTAAGTCTTGGGCCTCACATTTTGGGATGGATTATTTTTAACAGCGCTTTAATATACCGCACTAACTGCTCAGATTAAAATTCAATAGAATCCATTATGGCGTGTTGCTGCACTTAAAGTATCTTTGCCCCATAAAAGAAATAACATGACTAAGAAAGTTAGGGTGCGTTTTGCGCCTAGTCCAACTGGTGGGCTACATATTGGTGGACTAAGAACGGCACTTTTTAATTATTTATTTGCCAAAAAACACGGAGGAGATTTTATTTTAAGAATAGAAGATACCGACCAAACTCGTTTTGTAGAAGGTGCCGAGGCATATATTGAATTGGCTTTAAATTGGGCTGGAATTCCTTGCGATGAGGGCCCTAACAAAGCGGGTAAATATGGCCCTTACAGACAGAGTGAAAGAAAAGCAAGTTATGCCAATTATGTAAACAGCCTGATAGAAAAAGGCGCGGCATATTATGCGTTTGACACCACTGAATCACTCGATTTTCATAGAACCGATCATGAGTCAAAAGGCAAAACATTTATCTACAATGCCCACAATAGGTTAAAGTTAGACAACAGCCTAAGTCTTTCGAAAGAGGAAACCGCCTCAAAAATTGCATCGGGCACTCCTTTTGTAGTTCGTTTTAAAACGCCTGAAAACACCACAATTACCACTTCTGATATGATTAGAGGAACTGTTTCATTTAAGACAGACACTTTAGACGACAAGGTGCTTTTTAAAAGCGACGGAATGCCTACCTATCACCTAGCTAATGTAGTAGATGACCACCTGATGGAAATCAGTCATGTTATTAGAGGGGAAGAATGGTTGCCCTCGCTTGCATTACATATTCAATTGTACCAAGCATTTGGCTGGGAAGCGCCTGAGTTTGCCCACTTACCTCTTATCATGAAACCTACCGGCAAGGGAAAGCTGAGTAAAAGAGATGGGGAAAAAGGTGGTTTTCCTGTGTTTCCATTAACTTGGCTAGAATCTACTGGATACAAAGAAGCTGGGTATTTTCCAGAAGCCGTTGTAAACTTCTTGGCTTTGTTGGGCTGGAATCCAGGAACAGCTCAGGAATTATTTAACTTAGAAGAATTGGTTGGCGCTTTTGAATTAGAGCGCGTACAAAAATCTGGTGCTAGATTTGATCCTGAAAAAACAAAATGGTTCAACCAGCAATACCTACAAAAGGCTAGTGCGGTGATTCTTCTTCCAGAATTTAAAAAAGGACTTGTGGCTTCTTTTGGTAAAACAGCTATTGAAAACAAGAGCGATAAAGTGTTAGAGAACATCATAGAAATGGTTAAAGAGCGTGCTGCTTTTACCCATGAACTGATCGGTTTATCTGCTTATTTTTTTGTTGATCCAACAGAATACGACCCAAAAGCACTTAAAAAGCAGTGGAAAGAAAACACCCCTCAAATTTTAACTGCGCTGACAGAAATTATTAAAGCCCAGACAGATTTTAGCAGCGCTAACTTAGAACTGACTATAAAAAATTATATTACTGAGCAGTCGCTTTCTTTTGGCGCCGTAATGCCTCCGCTTCGCTTGGCATTAGTAGGCGCACTCAGCGGACCTCATGTATTTGACATTATGGAGGTATTGGGCAAGGATAGTTGTGTAAAAAGAATCAAAGCCCTACTAAACAGTCCTAAATAACACTTGATTTTTTCACGCACTAAAGCGGTTTTTTGCATAAAATCTATTAAAAGCAGTTTTATATCTATTAACGGTAGTTATTAGCTGTAAAGCGGCTTTTTTTGTATCTTTTAATATAATTTAAAACCTTACCACACATGAGTCAGTATGTATTAATTTTCATTGGATTCCTCCTTTTTTTAGGGTTTCTTAAATCCTTTTTCACTGTAAAACAACAGACAGCGGCTATCATGGAGCGCTTTGGCCGTTTTCACTCTATTCGAACATCTGGACTTCAATTAAAAATTCCTTTTGTAGATAAAATTGTTGCTAGAGTGGGATTAAAAATTCAACAATTAGATGTGATTGTAGAGACAAAAACCAAAGACGACGTTTTTGTAAAACTAAAAGTTTCTGTGCAGTACGTCGTAATTAGAGAAAAAGTTTACGAGGCTTTTTATAAGCTGGAGTATCCGCACGATCAAATTACTTCTTATGTTTTTGACGTAGTACGCGCAGAAGTCCCTAAGATGAAGTTAGACGACGTTTTTGTTAAAAAAGATGACATTGCTATAGCGGTTAAATCCGAGCTACAAGAAGCCATGTTAGACTATGGCTACGACATTATTAAAACCTTAGTCACTGATATTGATCCTGATGGTCAGGTGAAAGAAGCCATGAATAGAATTAATGCCTCTGAAAGGGAGAAAATTGCAGCTCAATTTGAGGGAGATGCGGCAAGAATTCTCATTGTAGAAAAAGCGAAAGCAGAAGCGGAAAGTAAAAGGTTACAAGGACAAGGTATCGCAGACCAAAGAAGGGAAATTGCAAGGGGACTTGAGGAATCTGTTGAAGTGCTGAATAAAGTAGGAATTAATTCCCAAGAAGCCTCTGCCCTTATTGTAGTGACCCAGCATTACGACACCCTTCAGTCTATTGGAGAGGCAACAAACACCAATTTAATTTTGCTGCCTAACTCCCCTCAAGCAGGAAGTGATATGCTCAATAATATGGTGGCTTCCTTTACAGCGAGCAACCAGATTGGCGAGGCTATGAAAGAACAAAAAGCATTAACTGCCAACCAAAAAAAGAAAGAAGACGGAGTCAGGTAAACTTCTTTAAGAACGAATAAAAAAAGAGGGGCCTTAAAGCCCCTCATTTTTTGTGAAATATGTACTATGAAACGTCTAATTTAGACCAAGTATCCCTTAATCCTGTCGTTTTGTTGAAAACCAATTCATCAGAACTACTGTCTTGATCCACTACAAAATAGCCCATTCTTTGAAATTGAAAACGCGCTCCCTCTGTAGCGTCTGCTAAACTGGGTTCAACATAAGCCGTTATTTCCTCTAAAGAGTTTGGATTTATAAAATCCATAAAATCTTTGTCTTTGTGGGCGTCTGGTGTAGGGTCTGTAAAAAGCCTATCGTATAAACGAACCTTGGCTTTTAAAGCGTGTTGCTGCGAAACCCAATGAAGAGTGCCTTTCACTTTTCTCAAACTCTCTTCAGTGCCGCTGCCACTTTTGCTCAAAGGATCATAAGTACATTGTACCTCAGTGATATTTCCATTATCGTCCTTTGTACAAGATTCCGCTTTAATAATATAAGCATTTTTAAGGCGTACTTCTCCACCTAGTTTTAACCTAAAGAACTTTCTGTTGCCTTCTTCTTTAAAATCTTCTTGCTCAATATAAAGGTGTTTAGAAAAAGGAACCTCCCTTGTTCCAGCGCTTTCATCTTCTTGATTATTTTCAGCAACAAGAAATTCCTCTTGGCCTTCTGGGTAGTTCGTGATGACTAATTTTAATGGGTTTAAAACACACCCATCACTCTTGGCGCCACCCTATTTAGGTGTTCTCTTAAGGTAAAGTCTAAAAGAGAAACGTCTACCACATTTTCTCTCTTGGCAATTCCAATAGTATTGGCAAAAGAAACGATTGATTCAGGCGTATAACCCCTTCTTCTAAGCCCTGAAATAGTGGGCATTCTTGGGTCATCCCAACCACTTACCACACCTTGTTCTACCAATTGCATGAGCTTTCTCTTGCTCACAACTGTATGGCTAAAATTTCTTCTGGCAAATTCTCTCTGTTTGGGCCTTACCAATGAAGGGTCTATTAATTGATCTAAAAACCAATCGTATAATTCCCTGTGCATGGCAAATTCTAAGGTGCAAAAAGAGTGAGACACCTGCTCTAAATAATCGCTTTCTCCATGGGTCCAATCATACATTGGATAGATACACCAATCATTTTGTGTTCTGTGGTGTGTCTTGTGAAGTATGCGGTATATAATAGGGTCCCTCATTAGCATATTAGGGGCAGACATATCTATCTTGGCCCTTAAGACATGGGTGCCAGATTCGTGTTTTCCCGCTTTCATCTCTTCAAATAAAAGGATGTTTTCAGCAATAGACCTATCTCTAAAAGGGCTATTGGTGCCCACGCTAATAGGGGTTCCTTTTTGTGTTGCAATGGCTTCTGCTGTTTGGCTGTCTACATAGGCTTTACCTTCATTAATAAGCAATAGGGCCCAATCGTATAATTGTTGAAAATAATCAGAGGCGTAACACTCCTTGTCCCACTCAAATCCGAGCCAAGAGACGTCTTTTTTAATAGCGTCTACATACTCCTGCTCTTCTTTTGCTGGATTGGTGTCGTCAAAACGCAGGTTCACTGGAGCGCTGTAACGATTGCCAAGGCCAAAATTTAAACAAATAGAACTAGCGTGACCCATATGCAAGTAACCGTTTGGTTCAGGGGGAAATCTAAAACGAAGTTGGTCTTTTGTAAAACCATTCGCAAGGTCGTCTTCTATAATATGCTCAATAAAATTGAGGGGTTTTTCTGCTTCGTTCATGTGAAATAATTCTGTGACAAAAATAGGAAATTAGCCGCTATAAATCATTTGTTTTTATAGCTATACTGCTATCTTTGAAAATATGGGAATGATCTATTTAAAAAACATAAAGGTATATGCCTACCATGGTTGTTTGGCAGAAGAAACCTTAATAGGAAGTGATTATTTGGTACAGCTAAAAGTTTGGGCAGACCTTAAAAAATCTACCACTTCAGATCAATTAGAAGATACGGTAGATTATGTGTTGCTTAACGCTATTGTAAAAAAAGAAATGGCAAGCCCCTCAAAATTACTAGAACATGTAGCCCAAAGAATCATAAACAGCATATTTAAACAGGCTAACTTAGTAGATGAAGTGGAGTTATCAGTAGCTAAAATAAACCCTCCAATAGGTGGTGATGTGGCAGCTGTTTCTGTAATACTTAGAGAAAAAAGAGTCTAGTATAGGTTTATTAAAATAATAAAAAGCACTACATTTGCCTCCTGAATAAGGCATCGTGGCCGAGTGGCTAGGCAGAGCTCTGCAAAAGCTTGTACAGCAGTTCGAATCTGCTCGATGCCTCATGAATAAAAACCCATCCTAGGATGGGTTTTTTTATGCTATAATTTCAATGCCTTTATCAATATTGAGTGAAGATTTAGGTAAAAAACCCTTTACACACAATATAATTCCTGAAAGGATTAAAATAGCGCCTATCACCTTTTTTACATAATGAACCCTTCTAGGGGTTAACTTGTTTTTTAATTGTTTGGCTAATATTATTTTTACGAGATCCGTTACAAAATAAGCCCCAATCATTGTGGAGAAGAATAAAGTCATTCGCTGAGGGTCATTGTTTAAATTTGGGCCAATAATAATAATAACACCCAACCAAAAAACCAATACACCAATATTGATGAAATTCAACAAAAAACCCTTTACAAACAAACCTACATAATGGCTCTTTGTAACCTTAACTGGTGATTCAGAAAGAGGCACTTCTTTTTTAAAAGCAATAGTGGCCCCGTAAATAAATAGTACTAAACCGCCAAATATATATATTCCAGGCTGGTTGTTGAGGTTTTCTAAGAGCTGTAGACTACTAAAATAAGCCGCTGAAATAAAGATAATGTCTGCTAGTATAACCCCAAGGTCAAACACAAGGGCGGCTTTAAATCCTTTTAAGGCAGCTGTCTCTAATAGAACAAAGAAAACAGGCCCTATCATAAAGCTTAAAAAAAAACCCAAAGGAATGGCCGCTTGAATATCTGAATACATCTTTTAATTCTTAACGCGCTCAATGGTTCCTCCAAAAAAAGTTTTTTCATCCATTTTTTTTGGGTCCCCAAAGACTTTAATTTTTCCCCCTGCTTTCACAGTAGCGCCCACGTAATCTGACGCAAAAATTGAAGCAGTTCCTCCTGCATTAACCGAAATAGTTGTAAAAGATGTTTTTAAAGATTGTCCATTATAAGTTCCCCCTGTATTGATAGACACATCTTGAATTTTAGCATATCCCTTAGTGTTAATATGACTGCCTGTAACTGACTTTGCTATAAGTTGGTCCACTTTTAAAGAGGCTTCTATTTGAGCACCTTCTTGCACCTTAAGAGAAATTTTTTCTTGCTCAATAAGATCGAGCACATTTATACTCGCTTCTTCATTTGCATCTAAAATTATAAAAGAACTTGAGTAGTTTAGGGAAATAAATGTTCTGTAACCACTGAACATTTTTTTAAACTTCATTTTAATTTTTAATACCCCTTCTTCATTCACAATAGAAACATTCTTAGGATCTTCACCGGAAATTACTATTTCATTGCTTGGCCCTTTTTTAAGTGTAACAGAAAGACCATCATATACTTTAAGTTCAGAAAAAGCGGTTGTATTTAATGTAATATTATCTCCTTGAGCGAAGACAATACAACTAAAAAATAAAAAAAATAAAACAGCTTTCATTGTGGGCTTATAAGATTTAATTAATATATTATAAAGTATCTTGAGTTAAGTGCTTGCCAATCAGAGAAAAATCTAAATGTCTTTTTTCTAAGTCAGTGTTTTTAACCATCACCACAACAGTATCTCCTAAAGTG
>JGI20152J14361_10001892_pt1 | contig 13106 bp, 10 predicted proteins | sample COG_02_FD_14361 | JGI IMG/M metagenome (IMG submission 14361)
TCGCGACAGATTGATTGGCCCCCTTGCCACCCAAGCCGTGATCTAAACCGGTCGCCGCAAGGGTTTCCCCAGGGGCCGGGTTATGAGGCACCTGGTAGAAATAATCAGCGTTGATAGAGCCAAAATTGTAGATCGTCATCTGATATTGCAGGCAGCGATCGCCGCCATGTTGAGAATGTCATTCACAGAAGACACGGTCGAGCAAATTTGAATTGGCTTATCGATGCCCGTCAAAATAGGTCCGATCACTGTCGCGCCACCCATTTCCTGCATCAACTTCACAGAGATCGAAGCCGAATGCCGCGCTGGAACCACTAAGACATTCGCCGGGCCAGTGAGGCGGCTGAAGGGATATTTCTTCATCTCATTGACGTTGAGCGCGACATCGACCGCCATCTCGCCCTCAAATTCAAAATCAACCCCACGTTTCAACAAGACATCCGGAGCAATGCGCATCTTTTCAGCACGCTCTGAAACCGGATAGCCGAAGGTTGAAAAGCTCACAAAAGCCACCCGCGGCTCTAAGCCCAAGGCGCGCGCCACGCTCGCACCGCGTTCGGCGATGTCGGCAAGGTCATTTTCATCAGGCCATTCATGCACCAGTGTATCAGAAATCAAAGTGATTTTACCTTTGGACAAAATCGCGGTTACCCCAACCGCGCCATCATGCGGACCCACGTCATAAACATGGCTGATCAATTCCAAGACATGCGCCGATTTGCGCGTCACCCCCGTGACCAGACCGTCACCATGCCCATGCGCAAGCATCAAAGATCCAAAAACGTGACGATCCCGAGCCGCAAGACGATGCACGTCGGTTTTATCAAAACCTTTGCGTTGCAAGCGTTGATAGAGATAATTTTTGTAATCTTCCAAATGTTCTGTGTTCGCAGCATTCACCACTTCCAGCTCACCGGCGGCATCACCAAGTCCCGCGGCCTCCAACCTTTGATGCACGTCACTTTCTCGACCTACGACAATGGATTTCCCAAATCCTTGGCGTTGATACAATACAGCGGCGCGCAAGACCCGCTCGTCATCCCCTTCGGCAAAGATAATCCGCGCCTGCGCCGAACGTGCGCGCGCATTGATCCCCCGCAAAATACTCGCTGTGGGGTCCATGCGGGTTTTCAAAGACAGCTCATAGCCGTCCATATCCACAATTGGCCGGCGGGCCGCGCCAGTGTCCATTCCGGCGCGCGCAACCGCGGGCGGAATGCGGTAGATCAAACGCGGATCAAAGGGAGTTGGGATGATATAATCGCGGCCAAAGCTCAACTTCGTGCCATAGGCCAAAGCCACCTCGTCGGGTACCTCTTCACGGGCTAAATCCGCGAGCGCGCGCGCGCAGGCTATCTTCATCTCATCATTGATCGCTCGAGCGTGAATATCCAGCGCGCCGCGGAACAAATAGGGGAAGCCCAAAACATTATTGACCTGATTGGGGTAGTCAGACCGCCCTGTTGCCACAATCGCATCTGGGCGCACGGCATGTGCCTCTTCAGGCGTAATTTCAGGATCAGGATTGGCCATGGCAAAAATCACTGGATCCGGGGCCATGCTTTCCACCATTGCCGACGTAACTGCTCCCTTAACGGAAACACCCAAGAACACATCTGCGCCCACCATTGCGTCATCCAAACTACGCAACTCTGTTGAAATTGCATGGGCGGATTTCCATTGGTTCATACCCTCAGTACGCCCCTGATAAATCACGCCTTTGGTATCGCACACAATACAATTATTATGTTTGGCACCCATGGATTTCAAAAGTTCAATACAAGCGATCCCTGCCGCTCCAGCACCATTCAAAACAATCTTAACATCCTGAATTTTTTTACCAGATAGATGCAGCGCATTGATAAGACCTGCCGCGCAGATCACAGCTGTTCCATGTTGGTCATCATGGAAAACCGGTATGTCCATAACCTCTTTCAAGGCTTGCTCGATAATGAAACACTCGGGTGCCCTGATGTCTTCGAGGTTGATGCCCCCAAAGGTTGGGCCCATAAGCTTCACAGCATTGATGAATTCTTCTGGGTTTTCGGTGTCCAGCTCGATATCGATGGAGTTCACATCCGCAAAGCGCTTAAATAGAACCGCCTTACCTTCCATAACGGGTTTTGAGCCCAAGGCTCCAAGATTGCCAAGACCCAAGACGGCCGTCCCATTCGAAATCACCGCCACAAGGTTGCCCTTATTGGTATAGTCATAGGCCAGTTCAGGTTTATCTGCGATGGCCAAACACGGTACCGCAACACCCGGCGAATAGGCCAAGGAAAGATCGCGCTGTGTTGTCATTGGCACAGAGGCGGTAATCTCAAATTTACCGGGCGTTGGTTCTAAGTGGTAGGCCAACGCATCAGCGTCTGTGACTTTGTTATTGGGCATTCCAGCACTCCGTTTAAAATTAGTTTAATATTAAACTATCCATTTCGTTGGGGCAATTCAATTTTTGGCAGCCCCCCAATACGGAGCAACTGCACCGCTTGTGCTTTGGTGAGCTACGCATCAACCCTGCGCCACCTTCGCGCCAGAATGAACCGCCGCCAACCTGAGGTCAAACCAATTCAAAAACCATCCTGATGATCACTTTCTTTCGTCGCAGGTTTTGCCTAATACTTGCCATAAATGGAGATCAACTTGTGAGCAAGCCCGACCAGTCAGTCACGCCCATGATGGCACAGTTTCTTGAGATCAAGGAGGGTTACCCCTCCGCCCTATTGTTCTATCGCATGGGGGATTTTTACGAGCTGTTTTTCGACGATGCGGTCGCTGCCGCACAGGCGCTCGATATTACACTAACGAAACGCGGCAAACATCAGGGCGCGGATATTCCAATGTGCGGCGTGCCAGTGCATGCAGCGGAAGGTTATTTGCTCAACCTCATTCGAAAAGGATTTCGTGTTGCGGTCTGTGAACAGCTGGAAAACCCGCAAGAGGCAAAGAAGCGCGGCGCGAAATCCGTTGTGAAACGGGGCGTGGTTCGTTTGGTCACCCCGGGCACCTTGACCGAAGATACGCTGCTTCACCCGCGGGAGAGTAATTTTCTGGCCAGTTTTGTGCAGGTACGCAACCAAAGTTGCCTGTCCTGGGTGGATATTTCGACCGGAGATCTTCGGTATAGCCCCTGCCCACCCGTGCGAATGGGGCCAGAGCTTGCCCGGCTTGCCCCGGCTGAAGTGCTCGTGGCTGAGGGGGCCTCCAATGAATTATTAGAAATTATCCAGGAGTCCGGCGCAGCAGCCACCGAGTTGCAACAGGACGTTTTTGACAGCTCTGCTGGCGCAGACAAGATTTGCAAGGTTTATGGTGTTCGAGACCTTGGCGGTCTTGGAGAATTTGGTCGTGCAGATATCGCAGCAATTTCTGGGCTGATTGAATATCTTTCCGCCACTCAGAAAGGCCAGCTGCCACTTCTGCGCCGGCCTGTATGTGAAGCCCAAGATGATTTTGTCGCGATTGATGCAGCGACGCGCAAGAACCTTGAGCTGACCCAAACGTTGTCAGGAGAAAGGTCTGGCTCCTTATTGTCCGTTGTGGACCGATCTGTGACCGCTGCAGGGGCGCGGCTTCTGTTTCGCCGCATCACAACACCATCTCAACGCCTCGCAACGATCGAGGAGCGCGCTTCGGCTGTGGCGTTTTTCTGTGGCCAAAGCGGATTGCGCGGAGCGGTGCGTTCAGCTTTGAAGCAATTGCCCGATGTTGAACGCGCCTTGGGGCGTGTGGCTCTGGAACGCAGTGGTCCAAGAGACTTGCTGGCACTTGGGAGCGGCATCATCCAGGCCGCTCAGGTGCATGCGCTTTTAGCCCAACACGATTTACCGCCACTCCTGCAAAATGCTGCAGATGATCTGAAGGGATTTGAGGCTCTGTCCGATGAATTGGATCGCGCCTTAGTCTCCGATGCACCCCTTCTGGCGCGGGATGGTGGATTTGTCGCCACCGGCTATTCGTCGGAGCTAGATGAGATAACTGCCCTTCGGGATGAAGCGCGGTCGGTCATTGCAAGGATGCAAGCCGATTACGCCGATCAATCCGGAATTCCATCTCTGAAAATAAAGCATAACAATGTGCTGGGGTATTTCATTGAAACCACCGCGAGCCATGCCCGGCGCATGATGTCGGTGCCTTTGAGTGACACGTTTATTCACCGACAAACCACTGCCAATGCTGTTCGCTTTACGACGGTCGAACTGGGCGATATGGAAACCAAAATCCTAAATGCCGCTAGCCGGGCGACAGGATTGGAGTTAGAAATTTTTGCCGGTCTCTGCGCACAGGTTTTAGATCACGCCGTCCCGCTGCAAGCTTTGGCGGTGGCGATGGCAGAAATTGACGTCGCGGCTGCTTTTTCGGAATTGGCCATGGCTGAGGGTTGGGTCCGACCCGTTTTGAATGACAGCCGCGACTTTATCATTGAGCAGGGCCGTCATCCGGTGGTCGAGGCTGCCATCAAAGCGCAGGCGGAAACGGTGTTTGTTGCCAATGATTGCAATTTGACCAGCACAGATGACATGATTTGGTTGCTCACCGGACCGAACATGGCCGGTAAATCAACATTCTTGCGTCAAAATGCCTTGATTGCTCTTTTGGCACAGGCTGGCTCCTTTGTGCCGGCTGCCCGGGCTGAAATTGGCATTGTTTCACAGATTTTTAGCCGTGTTGGGGCGGCCGACGATTTGGCCCGCGGGCGGTCGACCTTTATGGTGGAAATGGTGGAAACCGCGGCCATTTTGAACCAGGCAGATGACCGCGCCTTGGTGATTTTGGATGAAATTGGCCGCGGCACTTCAACCTATGATGGGCTATCTATCGCCTGGGCAACGCTGGAGCATTTGCACGACGTCAATCAGTGCCGCGCCTTATTTGCCACGCATTACCATGAGCTGACACAGCTGACTGCCAAACTGGACCATGTGGACAATGCAACCGTTACCGTTCGGGAGTATCAAGGAGATGTGGTATTCTTACATGAGGTAAAGAAAGGCGCTGCAGATCGATCCTATGGGGTACAAGTGGCTAAATTGGCCGGTCTGCCACAGTCCGTTTTAGAGCGCGCAAAAGTGGTCCTTGAAGCTTTAGAGCGGGGCGAGCGCGAAGGGCATAGCAAGCAAAAAGCCCTCATCGACGATTTGCCCCTTTTTTCCGCTGTGGCTACGTCAGCGCCCGCTCCATCCGCTCAATCAAAGCTTGAAGAGGCATTTAATGCGATTCAGCCCGATAGCTTGAGCGCCAAACAGGCCTTAGATCTCATTTATGAGCTGAAATCCAAATTTAAAACATAAAAGGCGGCTGATGAGCCGCCCTTCGTTGTCGCAAAGATCGTTGTAAATCCTTAGCCTGGTGTTGAAGACACACCCACTTGCGCAGGGCGCAAAAGGCGATCGTGCAGCATAAAGCCTTCGGTCATCACTTGAATGATATCCCCTGCTTTTGTTCCCGGAACGGGCGCTTCAAACATTGCCTCATGATTTTGTGGATCAAAACGCTCGCCAATTTCTGGCGAAATGGGTTCGATGCCATGTTTTTTAAAAACATTGACAACTTCTCGCATGGTGAGCTCCACCCCCTCAATCAACGCGGCCGAAACTTCACGTTGTTCATCGGTCGCGGCCTCAAGGCCGCGTTTGAGATTATCATACACAGGCAGGAGATCGCGGGCGAGTTTTGAGCCGCCATAATTCTCAGCCTCTCTGCGATCACGATCACTGCGTTTACGAGCATTTTCTGCATCCGCAAGGGCCCGCATCCAGCGATCTTTAAGATCATCACGCTCGGCACGTAGAGCATCAAGCTCTAGCTCCTCCTCGGTGTATTCTTCATCACCATATTCTTCTTCTTCGGCAAGACTTACGTCCTGGAGAAACTCGTCTTCATGTTCTTTTGCCATCTGGACCTAACCTCGATCAGATAATACCCGCCCGACCATTTGAGCGGTATAATTCACAATTGGCACAATCCGACCGTAATTCAGACGCGTGGGTCCGATTACGCCAATGGCGCCAACCACCTTTTGGTCAGCGTTCATATAGGGAGAAACCACCAAAGAGGAACCCGAAAGTGAAAATAGTTTGTTCTCAGCACCAATAAAAATGCGAACTCCCTCGCCTTCATCGGTTAATTGCAGGAATTCCGCAATATCCCGCTTGCGTTCGAGGTCATCGAAGAGCACCCGCACCCGCTCCAAATCTTCCGCTGTGCCAGCGGTCTCGAGGAGATTCGATCTGCCGCGGACGATTAATCGCTCATTATCGCCGCCAGCATCTTGCATAACGGCCACACCCGCCTCTACCAAACCAGTTGTCAACACATCCAATTCAGAGCGATGTTTTTTTATCTCCGTAGAAATTCTGGATTTCAACTCTTGCAATGTTCGGCCCTGACCGATCACATTTAAGAAGTTTACGGCCTCACGCATTTGGCTTGGTGTTTGACCCAAAGGCGGGCGAAAAACCCGATTCTCAACCTCTCCATTGGCAAACACCAACACCACCAGCGCACGATCCGTCGCCAAAGATACTAACTCAATGTGTTTTATCGATGAAGACTTTTTCGGCGCCAAAACCAAAGATGCGCCGCAGGTCAGCCCGGAAAGCGCACTGGACATACGATCAAGCATACCCGTGATGCTGTCATTTTCATCCATGGTTGCGGATATCTTGCGCTGGGCCGCCGCATCCGGCTCGCCAATTTCCAAAATACCGTCAACAAACATGCGCAGACCAAGCTCTGTGGGCTGTCGGCCAGCAGATGTATGGGGGCTGTCGAGCAGACCCAAGAGCTCTAGGTCTTTCATAACATTGCGGATGGTGGCGGCACTCACAGACTGAGTCATTTGCTTGGTTAATGTGTTGCTGCCCATCGGTTCCCCTGACGACAGATAGCTTTCCACAACCCGTTGAAACACTTCACGGCTGCGGGCATCCATTTCTGAAAATAACTCTGTAGACGAATCCATTCACCTAAGCCTTGCTATTTGGGGTCCGCTTCGCATATTCGCGCATGAACAGTGAGAGGACAAGCGATGCGACCATCCAATCGAGAATTAAATCAAATGCGTGACATTGTCATTGAAACAAACGTCACCCGTCACGCCGAGGGATCTTGTTTGATCAAGATTGGCGACACGCATGTGCTTTGCACAGCCAGTTTGGAAGAGCGCGTACCACCGTTTCTGCGGAACTCGGGGCTGGGTTGGGTAACGGCAGAATATGGAATGCTGCCCCGTGCAACCCACACGCGCATGCGTCGCGAGGCCAAGAACGGCCAGTCTGGCCGTACTCAAGAAATTCAGCGCCTCATCGGGCGGAGCTTGCGTGCCGGTGTGGATCGGGTGGCGTTGGGAGAGCGGCAAATCAGTATTGATTGTGATGTGATCCAAGCTGATGGGGGGACGCGCTGCGCTGCAATTACCGGCGGTTGGGTTGCACTGAAGCTCGCTGTGCAAAAACTTATGAAAGCCGGAGATGTTATAAGCGATCCGCTCGCGGATCCTGTGGCTGCAGTGAGCTGCGGAATTTATGCTGGCCAAGCTGTTTTGGATCTCGACTATCCAGAGGACAGTGAGGCCGGGGTTGATGGCAATTTCGTGATGTTAGGATCGGGTAAATTGGTTGAAGTCCAGATGTCTGCCGAGGGCGCAACCTTCTCGCGCGACCAAATGGGACAGTTGATGGATCTGGCTGAGGCGGGCGTATCGCAACTGGTAGCTGCGCAATTGGCGGCCGTTGGCTGATGCGCAGGCTTAATGAACCTAAAATTGTTTTAGCCAGTCACAATCAAGGTAAGCTGCGCGAAATTCAGCCCCTTTTAGCGCCCTTTGGCATCGCATGTGTCAGTGCTGGGGATCTGGGTCTGGAAGAGCCTGAGGAGACTGAAACCAGTTTCGCCGGAAATGCGCGCCTGAAAGCACATTTTGCGGCGCAGGCAGCCGGTCTGCCGGCTCTGTCTGACGACAGCGGTATTTGTGTTGATGGGCTGGATGGTGCGCCCGGGGTTTACACGGCCGATTGGGCACACACACCCAATGGGCGCGATTTTACCACGGCAATGACGCGGGTTTGGAAGGAGCTGGAGGCGGCAAATGCGCCCTTCCCGCGGCGTGCTCAGTTTAATTGTACATTATGTTTGGCCTGGCCAGATGGTCACGATGAGATTTTCACTGGAATTGCGCCAGGGCGTGTGGTTTGGCCAATGCGCGGGGTGCATGGGTTCGGTTTTGATCCCATGTTTCAACCCGATGGGTATGATCAGACATTTGGCGAAATGCTTCCAGAGCAAAAGCACCCGCTAAGCCATCGGGCAGGTGCCTTCAAGAAGTTGGTGTCTGGCTGTCTTTCATGATGGAAGATTGGCAGCATGGCGGGTTTGGTCTTTATATCCATTGGCCATTTTGTGAAGCAAAATGCCCTTATTGTGACTTCAATTCCTACGTCAGCGCCACTGTCGACAACGATATATGGGAAAGGGCCCTGTTAAGCGAGTTGAGTCGCCATGGGGAACTCACCCAAGATCGCCTATTGAACTCAATTTTTTTCGGTGGGGGCACCCCAAGCTTGATGCCGCCCAAAATGGTTAAGGAATTGATTGATCGCGCGCGCTCCCATTGGGCGTTCGCGAATGATATTGAGATTACGCTTGAGGCCAATCCATCCTCTGTTGAGGCGTCTCGCTTCGCTGATTTTCGCGCGGCAGGCGTAAACCGTATTTCTATGGGAATTCAGGCGCTGAACGACCCTGACCTAAAGCGCCTTGGTCGATTGCATTCCGTGGCGGAAGCGCGGTCCGCGCTGGCTGTGGCAAAGACTTATTTTGAACGTGTGAGTTTTGATTTGATCTATGCGCGGCAAAATCAAACACTTGAAGCTTGGCAAAACGAGCTGACCGAAGCCATAGAATTGAGCGCCGGGCATTTGTCCTTGTATCAACTCACAATTGAGCCAGGGACGGCCTTTGGCTTTCGTGCGCAGGCAGGAAAGTTAGGGGGATTGCCTACTGAAGACTTGAGCGCAGACATGTTCGATGCAACCAATGAGATTTGTGCCAAGGCTGGTTTGCACGCCTATGAGGTTTCAAACTATTCCAATAACTCATTGGAATCAATTCATAATATCATCTATTGGCGCGGTGGCGATTATGTTGGCATTGGACCGGGGGCCCATGGGCGTTTAACCCTGGCCGGCAAGCGTCAAGCCACGATAACAGCCCTGGCGCCGAAGGCCTGGTTGGAGCGGGTAGCGATGCAAAACAGTGGAACCAGCCATCAAGAAGGTTTAACCTCGCAAGATCATGCCAATGAGTTAATCATGATGGGGTTGCGGTTATCCGATGGGATTTCGCGAAAGCGCGTTGAAGACATCGCTAACGCCCCGTTGCAGATCCCAGACCACCTGATTGAATTACGCCTTCTTGATCTCTCAGGAGATCAACTTCGGGCCACAGAGGCTGGTCGCCCCCTATTGAACCAGCTGGTCCAGGCTTTGATGTATTAAAGTCCAGCCAGGTGGCGACAAAGCTCATCAAGTTGCTCTAAATTTTTGTAGCGGATGGTAATCGAACCACCCTCTTGTCCGGGATTATGCGATATTAAAACCACCATCTTAAGGGCTGCGGAGAGATCTCCCTCCAGCGCACGCGTGTCTGCATCTTTGGCAGATTTTGGTGCGCGCTCTTTGCTGGGGGCTTTCGGTTCTTTCACCAATTTTTCCGTCTGCCGGACGGACAACCCACGCGCAATAACAACACGCGCCAAATCAGAGGCGTTGGGCGCTGTGATCAATGCCCGGGCATGGCCACTTGACAGGCTGCCGTTTGTGACAAAACGCTGAACATCCTCCGGTAGCGCCAAAAGCCGCAGAACATTTGCAATATGTGGACGCGACTTGCCAAGCGCTTCTGCCATTTGCTCTTGCGTATGACCAAATTTATCCATGAGCTGGCGATATCCGATTGCCTCCTCAATTGGATTGAGGTCTGTGCGCTGAATGTTCTCAATAATTGCAATCTCAAGCACATCCAGGTCGGAAAATTCCCGCACCACTACGGGCAATTCATGCAGCTGGGCAAGTTGCGAGGCGCGCCAACGCCGTTCGCCCGCGACAATTTCATATTCACCGGCCTTCACCGGATGCGCACGCACGACCAACGGCTGTATTATGCCTTTAGACCGAATGGACCCTGCGAGGTCATTGAGGTCATCGGCATCAAAGTGCCGGCGCGGCTGGTCCGGGTTTGGATGTATGGTCTCGACCGGCACAAGCATTTCATTGCGCCACTCAGAATTGACGGCCCCTGTATCTCCAGCGGTCTGTTCAATATCTGCCATCAGGGCGGATAGCCCCCGACCGAGACCTCTTTGGCGTTTGGGTGTGTTGGCCATAGCGTGTCCTAACTCTTTATCATCTTCGTGCCAAAATTTCTTGTGCCAGAGCGCGATAAGCCTCCGCACCTTTGGATCGGCTATCATAACTCAAGACGGGCATTGCAAAGGAGGGTGCCTCGCTTATTCGAACGTTTCTTGGAATGACTGTTTTAAAGACCAATTCGCCAAGGTTTTCCCGCGCATCTTGTTCAACCTGCAACGATAGGCGGTTGCGTGCATCATACATTGTAAGCACCACCCCCTCGATCCGAAGATCTGGGTTGCCGAGATCCCGCACNTCCCGCACAGACATCAACAATTGTGACAGCCCCTCCAAAGCAAAAAACTCACTTTGCAAAGGAATAATAAGCGCGTGGGCTGCAATAAGGGCATTCACGGTTAAAACGTTAAGTGACGGCGGGCAGTCTAACAATACATAGTCATACTTTGATAGGTCTGAGTTGCCCAAAACTTTACGCAGCATCTCGCTTCGGTTTTTGGCGCTGGCCAGCTCAATATCAGCTGAGCTGAGATCCGTTGTGGACGGGACGAGATCGATGTTTTCAATATCTGTGTTTTGTATAAACCGAGGGTCAACCTGGTTGGCGGTTAAAACATCGTAAGTTGTAAATTCACGCGCATCGGCGTGGGAACCAAATCCCGTTGAGGCATTGCCCTGAGGATCAAGATCCATAACCAGTACCTTAAAGCCGGCTTCTGCGATTGCAGCTGCCAAATTCAAGGTTGTGGTTGTCTTCCCTACCCCGCCTTTCTGATTGGCGATAGCGAAAATTTTTGGCCTAGTTTGCTGCACGTCGAATATTCCTGATTTTCAACACCGCTGCGTTAAGATCTGTCTGGCTCTGTACGATGTCGTATTCAAATGACCATGATTTTTGTGCTGCCGCAAGCTCCTCATGATAGGTTTGCCCTTTCATAAACAAACAAACACCGTCCTTTTTGACAAGCTTCTCGGCATATTGGAAAAGCACGGGCAAGGGCGCAAGGGCGCGCGCTGAGAGGGTGGCGGCCTGAGGCAAAGTCAAAGATTCAATTCTAGAACTGTGAATTTCGCAATTGAGCTTGAGCGTTACCGCGGCTTGGCGGAGAAAGGCGGCCTTTCTGACGTCGCTTTCGACCAAGGTAACGCTGGTAGATGGGGCAATTTCTTTCAGGCAAATCGCTGCGACAATGCCAGGAAAGCCCCCTCCGCTCCCAATGTCGATCCAAGGGCCTGAGGCGTTGGCCAATGCAACGATTTGGGCCGAATCTTCGATATGGCGGCTCCAAATGTTGGGAATACTGCTCCGTGCGATCAAATTTATGACCGGATTCCACTTCTTTACCATGGAAACAAAGTCATGCAGCTGGACCTCTGTTTCACGTGAAACATTTATGCTGGTAAGGGCTTCGCGCATGCTCATCCGGCGTTTTTTAACCCCTGCGACTTCATGCTCAACAATACTGCGGTTAAGGCCGCCGGCGTTACCCCCTCGATATTCTTGGCGGCACCAAGCGATTCCGGCCGCGCTGCACTTAATTTTGCGATCATTTCCGAAGACAGTCCCGCAACGCTCGCGTAGTGAAAACCTTCCGGGATCTTAACGCTCAAATCGCGCGCCAGCGCGTCGATATCGCGGCCCTGCCGTTCGATATAGGTCACATAAAGCGCCTCGCGTGCGGCTTGGTCAAGAGATGCTGAGTCAAAATCAGACAAACTCGGGGCCAAATCTGCAAGCTGAGCGGTCGTGACCCCCGGGATCGACAGCAATTCATGCCCATTGCGACGCCGCCCATCTAACCCAAGCTCGATCCCCGCTTGTCGCGCTTGGTTGGGCGATACTGCCATTGATGACAACAAATCGCGACACTGGTCGAGACGGCGCAATTTTTCTTGATAGGCATTGTGCCGCAGGTCAGACACCAACCCAGAGGCATATCCTTGCTCCGTTAACCGCTGATCAGCATTATCTGCACGGAGTTTCAATCGGAACTCTGCCCGTGACGTGAACATTCGATACGGCTCCGTCGCACCCCGCGTGATCAAATCGTCGATCATAACGCCGATATAGCTGGTGCTGCGATCAAAAGTAATGGCAGACACGCCCTTCAGCCTTTTGGCAACGCCGACCGCCGCAACCAGACCCTGAGCCGCCGCCTCTTCATAACCGGTCGTTCCATTTATTTGACCCGCCAAGAACAACCCACTCATCAGTTTTGATTCTAGGTCACTTGATAGACCCTGCGGATTTAGAAAATCATATTCTATGGCATATCCGGGCTGTTGAATTTCCACATTCTCCAAACCCACAATAGACCTGACATAAGTCTCCTGTACGTCTTCCGGCAAAGATGTTGAAATTCCGTTAGGATAAACGCAATTTGTCTTAAGGCCTTCTGGCTCCAGAAAGACTTGGTGGCTGGTCTTGTCGGCAAAACGAGTAATTTTGTCTTCAATAGAGGGGCAATATCGCGGCCCGACACCCTCGATGTGCCCCCCGTACATCGCTGACTGTTCTATATTTTGGCGGATAATGTCATGTGTGTGGGCGTTGGTGTGTGTAATGCCGCAGCTAACCTGCTCCACCTTAGGGCCCTTTGAAAGAAATGACAGCATCACAGGATCGCAATCAGCGGGCTGATGCTCCAAGCGCCCCCAGTCAACTGTATCGCCGTTCAGCCGAGGGGGTGTACCCGTTTTCAGGCGGCCAAATACTGCGCCCAAGGATTCCATCTGCTC
>JGI20152J14361_10001927_pt1 | contig 12928 bp, 7 predicted proteins | sample COG_02_FD_14361 | JGI IMG/M metagenome (IMG submission 14361)
GCATTAGCAAAGCCTGATACATTTAATCCACCTGAAAACGATAATTTTGAAAGAGTATCCAGAACTATAGAGGTGTTATACACCGGAGCAAAGGTTCTCGGTACAGATCATTTATTAGAGTGGAAAATGGCTGAAAATATGACAAGGCCAACAGCTGACACTACAAAAGTAATGATGAATTACTGTATATCAGCGCCTAGAATGTATAAGGGACGCATAGAATCAATAGTTAGTAAAATAACAGGCTTTGCAGATATGATTCAACTGACGCATCTTAAACTGCAACAAGTAATGTCTAGAATAGTGCCAGACGGTGTATTTTTAGATATGGACGGTTTAGCCGAAGTTGATTTAGGTAACGGCACAAATTACAATCCAGCTGAAGCATTAAATATGTATTTTCAAACTGGTTCCATCGTAGGTAGATCATTAACTCAAGACGGTGAATTAAATAGAGGTAAAGTACCTGTGCAGGAATTATCAACGTCGTCAGGGCAAGCTAAAATACAAAGTTTAATTGGTACATATCAGTATTATTTACAAATGATTCGTGATGTTACTGGATTAAATGAAGCAAGAGATGGTAGCGCACCTGCTAAAGATTCACTTGTAGGATTGCAAAAGATGGCTGCTAACGCATCCAATATTGCTACTAAGCATTTGCTAGATTCTTTGCTGTATATTACTGTTAGAACTTGCGAAAACATTAGTTTAAAAGTTGCAGACGTATTGCAAAATCCTCTAAATGAAAACGCATTGACAAATGCTATCAGCACATTTAACGCTAAAACTTTAGAAGAATTAATAAATTTACAAATACACGACTTTGGTATATACTTAGATCTAGAACCTGAGGACGAAGAAAAAGCTGTTTTAGAACAGAATATACAAATGGCTCTACAAACAGGAGCAATTGCTTTATCCGATGCTATCGATATTCGACAAATAAAAAATCTAAAACTTGCTAATCAGTTTTTAAAACTTAGGCAAACGCAAAAGATAAAAAGAGAACAAGAGCAGCAACAAGCAAATATACAAGCCCAAGCACAAGCAAACGCTGAGGCTGCCGAAAAAGCGGCTATGGCTGAAGTGCAGAAACAACAAGCGTTAACTCAAGAGAAAGTAAGCATAGAGCAAGCTAAGTCGCAGTTTGAAATACAACGTATGCAAACAGAAGCTCAAATAAAAAGAGAGTTAATGGCTGAAGAGTTTAATTACAATATACAACTAGCTCAGGCTCAGATGGGTGCAACAAAAGCAAAAGAACAAGAAATTGAAGATCGAAAAGATCAAAGAATAAAACTACAAGGAACACAACAATCTGAATTAATCAACCAAAGACAAACAGAAGGATTACCTAAAAATTTCGAGTCATCCGGGAATGATGTTTTAGGTGGGTTTGGTTTAGAAGAGTTTGGTCCTAGTTAGAATTACAAACAACTATTTAATTATATTATATTATGTCAGAAGTAAAACAAGAAGGCGATTTTAGCTTAAAAGGAAAAGCAAAAAAGCCAAAACAATTAGCGAACACGGAACAAGCAACAGTTAAAGTTAGCATCAAGGAACCTTTGGTGGACGTACCTGATGCTGTTACAAAAGTGGTAATCCCAAAAGATGAATTAAATCAAGATCCAAATGCCATTCAAACACAAAAGACAGATGATAGCAATGCTGTTGTCGAAGAATCAAAAAACAGTGCAGACAGCGAAGGAGTGGCTCAAGAAGTACGGAAGCCCGAAGAAGAAATAAATTCACCTATACAATTAATTGAAGAAGGTGATGACGATACGTCAACAAATAATCAATCGCAAGAAACAGCTGAAGAGCATAAGCAAGTAACTGAGCAAAGAGTTTTACCGGAAAACATAGAAAAGCTTGTTGCTTTTATGGAAGAAACAGGTGGGACAATAGAGGACTATACTAGGCTAAACGCAGATTATTCAAGCGTTGACGACAAAGCACTATTAAAACAGTATTATAAAAAAACAAAACCTTATTTAGAATCAGAAGACGTTAATCTAATGTTAGAAGATTACGATTACGACGAAGATATAGATGAGGAAAGAGATATACGCAAAAAGAAACTTGCGTTTAAAGAAGAAGTTGCAAAAGCTAAAAGCTTTTTGGAAGAAACCAAGAGTAAATACTACGACGAAATCAAGTTGAGACCCGGCGTAACTCAGGAACAACAAAAAGCAACAGAGTTTTTCAACCGATACAACGAAGACGCTAAAGTAGCGCAACAACAGCACGAGGATTTTATGTCCAAAACTAATAAATATTTCGCTGAAGATTTCAAAGGTTTTGATTTTACAGTCAGTGATAAAAAGTTTAGGTATGGAGTTCAAGATCCTGCTAAGGTAGCATCTGAGCAATCAAGCATTAACAATTTTGTAAGTAAGTACTTAGACAAGAAAGGTAATGTAACTGATCCTCAGGGTTATCACAAAGCTATTTTTACAGCTACTAATGCGGATAAAATTATTAATCATTTTTACGAGCAAGGTAAATCGGATGCTACCAAAGAAATTATAGGTAAATCTAAAAATCCCAGCACGCAAGCAAGGCCAGTAAATGGTTTTATTAATGGTTTAAAAGTTAAGTCTGTAACTAGTGGCTCGGATTCTTCAAAACTAAAAATTAAAAAATTTAACTAAAAAACAATTATTATGAGTTTAACTCCTCAATTTGGTAGCTTAATACCATCTCAAACACAACAGTTGTTATCTACAAACTACCTGCAATTTAATGCAGCTGGTGCTGGTGGAGCAACTTTCGCGCAACAATATTTGCCGGAAATTTATGAACAAGAAGTAGAGCGTTATGGAAACAGAACGTTATCTGGATTCTTAAAAATGGTTGGCGCTGAAATGCCAATGACATCTGATCAAGTAATTTGGTCTGAGCAAAACAGATTACATATATCTTATCAAGGTATAGGTATCGGAGCTAACGTTGGTACTACTAACGTAATTACTGTTGCAGCTAACGTAAACAATGTTGTATCTATTAACGATACTGTTGTACTTTTAAATCCTGTAACAGGAGTTGAAGTAAAAGCTATCGTAACAGCTACTGTACCTGGAGCTGGTGGAAACTTTACAGTTGCGCCTTTTAACGGAGCAGGACTGGTTACTCAGTTTGTAGCAGGAGCTACAGCTGTAGGAGCAATACCTGGTTTAAAAGTATTTGTATATGGATCTGCTTACACGAAAGGAACTAACTTAGGCGCTGGAGCTGGTAATTCAGCTGCACGTATTAGCGTTGACCCTCAATTAACTCAGTATTCTAACTCACCTATCATTATCAGAAGCCAATACCAAGTATCAGGTTCTGATATGGCTCAAATTGGATGGGTAGAAGTTGCTACTGAAGACGGAACTTCTGGATATTTATGGTACTTGAAAGCTGAATCTGAAACAAGATTACGTTTTGAAGACTATTTAGAAATGTCTATGGTAGAAGGTGAGTACAACCAGATTGCTGCAGGTGTAAATGCTGCTGCTGGATTACCTGGAACGCAAGGTTTATTTTCAGCTATTCAAACTCGTGGAAACGTAGAAGTAGGATTTACTGCTGCTGCTGGACTTGATGAATTTGATGCTATCTTAAAAAACCTAGATACTCAAGGAGCAATTGAAGAAAACATGCTATTCTTACAAAGACAAACGTCTTTAGATTTTGATGACATGCTAGCTGCAATCTCTGGAGGTGCTCAAGGTGGTACTGCTTATGGATTATTTGAAAACTCTGAAGAAATGGCATTGAACTTAGGTTTCTCTGGATTCAGAAGAGGTTCTTATGACTTCTATAAAACTGACTGGAAATACTTAAACGATGCTTCTACTCGTGGAGGTGTTGATGGTATTAGCTCTATCGAAGGTGTATTAGTACCTGCTGGAACTTCTACAGTATATGACCAAATCTTAGGAACTAACATCAGAAGACCTTTCTTACACGTAAGATATAGAGCTTCTCAATCTGATGATAGAAGAATGAAGTCTTGGTTAACTGGTTCAGCTGGAGGCGCTGCAACATCTGATTTAGATGCAATGCAAGTAAACTTCCTATCTGAAAGATGTTTAGTAACTCAAGGTGCTAACAACTTTGTATTATTCAAAGGAATCTAAGGATTCAAATTAATGTAATATTACCCTCGTAATAACTACGGGGGTAATTATTACTTTTATACGACGATAGCCTACTACTATTATTATATACTAGCTATTGTCACACTTACAAACTATTTAATTATATTATATTATGGCTGCAAAAAAAGCACCAGCAAAAAAAGTTGAGGTTGCTCCTCAGCAAAAAGAAGTGGCTAAAGCCGCTCCAAAAGTAGAACCAACAAAACCAAGTTGGGAAATAAAAGATAGAGTATATTTTTTAAAAGGTAATAAATCCCCTTTAACTCTAACGATACCAGGTAGGCATACTAGAAAGCATGCTTTACTTTATTTTGACATAAAATCTGGAAAGCAAAGAGAGATAAGATATGCTACAAACCAAGAGTCTCCTCTTGTTGATGAACAAAAAGGAGAATGCACTATGGGGCACATAAGATTTCTTGACGGCACATTAACTGTACCTAAGGAAAAGCAAAATCTACAAAAATTGTTATCCCTATATCATCCTTTAAAAGATAAAATATACCAAGAATTTAGTGCTGTTGAAGAAGCTGAAGATGAATTAGACATACTAGATATGCAAATTGATGCTTTAAATGCCGCTAGAGAAATGGATATTGATCAAGCTGAAGCTATACTAAGAGTTGAATTAGGTTCTAAAGTTAGCAATATGAGCTCTAAGGAGTTAAAAAGAGACTTGATGTTGTTTGCTAAAAACAATGCAGCATTATTCATAGACTTAGCAAATGATGAAAACGTACAGCTAAGAAATGTAGCTATTAGAGCTTCAGAGCTTGGTATTATAATTTTATCACAAGATCAAAGAACATTTACTTGGGGATCCAATGGAAGGAAGCTAATGACAATTCCTTTTGATGAAAATCCTTACTCTGCGATGGCAGCTTACTTTAAAACCGATGAAGGTGTTGAAGTTTTCAGATCTGTAGAGAAAAACTTAAATTAACATGTAATCATTAATATAGGCCGGCTACTCTAAGTGGTCGGTCATATTATAACAAAAAAACAAAATAATGGCTATAAACGTAGATTTAGTTTATAAAACTGTCTTATTAATACTCAATCAACAACAAAGAGGTTATATAACACCTGACGAGTTTAGTAAAGTAGGTAATCAAGTGCAGTTAGGTATATTTGAAAAATATATGAGCGACTTAAATCAACAGCTTCGTATACCGGAAAACGATAGCGAATATGCCAATAGAGTAAAAAATATTGATGAAAAAATCGATATATTTAAAAGAATAGGACCTGCTACGTACAGCGCTCCTTATTTTAACTTACCTACAACAGCGACCACTGCTACTACTACGCAAACATTTACAGTGCCAGCTTTGCCAAACCCTGCTACAAATAAAATATATAACGTAACTAATTGGTCAGCATCTCAATCACAAGAAGCTGTAATTAAGGTGTATAAAAACGGGGTACTGCAAACTTCTCCAGCACAGTACTCATTTAATACAACATCGAATAATATAGTTTTTGTTACGGCGCCTGCTATTAATGAAGTTATAGTTGCAGAGTTGTATCCATCAGATTTTTATAGACTAGGTACCGTTATATACAATGACACAGTGGAAGCTCAAATGGTAGATAGAAATGAATGGTATAAAATAAAGAAAGCACCGCTAATAGCACCTACAACTTCTCAACCGGTGTTCTTATATGAAAATAACAAAATAGAATTATTTCCTACATCTATTACTTCAAATGTACAGGTTTCCTATATAAAGAAACCTAACCAAGTACAATGGGGATACTCTATTGGATCTTTAGGTCAGTTCTTATATGACCCATCATCCTCTACAAACTTTGAATTGCATACCTCAGAGCAAGTAGATTTAATAAGCGGTATACTTGTGTACTCTGGAGTTATAATACAGGACCCTACTATAATACAAGTAGCATCTCAACAAGTTCAACAAGAAGACATTAACGAAAAATCATAATAAACCATGGGTTTAATCACTGAAAATAATCAACAGTATTATGCAGGTTCTCAGCAATTTGTATCTGCTGCAGGAACAAATCAAAAATTTACAACTACTTTTGATACTAATTTAGTTTTTGGTAGCTACGATCCTTTGCAGGTTAATTATGCTTTAAACAATTTTAAATTATACACAGCTCCAGCTGGATCATTAACATATACGGAATACGTATCACCTTATACGGTAACTGGTAATGAAATTGAAATAGCCGCTAACTTAGTTTTAAACACCAATGTTGTTGTTCAATTAAAATCTACAAACGGAGGTAATTATGGTAACAAGGATGCGTTTGGTCAAGCAGTAGAAAACAACTATGATAGCTACTCTTATATTAAATTAGATGAATTAATTAATAACTTTCAAATAGCCTACGTGGGAACAGGTAAATTAATACCTAGCTGTAAAAGAACAGATATTATATTTCACGCTAAAAGAGGTTTACAAGAATTTAGTTATGATACTTTAAAGAGCATAAAGTCTCAAGAATTAACTATACCTCCAGGGCTTAGTGTAGTTATACCTCAGGACTATGTAAACTACGTTAAAGTTTCTTGGATAGATAAGTTAGGAATCAAAAGACCTATTTATCCTGCGAACAATTTAACTATAAACCCATACAGTACTCCAACACAGGATAGTCTAGGCATACCAATACAAGATAGTTTTGGAAACAACATACAAGGGACATCGATAACAGAAGACAGATGGGCTAGTGATCCGGTAATAAATGAAGATCTTTTCGGATATAACAGAGACGAACTTTTAGGTAGAGGATATGGGTATGGTCAAATGTATGGTATGGATCCACAATATTCTCAAGCAAACGGTTGGTTTACTATAAATGACAGGGAAGGTAAAATGTCTTTTTCAAGCAATTTAGCTAATAAGTTAATTGTTTTAGAATACATTTCAGACGGTTTAGCTTATGATATGGATACTAGAATACCAAAGATGGCAGAAGAAGCTCTATATGCTCATATAAGCCACGCTGTCGTAGCTTCTAGAATAAACCAACCTGAATATATAGTTAGAAGATTAAAACAAGATAGAAGCGCTAAATTAAGAAATGCTAAAATAAGATTATCTAACATTAAGCTTGATGAAATAGTTCAAGTAATGAGAGGTAAATCTAAATGGATTAAACATTAGAATTAAATGGCTGAAATAAAAAACACTTTTCTTAAGGGAAAAATGAATCAAGATCTTGACTCTCGTATTGTACCTAACGGTGAATACAGAGAAGCTAGAAATTTATCTATAAGTAGATCAGAAGGTTCTACTGTAGGTGAATTTGAAAACGTTTTAGGTAATATAAAAATATCAAGTCTAGGTGATTTAAGCCCAGCTGCTCCAGCTAATACTGAAATTATAGGTAAATTCATTGATGACAATTCAAGTATGGCTTATTTTATGGCTACTGATTGGAATCCAGGTGATGAAACTAGAGCTCCAGGTACCGCTAAGTGTTACATAGTAAGCGTTGACTTGTCTTCTACAAACCCCCCATTAGTACTGGTTCAAGGTAGTTTTTTAAATTTTAATCAAGGTTATATAATAACCGGTATAAATTTAATTGAAAATCAATTATTTTGGACAGACAATTTAAACCAGCCAAGAAAAATAAATGTAGCTCTTGCTACTAGCAATTCATCGCATTACACAACAGAAGATCAAATATCTGTAGCAAAATATGCTCCCTTCGAGCCAATACTAGCTATAGAAAGAGTTCAAACAACTTTAAATGGAGACGTTACAGCTTCCGATACTATAGTTGTAGCAGATTCTACCGGTATAAAAGTAGGTGATATTGTTACTGATAAAGTAAAACTTGGCGCACAACAAATATTAGAATTAGTTACAGTTATAGGAAAACCTGCTGTAGATCCGCTAGCTATTCCTCCTGTTGCAGCAAACACATTAACATTATCTATTCCTGTTACTATAATAGATACTACTCCTTTAGATTTCAGCAGACCTTCTATGACTAATAAGAAGGATTTATTTATGTCTAATCATTCTTCAGGGGCTGTTACTATAACTGGAGGAGGTACACCTAATCCAATAACAGCTGTATACACTATAAGCGCGACCGGAGCTGATGTTGATTTTTTATACAGCGGTAACAACGGAATACCTAAAGTAGGTGATTTAGTTAGTGGGCCAGGAATATCTGCTGATACTAGGGTTTCTTTTGTTGAAGTAGTAGATAATGATGCGGCTACACCTAAGCAATCTATATCTATAAAGCTAAATAAAGAAACTACAACCGTTAATACAAATGTTATATCAATAAGTGATAACCCTGATTACGATGCTAATTGGAAAGGTGATGATAATTTTTTAGAGGATAAGTTTGTAAGGTTTAGTTATAGGTTTAAATTTGAAGATAACGAATATTCTTTAATGGCGCCTTTTAGCCAACCTATGTTTATACCAAAACAATACAGTCAATTTGGCGGAGGTTTATTGTCTCCTACAGAAGATATGGATGATGCTTACAAATCTACCATTATAACGTGGTTTGAAAATAATATAAACAATATACTTTTAAAAATACCTGTAATGTCGAGTACAGCGGCAGGTTTAACGAACAGCTTCAAGATAACCGACATCGACATACTATATAAGGAATCGGATGCGTTAGCTGTAAAAGTGCTTGACACTGTTGAGATGGCTAATCCATCTCCTACTTTTTCTTCAATAGCATTTCACGATGCTATCCACGGCATAAACACCAAATACTTTTTAGACTATGACTACAGCTCCACAAAGCCATACAAAACATTACCTAATAATCAAGTAACAAGAGTATCTGATAAAGTTCCTGTAAGAGCGCTAGCTCAGGAAGTTATAGGTAATAGAATTGTTTATGGAAACTATTTAGACAGACACACAGGGCCTAACTCAATAGATTTTAGTGCAAATGCTAGTAATAAATCTACTAAGTTTGACAATTATACACAATACCCAAAACATCAATTAAAACAAAATAGAACATATCAAGTAGGCTTTGTGCTTTCAGATAGATACGGAAGACAGTCGGATGTAATTTTATCATCTTACGACAATGTGCCTGGTATATCGGGATCTACTGTTTTTCATCCTTATAATACCTTAGCTGATCAAACTTCTAACGCAATTTTAGATTGGCTAGGAGATGCCTTGGTCGTTACTTTAAATAAAGCGGTGCAATCAACTTACAATATAGCGTTAGGCACACCTGGTATTTACTCTGCAGATAACCCACTTGGATGGTACTCTTATAAAGTAGTTGTAAAACAGACAGAGCAAGAATACTATAATGTTTATTTACCTGGGTTTGTGAATGGATACCCTGTAACTCAAAATAACGAAAGAAACAAAAGTTTTTTCACAACTCTTTTAGGCGACAACGTAAACAAGATACCTAGAAATCTAAAAGAAGTAGGGCCTAACGATAGAGACTATGGAAGTGATGAAAGCTTAAATATTAGAGTTAACAATCCGCTTATAAATAATAAAAGCGGAGCTGTATATCCGAAGACTAAAGCTTGGAACGCTCAGTACTATCCATCAGGTATAGAACAAGAGGTTATACAAATAGCTACAGTGAGAGATATGGAAATACAAGCCATACCTTTTAAACCAAATGCTGTGAGTGGAGAATACGGTGAGTCTGCTATATTACAAACTTACAATTACTTTGGAGGCGTAGTGGCTAATGGGGTAGAAAGCGTAAACGAAGTTCCAGAACCTACGGGTAGAATACCATGGGGTACAACAGGGCCAGACGCTCCTTTGTATAGCGCAGATTCAAACCCTTTTGTTATAAAAGGTAATCAATCTGAAAATATAAACAATCCGATAGGTGCTTATGTTACTACCTTTTCTGTAAACGCCCCACCTTCGCCTCCTACTCGTCCTGTATTCTCTATGGTGCCTTTTTTATCAGTAGCTGAAACAAACCCGGTTGAATCTTTGTTGGATATATTTTGGGAAACATCATTATCTGGAAATTTAGCAGAATTAAATGCTTTGGTTGATTCCCAATACGGAGGGTTGACAAGCTCTAACTTTGTAGCTGCTGAATTTTTTGAAAATGTAACAAATCCAACTATAGTAGGAACGCCTTTTAAATTTAAAGACGGAGCTGGAACCGAAATAAATGCTTCTCTTATTACTATAAACAGTATAAGCATAATAGACGCGGACGGAAATGCTTTTGATCCTAATAACCTTCCTTTTACGATAACACCAAATGGACAAAACTTTGAAATTAAAACTAACACTACGTTTTTTTATAACACAGATGTTGATACTTCAGGTTCAGGTGTATACACTATAACTGTTAACACAAGTTACACAAGTGGAGCAGGAGATTTTGACGACCCTATAACATTGCCAAATATATCCTTAAAGAACTCAGCTCCAGTAATAGGTTCATTCGTTCAGCCTACAGGCGTAACGACACAAGCGAACCAAGTTATAATAGATACATTAACAGCTGTAAACGGCAGTGCCAATACAAGTGTTAATACGGAAGAGTTAAAGTGGTCGTTAGACCCGATTAGAACGGATTTTTCTATAAACGAAGATACAGGTGATTTAACTTCTACAGAAGAATTAATTGATAACACCCTTTATAATGTAGGTATAAAAGTAACTGATCTTAACGGAAACGGCTTATCAGATACAGCAACTTTGACTTTTCAGGTTGGGAACCCTAGAGTAAACAAAGCTTTATGCGAGGGGTGGCAAGCCGGTTTAACCACTAGGTGCGAAAGTGCTCTTAGGGTTCAGTTTTTTAATGACGCTATAGAGGTAAACGAACAAGCTGAATCTGTTACAAATAATGGATTTACAGTTACATACCCTGGAGTAAATCAATCAGATGTATATAATGTTCTTGCGCGCAACCCTACAAGTGTAATTCCTCCAGGTATAACACCTGTAGATAATACAACCGGAGCTTTATTACAGGGGGCTTTATTCATAAAGCCAACTCTAGCAAATGTAGGTGGAAGCGCTGGACAAGATGATGATATTATTGGATTTACGATTCAACATAAACCTGTCGGATCAGGTAGCTGGAGTCAAGCCGTAGACTCTAGTGGATTTACCGTGTATAATGAAACATTGCAAGTAGGTGTTAATGATACTGTTTTTATAGAAAAGATTTTTGATACACCTGGAGAATATAAAGTTTTAAGCACAAGAATAAGTGGTGGTCAATGCAACTTGTCTCCTCAAAATTTATCAACTAGCTTTACAGTTGAATTTGGAGACGCAAATTATGTGGGAGATCCATGTGATGATGCTCCGTTGTAATAAAAGAAAAAAACAAGTAATAAATATAATATGCCAATAACATTAGAAGTAGGATATTTTAACTCATTTTACATGAAGAGATTAGCTGATTTGCCTGCTGGAAACGGTGAGACAGGAAGTGCTAATTATACATCTCCAACTACTAGTGTAATTCAAGAAGATTGGTACATAGAAGAATCTAGAATACGAGGCGGTTATAATAATACTTCTACTGATTTAGGTGTAAAAGCTTATATCGTAGAAGATAACGATGCCCAGCAGCGTAGAAAAAATTCATTAATATATTCAGGAATATTTAATTCCAGGACAGGCGTAAACCAATCTAATCAATTTAGTACAGCCGAAGAGATAACTAGAAGTGTTGATCCTTCTGGTGGTAGCATACAAAAGCTTTACGCTGAAGATACTAACTTAATAATATTTCAAGAAGATAAAGTTAATAGAGCTTTAATAGACAAGGACGCTATATATTCCGCTGAAGGCTCAGCTATAACAACCACAGCCAATTTAGTTATAGGTCAAATAGTTTCATATGCTGGAGAGTATGGTATATCTACAAACCCAGAATCTTTTGCTGTTTACGGATATCAAAAATACTTTACTGATCGTAATAGAAACGCAGTTTTAAGACTGTCAAGAGATGGTATAACTGAAATATCGAATTACGGATGGTAGATTTCTTTAGAGATAAGCTATCGCTAGTAGGTACTACGGGTAAAATTATTGGTTCTTACGATATATATAACAAAAACTATGTAGTATCTTTGCAAGAAAACAACGGCAACTATAATACTTTAGGGTTTGAAGAATCTACTAATGGTTGGATTAGTTTTTATGACTACAAGCCAAGCAGCGGATTTAGCTCTCAAGGTAAGTTTTTTACAACAAATGGTACATCGGTATGGAAACACTATTCTACAGATGTTAATAGAGGTAGCTTTTATGGAACAAGCAATAAGTCTTCTGTTAAATTAATATTAAATCCTGACCCTACAAGAGTAAAGACTTTTAAAACAATAGATTACGAAGGTACAAATGGATGGGAAGTAATATCTTTAGTTTCAGATGAAACAGGGACTGATTTAGTTAACGGAGTATGGGTTAATAACAGCGAGCAAGGTACTAGCAGTGCTGATCCAGCTACTTTTACTTTAACTAATCCAGGAAGCGGATTTTACGTTACAGGTAATAACGTAGGAACTTCATCGGATGGCTTCGGTGTTGGAATGAAAGTTAATATAGTTGCAAGCGGAGGCATAACTCAAATATCAATATCTGACCCTGGATTTGGATATCAACCAGGAGATGTTCAAACAGTATTAGCAAACGGAGGCGGTGGAGTTGGCGTTAATGCTACATTTGTATTAAATACTTATACAAACGTGTATAGCAGAATATACAGTTATGATGAAGGTATATACTTTGAAAATAACGTACCTTACAGAGCTGGGTTTGACAGGAAGCAAAACAGATATG
>JGI20152J14361_10001933_pt1 | contig 12893 bp, 8 predicted proteins | sample COG_02_FD_14361 | JGI IMG/M metagenome (IMG submission 14361)
TCATCCACCGTCAACACCCCCTCAACAGCTTGCCCAGACGCCAACATTTCGCCCCGTAAAACCCCGGGTAAACATCCAGATGAAACAGGCGGCGTCACCAACCCGTCGCCTAAATCCGCAAAAACATTCGTGATCGTCCCCTCACAAACTTCGCCCCGTTCGTTCAAAAACAAAACCTCATCCAAATCCGTCAACGCCGCACGCGCCGCGTCATAAACCCCACGGTTGCTCGTCTTCACCGATAACCATGGGTCATCTGATTGCAAAACCACATCCGAAATCCCAACACGCCACCGATCCACAGGCACCATATCCCCGATCTGCACAGCCACCTCTCCGCCCGCATTCACACTCACACGAACACGCGCAGCCACATTATCCACCGCCTCGCCCAGCGCCATCAACACGGCACCGCGTTCAAACCCAAACCGCAGACGCACACAGGTCGCCTCCATCCGATCAATATGCCCAGCCAACCGCACAAATCCATCATCAGGAGTAAACCCCAACGTTTCGATAACCTCTAACCCCTTGGGGGCAATTTCGTGTAACGCGCTTTCCATAAGGCTTCCTCATATTCGGACGCGGCCGTGCTGTCATAAACAACACCCCCGCCCACATTAAGCCGCACATCACCACCCTCAAATAGGCTCAACGTACGGATACAAACATTGAAACTCATCGCACCCGTAGGCGCAATCCACCCCATCGATCCACAATAAACATCGCGCGGTTCAGGTTCCAAATCGCGGATCACTTCCATCGCCCGAATTTTGGGCGCCCCCGTGATTGATCCACAGGGAAACAACGCCGTGAACAAATCAGCAATGCTCAACCCATCCAACAACTTGGCACGCACCTCGGACACCATTTGATGCACGGTCGCATAACTCTCAACCGTAAACAGCTCAGGCACATGCACCGATCCAATTTCAGAAACACGGCTAATGTCATTGCGCAACAGGTCCACAATCATCAGGTTTTCCGCGCGGTTCTTGGGATCATTCGCCAACCACGCCACCAATTCCGCATCCCCTGCCGCATCCTTGCCGCGCGGCACAGTCCCCTTCATCGGTCTGGTCGAAATCAAACCCTCATCATCAACTTTGAAAAACAACTCTGGGCTACGTGACACCAGAACAGGCCCCTCACCCAAATCAACCACACCGCCATAATTCACAGGCTGCGCCGCACGCAATCGCGCATACAACCCCAACGCCGAACCCACATGCTTCGAAGTCATCGGAAACGTCAGGTTCGTTTGATAAAAATCACCCGCATTGATATACGCATTCACATCCTTAAACGCCGTGGCATAATCCGCCTCCGACCAAACAGGTTCCACAGCATCCAACGACGCCCCATCCTGCTCGCTCAATGCGCGATGCATCAAATCGCGCTTGGCCCCTGCATCAGGCCCATCAAATACCCCAAAACAAATTAACGGCGAACGTCGCCCTTCCGGCATTAAACCTACCAACTTAGGCTCCAACGCATAGCCCAGCTCATAACTGGCAAACCCCGCCAACCATTTACCATCCGCACGTGCGGCTTCCATATCCGCAAACGCGTCCGCGACACCATCCATATCCCACGCGCAAATCACACGTTCAGGATTCGCAAACACCTGCGCCTGACCGTTTGGCCCATCTTCCAACAGAATATATCGCTCGCCCATAACGGCACCTTTATTACTTATATCGTATTTAGTGCGCACGCGGTGGTTTCGCCACCCTAAAACCGTCCTATCGCGTCGCATGTACACCACCCAGACCAACAGCTAAGCTCAAAGAAAATCCAAGGGCCCCCATGTCAATTTCACCTCACAAACAAGTTGCTCTAAAATTTGGCCTGCTCATCTGTGTGCTGCTAGGATACTTTGGCTATCTCAGCTATGAATACGGCTTCGCGACAGGCGGCATTGTCACAGCCCTCACGTGGAGTTTCTTCGTCCTTTGCACCCCAGTCGCAGATGCGGGGTTTATATTAGATTTCCCACTTCGGCTTTTGTTTGGCATTCGCATGGTGATCTCAGAAATTGCGGTTTGGGTCGTTGCCTTTGGCATTAACGCTATCGTCTTAATCATTTCACCTGCGTCTTATTCAACGACTGTCATCACAGACATTTTGCACACAGTGCTGATCACACCCTATCCATACTGGGCAATCATCGTTCTGTCGGGCATTGGAACATTCCTGTCTGTTCACTTCGGAGACGAACTGATGACAGTGCTTCATCACCGTGACCGTGCCTATTTTCATTCACATCATTTCAAACATGAACTGATCTTGATGGCCTTCTTCATCGTCGCGCTCATTGGCTATTCACAACTGATCACCTCTGTCGGCCTAAGCGAAGTTTTGCACTAGACCCACACACTTTACTTTGTCCAAATATCCGCGCCGCAGGCAATCCGTTTTGATCCCCTATCAAAACGCATAATAATGCCGTGCTTGCACGGCTCATTTCGCCAATAGCCTCTTGCACTAAGCACTCCAAAACATTACACCCACGACAATTTGGAACTCACGCGCGAATCCACACGCGCGACACAAAAGGGGCGCTGCCATGCCAAAAAGAACTGACATCAACACAGTCATGATCATCGGTGCAGGCCCAATTATTATCGGACAAGCCTGCGAATTCGACTACTCTGGCGCCCAAGCATGCAAAGCGTTGAAAGAAGAAGGTTACCGCGTCGTCCTTGTGAACTCAAATCCAGCCACAATCATGACTGACCCCGACATGGCCGATGCCACATACATCGAACCGATTACACCCGAAGTTGTCGCAAAAATCATCGCCAAAGAAATATCACTTCACCCAGACGATAAAATGGTTCTTTTGCCAACCATGGGCGGCCAAACGGGCCTCAACACAGCACTGGCACTGGACGAAGACGGTACACTTGAAAAACACGGCATCGAATTGATCGGCGCAGATCGCAAAGCTATCGAAATGGCCGAAGATCGCAAATTATTCCGCGAAGCAATGGATCGTTTGGGCATTGAAAACCCACGCGCAACAATCGCCACCTCGCTAGAGGAATCCATGAACGCAATCGAAGACATCGGTCTTCCTGCCATCATCCGCCCCGCCTTCACCATGGGTGGCACTGGCGGCGGCATCGCGTACAACCGCGAAGAGTTCATTCACTTTTGCACAACAGGCCTTGATGCATCACCTGTAAGCCAAATTCTCATCGACGAAAGCTTGCTGGGTTGGAAAGAATTCGAAATGGAAGTTGTGCGCGACAAAGCAGACAACGCCATCATCGTTTGTGCCATTGAAAACGTCGACCCAATGGGCGTGCACACAGGCGACAGTATCACCGTCGCACCAGCGCTTACGTTAACAGACAAAGAATACCAAATGATGCGCACACACAGCATCAATGTTCTGCGCGAAATCGGCGTCGAAACTGGCGGCTCGAACGTACAATGGTCGGTAAATCCAGCTGACGGTCGCATGGTCGTCATTGAAATGAACCCACGCGTATCACGCTCATCCGCACTGGCATCCAAGGCGACGGGTTTCCCCATCGCCAAAATCGCGGCCAAATTGGCCATCGGTTACACATTGGATGAACTCGACAACGACATCACTGGCGTCACACCAGCATCATTCGAACCATCAATCGACTACGTGGTTACAAAAATCCCACGCTTCGCATTCGAAAAATTCCCAGGCGCAGAACCCATCCTTGGCACAGCCATGAAATCAGTTGGCGAAGTCATGGCCATTGGTCGCACCATCCATGAATCCTTGCAAAAAGCATTGGCATCCATGGAAACGGGCCTCACGGGCTTCGACGACATGGACATCCCCGGCGCGCCTGAAAAACCAGCCGTGATCCAAGCGATTTCAAAACAAACACCTGATCGTATGGTGCTGATCGCCCAAGCAATGCGTCACGGCCTGACCAACGACGAAATCATTGCCGCCACATCATACGACCCATGGTTTCTAAACCGGATCCGTGAAATCGTGGACATGGAATCTGACATCATCGCCAACGGCTTGCCTAAAACCACCCATGCAATGCGTAAAATCAAAATGATGGGCTTCACCGATGCCCGCCTATCCACTTTGACGGGCGTAAAAGAACGCGAAATTCGCGTGACCCGCAATGAACTGGGTGTCACCGCTGTATTTAAACGCATCGATACCTGTGCCGCCGAATTCGAAGCGCAAACACCCTACATGTATTCAACCTACGAAGCCGACGCCATGGGCGACGTAGAATGCGAAGCACGCCCATCAGACAAAAAGAAAGTCGTCATTCTTGGCGGCGGCCCAAACCGCATCGGCCAAGGCATCGAATTCGATTACTGCTGTTGCCACGCATGTTACGCCCTGACCGAAGCAGGTTACGAGACAATCATGGTCAACTGTAACCCTGAAACAGTATCCACAGATTACGACACATCAGATCGCCTGTACTTCGAACCATTAACAATGGAAACGGTTATGGAAATCCTGCGTGTCGAACAGGAAAACGGCACCCTTCACGGCGTCATCGTTCAACTTGGCGGTCAAACGCCCCTGAAATTGGCCAACGACCTAGAAGCAGAAGGCATCCCAATCCTTGGCACCACACCAGATGCAATTGATCTGGCCGAGGATCGCGAACGCTTCCAACAGCTGTTGCAAAAACTAGACCTGAAACAACCTTACAACGGCATCGCCAACAACGACGAAGAAGCATTCACAGTCGCCGCCGACGTTGGCTACCCACTGGTCATCCGCCCATCTTACGTTCTGGGTGGCCGCGCCATGGAAATCATCCGTTCAGACGAACAACTCGCACGCTACGTCAAAGAAGCGGTCGTCGTTTCTGGCGACAGCCCCGTATTGCTCGACAGCTACCTCGTTGGCGCAATCGAAGTCGACGTTGACGCATTGTCAGACGGCACAAACGTCCACGTCGCAGGCATCATGCAACACATCGAAGAGGCCGGCGTGCACTCTGGCGACTCCGCCTGCTCGCTGCCACCTTATTCACTACCACAACATCAAATCGACGACATGATCGTCCAAACCAAGGCACTTGCCTTGGGCCTAAACGTGGTCGGCCTGATGAACATCCAGTTCGCAATCAAAGGCGAAGACATTTTCATCCTCGAAGTAAACCCACGCGCATCACGCACCGTGCCCTTCGTGGCCAAAGCGATCAACTCGCCAATCGCCTCCATCGCCGCACGCGTGATGGCGGGTGAACCACTGACAAACTTCGAACTCAAATCCCCATTCCCCGATCACTTCGCAGTGAAAGAGGCCGTCTTACCCTTTAACCGCTTCCCTGGTGTCGATCCATTATTGGGCCCAGAAATGCGTTCAACTGGCGAAGTCATGGGCTTGGACAAAACGTTCGAACGCGCCTTCTACAAAGCACAACTTGGCGCATCAACACCACTGCCAGCCAAAGGCACAGTGTTTATTTCCGTGAAAGAAGCGGACAAAGACACGCTCATCCTAGAAGCCGCACAAATCCTGTCAAAGCTTGGCTTTGACATCGTTGCAACGGGTGGAACATCCACATGGTTGTCGGAAAACAACGTGAAAAACGCACGCGTGAAAAAGGTCTATGAAGGCCAACCAAACGCTGTGGATGCATTGAAAAACGGTGAAATCGATCTGATCTTCAACACGACAGAAGGCACCCAAAGCTTCGAAGACAGCCGCCCAATTCGCGCCGCCGCATTGTCAGGCAAAATCTGCTACTACACCACAGCTGCCGCATCCAACGCAGCCGCCAAAGCGATCCGCAACATGGCCGAAGGCGAAATCGAAGTAAACGCACTGCAGAATTATTAATCAGCAATAGCCAGTGCAAAAATAAGCGCCCCCTAAAGAGGAGGCGCTTATGATAAAAAATAAATCCGTCAGTAATTGAATGCGTTTAATACGCGTGGTTTCGATTCATACCTTCTTACAGTCGTTACCGTTTTCAATTATTGTTGCCTTGGAAAGTATGACATCGCCATTTGCGTATGAATCAACAATTATATCTTGCGTGGTTTCATATTTCGTCTTCTTCCCTGCGGCCTTTAAAACGCTATTAATGTCAAAGCAATAAAAGTGATGCCCTTTGTGTTTTGGGTTATAGTTTACGGCAGTACATCCACTTAACGTCGCCTCGTACTTTACCCTCACCCTCAATTTGGTCAGCGTAGCATTCAACTGAGCATAAAGCGCAGAATTCGGCTGAACAGTCGGTGTTACACCCAAGGACGATGAAATTGATGTCGCCAGCGTGTCTTGACCACCAACACCGTAGCTCTCGGCGATGGTCATACTGCTCTTTTCGCTGACTGTATCTCCAGGAACACCCGCTGTGACCGTGATATCCTCAGTAAAAGACAGGCTTACGGAATTTTGCCAAGATGACGTCGACGAATTGGTAACAGTTGAAGACAGATCAGTTTTGAACGGTTGCGCTGTATCGCTATTATTTATTAAGCATGTATTCGCAACGCCAGACGTAACAGGCTCCGCACCTACGATATATGCTTGGATTGGCCGTAAGGTTGTTTGAACTTCAGGCCATTTGTAGTGCGCGTAAAGTTCGGGATCTGAATGGGCTTTCTTCTTCACCCAAGCACCATGAACCGTCCCGCCATAATATTTTTCCACTGCTTTATGCAGCTTCGTATTTTTGCCACTGACAACATCGATATCAAACGTCTTTCTTTCGGCGTCAGTAATCAAATGTTTCATAAAGCCGCTCGCATGAACCGACGAACTTGCTTCGTCGGGGCCTGCCTTCGCCCACAAGAAGGCACATAAATGAACCTCGGTCACATAAAGGGAACCGCCATGTTAGACACCGAAAAATGCCCCGACTGCCAACGTATAAACCAAGTTCTGTCACGCGTTGGCGACCGCTGGAGCGTCTTGGTGATAATTTCACTGTCTCAATATGGAACGCTGCGCTTTAATGAATTGAAACGCAATTTGGGTATTTCACAACGCATGCTAAGCCTAACGCTGCGCGAACTCGCACGCGACGGGCTGGTATCACGCACCTATCATCCGACTATACCACCCAAGGTCGAATACGCTCTGACCCCTATGGGTGAATCTTTTCGTGAACCTGTGCGCGCACTCGGTACTTGGGCATTGGAAAATCTTGATACCATCGACGAAGCCCGTAAAAATTACGACGCCGCTGCTGAAAAATAAGTAAACTTATTAATCCAATTTGAAATCAAAATGCTTGCGTACCGCTTCTTCGATTTTCCATGTACCTTTGAAATTTGCCTCGACCACAAATGCATCGCCAGCCTGAACCACAACGGGTTCGCCTCCATCTGGCGTAATGACAATGCGTCCTTCGATCATGTGTACAAACTCATAAGCTGAATAAACCGCGTGATATGTCCCGGGCGTTGCTTCCCATACACCTGACAACATCGTGCCTTCTTTGTTGGTGTGGACGGCCCAAGTCTTCATACTTGGTGTGCCTTCGACAACTGTCCAGCCATCCAAATCATTGGTATCTGGTTCCGCGGTAATTGAGAGCTTGGTAATCGTTTGCATTTTACAATCCATATGTCGTTCGCTTGATACGATATGCATTCACAGCCAAAACACAAGTAAAGCCGCTTCAAGCCGTGCCAACACAAGAAAACCGAAAAATTCCATTGAACCGTTAGCGCTTACATAGCATAAGGCGCTGTATGTCGTTATTTGTAGGTGATTATACTGATTTAGACCTGTACGAATCCTTTATCAGGTTACAACATGACCACATCAACCAAGCCTTCACCAAACCACAAAGTGAACCAAGTGTGACACAGCGAATGTAAAGATCATCTTTCAGCACTCTCGCAATTTCAGCCCGCAAGGACTCTCAATGACAAGCTTCAATAAAATCCTTATCGCTAACCGTGGCGAAATCGCTATCCGCATTATGCGCGCAGCAAATGAAATGGGTAAAAAGACCGTCGCGATTTACGCCGAAGAAGATAAACTCGGCTTGCACCGCTTCAAAGCCGACGAAGCATATCGCATTGGCGAAGGCATGGGGCCAGTTGCGGCCTATCTCTCTATTTCCGAAATCATCCGCGTCGCAAAAATGTGCGGCGCAGATGCGATCCACCCTGGCTATGGCCTGTTGTCCGAAAACCCAAATTTCGTTGACGCCTGCGAAGAAGCCGGAATTAAATTCATCGGCCCCAAAGCTAAAACAATGCGCCAATTGGGCGACAAAGCATCAGCACGTCGTGTCGCAATGGCCGCCGGCGTTCCCGTCGTCCCAGCGACCGAAGTTTTACCCGATGACATGAACGAAGTTCGCCGCATGGCGAACGAAGTCGGTTATCCATTCATGCTCAAAGCATCGTGGGGCGGCGGCGGTCGCGGCATGCGCCCAATCATGAACGAGTCCGAGCTAGAAGAAAAAGTTCTCGAAGGTCGACGCGAAGCAGAAGCAGCATTTGGCAACGGCGAAGGTTACCTTGAACGCCTCGTCCAACGCGCACGTCACGTCGAAGTCCAAATTCTGGGCGACAGCTACGGCGAAATTTACCACCTTTATGAACGTGATTGTTCCGTCCAACGTCGCAACCAAAAAGTTGTCGAACGCGCACCAGCGCCCTATTTGACAGAAGAGCAGCGCACAGAAATCTGTAATTTGGGCCGCAAAATATGTGCCCACGTGGGTTACGAATGTGCTGGCACTGTCGAATTCCTGATGGACATGGACACACAGGAATTCTTCTTCATCGAAGTAAATCCGCGTGTACAGGTCGAACACACAGTGACAGAAGAAGTCACAGGCATCGACATCGTACGCGCCCAAATTAAAATCGCCGAAGGCAAAACATTAGCTCGCGCAACTGGCGCTGCATCCCAAGAAGACATCAAGTTAAACGGCCATGCCCTACAAACGCGGATCACAACAGAAGATCCACAAAACAACTTCATCCCCGATTATGGCCGCATCTCGGCCTATCGTTCGGCGACAGGTCTGGGCATTCGATTGGATGGTGGTACAGCCTATTCAGGCGCGGTAATCACACGCTATTACGACAGCTTACTTGTTAAAATCACCGCCAAAGCATCCAGCCCAGAAAACGCCATCGCACGTATGGATCGGGCCCTGCGCGAATTTCGTATTCGCGGCGTTTCAACAAACATCGCATTCGTGATTAACTTGTTGAAACACCCAACATTCTTGGACAACAGCTATACCACCACATTTATCGACAACACGCCTGACTTGTTCAATTTCAAACCACGCCGCGATCGTGCAACGAAAATTTTAAACTACGTTGCCGACATCACAGTTAACGGCCATCCTGATGTGTTGGATCGCCCAAAACCTGATGCCTTGGCCAAAGCACCAAAAGCACCGCTGCACCGCGCGCCAAAACCAGCCTATGGTACGCGCAACCTTCTAGAAGACAAAGGCGCCCAAGCCGTTGCTGACTGGATGGCGGATCAAAAGCAATTACTGATCACTGACACGACGATGCGTGACGGGCACCAATCTTTGTTGGCAACGCGCATGCGTAGCTTTGACATGATCAAAGTGGCCGATGCCTATGCTCACAATCTGCCGCAACTGTTCTCGATGGAATGTTGGGGCGGCGCGACGTTTGATGTGGCTTACCGTTTCTTACAAGAATGCCCATGGCAACGTCTGCGCGATCTGCGCCAGCGGATGCCAAATGTCATGTCGCAAATGTTATTACGTGCATCAAACGGCGTTGGTTACACAAATTACCCAGATAACGTCGTCCAAGAATTTGTACGCCAAGCTGCGGATACAGGCGTTGATGTATTCCGCGTTTTCGACAGCCTGAACTGGGTTGAAAACATGCGCGTGGCAATGGACGCCGTCGTTGAAAACGGCAAAGTCTGCGAAGGCACAGTTTGTTACACTGGTGACATCTTAAACCCAGATCGCGCCAAATACGACCTGAACTACTATGTCAAAATGGGCCAAGAGCTTAAATCCGCAGGCGCGCATATATTGGGCCTCAAAGACATGGCAGGTCTACTTAAACCTGCAGCAGCACGCGTATTGGTCAAAGCGCTAAAAGAAGAGGTCGGCTTGCCGATCCATTTCCACACACACGACACATCTGGCATTGCAGGCGCGACAATTCTCGCCGCCGCAGATGCAGGCGTTGACGCCGTGGATGTTGCAATGGACGCATTTTCTGGCGGCACATCACAACCATGTCTTGGCTCAATCGTCGAAAGCTTGCGTCACACGGATCGTGACACAGGTCTAGACATCGAAGCAGTGCGTTCCATCAATGATTACTGGGAAGGCGTGCGCGGCCAATACGCTGCATTTGAATCCGGTCTTTCTGCGCCCGCATCCGAAGTATACCTTCACGAAATGCCAGGCGGACAATTCACCAACCTAAAAGCACAGGCACGTTCACTCGGCCTAGAAGATCGCTGGCCAGAAGTTGCCCGTACTTACGCGGACGTTAATCAAATGTTCGGCGATATCGTCAAGGTAACACCCTCTTCCAAAGTGGTCGGCGACATGGCCTTGATGATGGTAACCCAAGATCTAACACGCGCCGCCGTAGAAGACCCTGAAACAGACGTCGCCTTCCCTGACAGTGTCGTCGACATGATGCGCGGCAACCTTGGTCAACCCGAAGGCGGTTTTCCAGACACAATAATCAAAAAGGTGCTGAAAGGCGAAAAGCCAGACACATCACGCCCCGGCGAACATCTGAAACCCTTGGATTTAGATGCAGAGAAAGCAAAGCTTTCCGATCTACTCGAAGGTGCCACAGTCGACGGCGAGGATTTGAACGGTTACCTGATGTACCCCAAAGTATTCTTGGATTATATGGGGCGTCATCGTGAATACGGCCCAGTGCGCACTTTGCCTACAAAAACATTCTTTTATGGCATGAAACCACGCGACGAAATCAGTGTCGAAATTGATCCCGGAAAGACGCTGGAAATTCATCTGGTCGCAGTGGGCGAAAGCGACGAAGACGGCCAAGCACGCGTCTTCTTTGAGCTCAACGGCCAACCACGTACCGTACGTGTAACCGACCGATCCAAGGCAGCCACCACCATCAAACGCGCCGTCGCTGAAATCGACAACGCCGCACACATCGGCGCACCAATGCCAGGCGTCATCAGCTCTGTTGTGGTTACGGTGGGTCAAGCAGTCAAAGCAGGCGATCTGTTATGCACAATTGAAGCCATGAAAATGGAAACAGGTATCGCAGCTGAAAATGACGGTGTGATCAAAACGATCCACGCACCAGCCGGTTCACAAGTGGACGCCAAAGATCTTTTGGTCGAGTTCGAAGTTTAAATCCTATTTTGGGCAAGATCTTTTTCTTGCCCAAATATCCGCCCCGCAGGGCACACGCGCGTCAGCGCTCATAAAAATGCGAAGCTCAATCTACCGAGATGCCCGCGCAATCACGCCAACAGCAACCATTCCAACCAAGATCACAACAATCGATGCACCCGACGCCCCTTGGATATCCTCCAGCGACGCCGCATTATAAATTTGGGTGGCCAACGTTTCGAACCCAAATGGGCGTAACAACAAGGTGGCAGGTAATTCTTTAATACTGTCAACAAACACCATCAAAACGGCAATCAATAAAGACGTCCAAATCATTGGAATGTGAACCCGCCCCAACACTTGGGTTGGGCGCAACCCCAATGAACGCGCCGCGTCCCCGATGTTTGGCGAAAACCGCCCCATCGCACTGTCGACTGATCCAAATGCCAATGCAAAAAACCGCACAGACAGTGCAAAAATCACCGCGGTCGCGGTGCCCGTCAATAACAATCCAATATCAGCTCCGGTCAGGGCTTCGACTAGGTCAGCCAAATTACGATCAAAAAATGCCATCGGAATTAAGATCCCCACCGCCAAAACTGCACCTGGCGCCGCATACCCGATGGTCGCAACAGGTGCCAATAATTTGGGTGCATCCGAACGCGACGACCGAATGGCAAAGATCAAAACCAATGCTGCCCCTACTGTTACAACAGCGGCAACCAAACCCACCCAAATTGATGTCCACGCCGCACGTAAGAATACTGGATCAGACCATAAACCACTTACACTCAGCGCATGTTCAAACATGATCGCAAACGGCATGATAAACCCAAACAACACCGGCAATGCACACAAGAAACTGACCAGAATGCCACGCCCCAACGGCAACACGTCACGCACAGGTGGCGTCGATTGATTGTGGCGTTGATGCACACGCATCTTGCGTCGTGAATACCGTTCCAAGATGACTAAAACCATCACCACGCCAAATATCACCACTGCTATCTGCGCGGCGCCGCCAACGTTCGAACTCTCTAACCAGACTGTAAAAATACCCGTGGTCAGAGTCTGTACCGCAAAAAACTCAACCGCGCCAAAATCATTCAACGCTTCCATCATCACCAAGGCTGTGCCGATTGCAATCGCTGGGCGTGCCAGCGGTAATGCAACGGCCCAAAATGCCCGCACTGGCCCAGCGCCCAATGCGCGTGCCACTTCGATTGTGCGGCTGGATTGCTCGCGAAATGCGGCGCGTGCCAGCAAATAAACATAGGGGTATAATGACAATGAAATTACGAAAATCGCAGCACCGCGTGATCGTACTGCTGGGAAATAATAATCCCGTGACGTCGCCCAACCAAACCAATCACGCAACACCGTCTGCGCAGGCCCAGCATATTCCCAAAAGTCCACAAACGCATAGGCACCGATATATGCAGGGATCGCCAATGGAAATAACAATACCCATTCCAAAACACGGCGCATTGGAAACTCTTTGGTCACCACCATCCATGCACAAAACGTACCAATAACGCTGGCGCATAATGCGACGGAACCCATGATAATCAACGAATTGCGTAAATACCGCGGCAGGCTGGTGGCCAT
>JGI20152J14361_10001937_pt1 | contig 12864 bp, 14 predicted proteins | sample COG_02_FD_14361 | JGI IMG/M metagenome (IMG submission 14361)
ATCTCTGGGCTCGTTTTAAAGGATCTGAATGGGGAGTGTTTTGTCATACGGAGAGGATATAAAGCCGCCTGCCCTGTCTCAAGCTCGTTTTGTCTGACAGTACCCATGGCGTTGCTCGTCGAGAGAAAGAATATCGTCAGTGTTGCACTTATAAAGTTTTAGATAGGTGTTCTTAGGCGTTTCAAGTTGATCTACGCCGTTACCACTGGCCACTGCGTCCAGTTAAGCGCATTCAGGGTAAAAACAGATACGCATTTCCAGAAGCTGTACTAGCGCATGTGATCAGCGTTCTGCGCCATATGGGAATATCCGCATCATCGGTTGCTGCAATGCTTGATAGGCTAGATCAGATCGCATTTAAGCAAGCTTTGGATGAATTTGAGGCTAATTTGGTCGATGAAGTCATACTGACACTGCCAATCAGCCGATATTTTGAACCAGACGACGAAGGCGACTTAGCAACCGTCCACACTTCAATCGTATCAGCACATCAAATGTTGGATGAAATGGATGCTGTATTCATTCGACTGACTGACATTTCTCAAGGCATCAGGGATGGCCATATATGACGCCCAAGTATTACACTCGGTGAGTTAATCAAATTTAACGTTCCATATCCAGCCAAACGAACTGTTTACGAAGGTAATCTTCTAGCAGAAAAATATCCGAATAAGCTGTTTCCGTTAAGTTAGAAACTGGAAACCATTGACTAGGGTCCTCAATATCACGTCGGAATTCCTGAAATGCGAATTTGCCGTTATGCTGTGGGAAAATATCGATACACTGAGTTTGATCGCTATTATGGATCGATTTAACCACGGAAAGCTTCTTGTCCATTTTTTGCACCAATTATTTGATTTATTCTAGATAACACACGTATCATGTTTGTTGTAACTATGATGAGAAACGTAGAGGAATTCCTATGTCTGAAGCATTAGATGAAAATTACGAGCGGGCAGGTTACCATCACAAACAGAACTTAGGTTTAAAACCAGCTTTATTACTGGTGGACTTCGCAAAAGCATATTTCTTGAAAGATTCTCCATTATTCGGAGGCCCGCTTTGTGAAGCAGCTAGAGAAGCTGCGTTTGAACTAACCAATTCTGCAAGNCAGAACAATGTACCTGTAATTTTTACNGAAGTTTTGTACAGGCCTGGNGGATTAGACGGTGGTGCTTTTTACTCTAAAGTTCCAGCACTGAGCTGCTTTGACCAAGGTCGCGAAACACAAGAATTGTGTGATGGTTTTGATAAGCGTGATACGGAGCTAATGATAACCAAACAGTATCCTAGTGCTTTTTTTGGGACTAGTCTGTCAGCGAGTTTGGCATTTTTGAAAGTGGACACACTTGTCATTGCTGGATTGACGACATCAGGTTGCGTTCGAGCAACATGTATTGACTCGATTTCAAGCGGTTTTATCACAGTCATCGCTGAAGACGCGTGTGGGGATAGAGCTTTGGAACCACATCAAGCAAATCTTTTTGATATGAGTGCAAAATATGCTGACTTAATGAATAATCATGAAGTTTTGGACTACTTTAAGTCTCCAAAAGTCACATAATTTTAGGTTGTTGAATTGCGTCGTCCCGTGCTTTGAGAGGATCGCTGTCATCCCAGTGCCGTGCAATAAATCGCGCTCCGGTGATCCCATCAGAGCCATCTGATGCCAGCCATAATGCTGGATTTATCATGACAGAGGGAGATAAAAGGTTGCCGTCAGCACCTTTTTTGTTCCTACTAGGTGGGAGCAGATCAGTATCCGTTGCCCCACCTGGCAATAATACATTTACTGTAACTCCTGCATGGCTTAATTCCTGAGCCCAGCTTCTTGATGCAGCCTCTAAAAATGCTTTTGATGATCCATAAGGTGAATAACCTTGTCTGACCATTGTTTGAGTTGATGTTGAAATATTTATTATCTTTCCACCTTTTTGCTCAATCATGCAGGGAACCACAGAGCGTGATAGATAATAAGGGCCATTAATATTGGTATTGATAATATCTTGCCAGGCGTCGACTTCCGCTTCCCAAAATTTGGTTGGAACAGTATTGAAAGTCTCTGAAATTCTGCGCATTCCGAGACCCGCATTGTTCACTAAAACATCAATTTTTCCCCATTTTTTCAAAGTTATATTGACAACATTCAAAGCAGAATTGGGGTCAATAGCATTTGCTTCTAAACAAATCGCACGATCACCAAATTCAAGCGAAACAGCTTCTAAGGCGGCAGATTCTCTTGACCCAGTCACAACTACAAACGCTCCATGCTTTACGAATGCGCGCGCCATAACTAGCCCTAAACCCCTGGTTGCCCCAGAAACGATAATGACTTTGTCTTCAAGCATGAGCTTTCTCATGGCATGTAGCTCCCTCCGTTCACCCATAAGACTTGTCCAGTCATATATTGTGATGCATCAGATAATAAAAACAAAATTGGTCCTACAACATCTTCCGGAGTTGCGGCGCGTTTGAGAGGCGTCATCTCAGCTACCATGTTGAAGTCTATATCTAGTTGGTCTGCTTTGTTTCGCCCGGCACCCCCTCTAATAAAATCTGTATCAATTGCGCTCGGCGCAACTGCATTGACCCTAACGTCGGGTGCAACCTCTAAGGCTAATGTTTTTGTTAAACTAATTAATCCTGCCTTTGCAGCTGCATAGGGGCCAAAATTGGGGCGTGCGTATTGTGCCAAGCCAGACGCAATATTAACAATAGCTCCCTGCTTTGCCTTCAACTTAGGCAATATGAGCTTTGTTACTGTGAAAGCACCAACCAAGTTGCCTTGGATTACCTCGTTTATCTCGTCAAGTTCTATATTCTGAATGGGTTTCATTGAGGAAGTGAAGCCTGCTGCATTAACAAAACCATTTAAATTTCCTAACGCTTCTACTGTGGAAGCCATTAGTTGTTCATCAAATAGATCAATATATTTTACGTCGGCACCCTCAGGAACCGGATACGTATCAACGGTTTTTCTTAAGTCCAAAACAGTGACATGCCAGTTTTCACTCAAAGCAGCTTTTGTAAGTGCTCGTCCAATTGCGCCAGCGCCACCGAGAATAGCAAGTGATTTCTTCATGATTAGGAAAATCACAATATATTCAGGACTTGTCCAGACAAATTTAAATTGGTTAAACTAACCGAGTGGAGAATACATTCTGGAGTGAGAAAATGAATTCTGACTGTGTTATAATTGTTGGAGCTGGTCCTGTCGGTCTGGTTGCTGCAGTTTCTTTAATAGAAAATGAGATTCCAGTTATTGTTCTTGAGGCGTCAGCAGATTTGGCGGTTGATCTTCGTGCGTCTACATTTCATCCTCCCACGCTTGATTTCCTTGATGAATTGAATTTGGCTGATGGTCTAATAAATAGGGGCATTAAATGCCCTTTGTGGCAATTCCGTGATCGTAAGAAAGGAGAGATCGCAACATTCAATTTAGGCTTATTGAAAGACTACACCAATCATCCATATCGGCTCCAGGCGGAGCAATGGAAATTGACTGAAGCAGCCAGAAAACGACTTGAAGATAGTGATCTCGCCGAACTTGTAACAGACATTTCGGTCAGAGAGTTCGAGCAGGATGAAGACTCTGTGACCGTTTTTGCAGAGAGAAAAACCGGTGAAAAGGAAGTATATAAGTCAAAATACCTAATAGGCGCTGATGGCGCTCGATCAACTATACGCGCAATAACGAAAGTTGGTTTCCCGGGCCTAACTATACCTGAAATATTTTTATCTCTGTCGACACCATTCAGATATGATTTAGCAATCGATGGTTTAGCAGATATTAGCTATATTTCCGATCCAGACGAATGGCTAGTTCTTTTACGGACGCCTACCTTATGGCGTGTCTTATTTCCAACTGATCCCAATCTTACTGACGAAGAGATACTCGATCCAATTAGGATTGAAGACCGGATGCAGAGCTTATTGCCTAGCGCGCCATATGAAATTACGCATAAAACAGCGTATCGTGTACACGAGCGCGTTGCGGATAAATATGTCCACGGTCGCGTTTTTCTAGCGGGAGATGCTGCTCATCTGAACAATCCTCTTGGAGGCATGGGAATGAACGGCGGTATACACGATGCAGTTAACCTATCCAGTAAATTGACTGAGGTATGGCACGGCGCACCTATTTCGTTGATGAATAGATACGAGAGACAGCGTCGAAAAGTAGCGATTGAGACAGTTCAAGCGCAGGCGCTAAAAAATAGAACTGTTCTAAATGAAAAAAATTCAAAAAAAAGAAAAGCCTACCATGATGAATTAAAAAAAATTGTAAGCGATGAAAATAAACATAAGCAATATGTGCTTGGATCATCTATGATTAAATCTTTGCAGGATTTGGCGGCTGTAGAGTAATAAATCATACGATGGCAAGTTTACCGAAATACATTCAAATTGCAGATACCTTGCGCGCTGAAATCGGCTCTAAGACATATCCTCTTGGAGCTAAGCTTCCACCAGAAACACAGCTGTGCAAGCGCTTTGATGCATCCCGATTTACTATACGTGAAGCTATTAAAAAATTAGCCTCAGAAAAATTAGTTAAAACCGAGCGAGGTGCAGGTACCACAGTTGTAAGTCTTGTATCGGAAGGTGGCTATGCGCATGCGTATACTTCACTTGAAGATTTAACGAATTATGCACAAAAGACATGGTTAGAAATCCAGAGTATAGATGAGGGTTTCGATACCAAAAATATGCATCCGAAATTAGATTTCAAGAATGATGTTTCGTTAACGAGAATATCAAGCATTCGTAAAACAGTAGATCACAAAATTATTGCACTTGTTGAAAGTTATATTGAGTCTTCTAAAATAGATAATGCCCTTGAAACAATCAGAAGTGGTGGTCCTATTTATGCCGGGTTAGAAAAAAAATTCGGAGTTGCGATTAATAAAGTTCAGCAAGAAACGTTCGCCCTTGAAGCAAGCATTTCAGCTGCGAAGATGCTACAGGTTAATGTTGGCGAGCCAACATTGGGAATTCTGCGAAGCTATTATTTTGGTGGAAAGATCGGATTAGCTTCCTTTAATCAGCATTACAGTCAAGACAAATATAGTTATGTCACTGAGATAAACCTGACCGCTGAAAGATGATTTATCCATCTGCCCATTTCTTTTCAAAGTCCCAAACGTCTTCAAATCCCATAATTTTGCTGAATTCGCCGAAGTCTTCTAAAACTAAGCCTGAAACGTTACCAGTTGTATCAAGTGTCGTGTAAGCAGTTTTAAGAGCTTCACCCACCGCTAAAAAACCTAAAGCTGGGTGTATAGCTACCGAATATCCCATATCTTGAAGTGCAGCAGACGATAATATCGGTGTTTTACCCCCGGATACCATATTCGCTAATGTTGGTTTTTTGATGGCCGCGTTGACCATCTTCATTTCGCTTTCAGTTTCGGGAGCTTCGACGAATATGATATCAGCACCCGCTTCTTCGAATGCAACCGCTCTGCTCAGAGCCTCTTCAATGCCTAGACCTGTTCTACTGTCAGTCCGAGCGATGATTAAAAAATCATCTTTCGTCCTAGTGTCTACAGCAACTTTAATCTTTGACACCATGTCTGAAGTGGGGATTACCCGTCTTCCGGGAGTATGTCCGCATTTCTTTGGATATTCTTGATCCTCTATTTGAATTGCTGATACACCGAGATTTTCATATGCTTTGACGGTATGTTGCACATTTAAAAGTCCACCATATCCCGTATCAGCATCGGCTATCACGGGCTTATCTGTGGCTGCAACAATTTTGCGAATCTGGGTTTCCATATCAGTGAACGTCATTAGTCCCGCGTCGGGTAGTCCCATATAAGATGCTGAAATTCCATATCCAGTCACATACAGGGCTGGAAAGTTCATCCTAGTCGCGATCAATGTTGAAATCAGATCAAACACGCCAGGCGCGGTGATGAAGTCGCCAGATTGTAATTGTTCTTTTAAGGTTTTTGCCATTTGTCTGATCGCCCGTCTATTATCCGTCTCTTAATCAATAAATTATAATATAAGACGCCGTCAAGAATTTGTCCGGACAAATTCTTGACGAATCATAAGATCGTGTGCGTTGATTTAAATTAATGAACAAGCGTGGAGATCCTTTTGACAAAAGATGCGCGTGGTTGGCGATGTAAATTTGCGGTCGTAGCTCCGTCTACGAATACTATAGTTCAGCCGGACATGGACGATCTACGAGTGACTGGAGTGACAAATCACTTTGGACGAATTTATGTTCCTAATATGCGCGTCTCCAACGATAAAGAATTTATTGATTTGGTAGAAGCAATCGGTGCTACACTTTACGATGCTGTAGATCGTTGCACCACATCAGAACCAGATTATTTGATAATGGGCATGTCTGCGCTGATGTTTTGGGATGGAAGAAAAGCCTCTGAAGAACGGATGAAGCAGTTATCCGAGCATTGTGGTTTGAACGTATCCGCCGGTTCGTTCGCCTGTGAGGCCGCCCTGAACCTGCATGGAGCAAAGAAAATCGCAGTTATCTCTCCTTATTTTCCAATTTCAGACAAAAATGTGTCTCTGTTTTTTCAAGACTGTGGGTTTGAAGTACGTCGGTTCAGAGGGTTAAAATGTCCAAGTCCAGTTGCAATCGCGCAGGTGCAAAAAGAGACTCTAAGAGCGCATGTAGCTGAAATGGATGGAGACGATATTGACGCATTTGTCCAAGTGGGAACAAATTTAAGTATGTGTGAATTATGCTTAGAATTAGAGGCTGAATATGGCAAACCTTTTGTGGCAATTAATTCCGCGACTTATTGGCATGCACTAAGAGCGATGGACATCAACGATCAATTTGATGGACATGGTGTATTGTTTTCAAAACACTAAAATAGGGAGAAAAATATGAACATAAACAGACACATAAACACGAAAATCAAAGTAGTTAGTGGTTTTGCTTTCGCGTTTTCAGTAGCTGCAACGATGGTTGCAGCGGACATTGCAGCTCTGGGATCAACGGCGAGAGGAGGAACAAGCCAAGTTGGTCGCACTCTGGCTGCAGCGATTTCAGATGTTGGCGAACTGCAGATTCGTCCGCAGGAGTTAGCCAACACCGCTGACTACATTCCCCTAGTTAATGCTGGCGAATTAGAATTTGGCATATCTAACATCGTACAATTGACCCATGCAGTTAAGGGAGTTGAGATGTCAGAGGGTCGTCCGAATGAAAACTTGCGCATGGTTGCAACGCTAATGCCGTTTCGGAACGCCTATATCGTACGGAAAGACAGTGGCATTGAGTCAGTCAGTGATCTTGTTGGTAAGCGCGTTCCCGTATTTGCAGACAGGGCCCTCGGCCAATATGTAACAAAAGGTTACTTTGCAAATGCAGATATAGAATTGAGTTCAGCTGATGGTGTTGCTGTGCCAAACTTCCCAAGAATGTGGTCTAGCTTTGCTGAAGGCACCGCTGACGTAGCAATCGTAGTGGTCGGTGCGGGCAACAGTCGAGAGTTTGATGCCACTTTTGGTATCCGCTATTTATCCTTTGATGATAGTCCGGCTTCTGTAGAGAGAATGCGAGAGTATTTACCACAAACATACCTTCAGGAAATGCCTGCGGGATCAGTGCCCGGAATAGATGTTCCAACAAACGTGAACGTGTTTGATTACACGCTTTGGGCTCACAAAGATGTGTCAGATGAAATGGTTTACAAAGCAGTAAAATCGCTCTGGACAAACGAGAAAATGGCACTTGATTCAGGTCCTGTATGGATGGGTTTCTCGAAAGAAATTATGAGCAAGGATGTAGGGTTAGACTATCATCCTGGAGCGATCAAGTTTTATAAGGAAATGGGAACCTGGTCTCGCTAAAACCGTAACGTGTGAAGGGTAAGGATATGAGCAAGATTATTGGCTCCATAGTAAGTTTTTTTGCCTTCTTGATTACGTTCACGGCGGTGTTCTGGTCCTCTGGAGCACCGCTGTGGTTTGATTGGAGAGTGTATCCTGAGCAAATATTATTAGTCGCTTTATCGTTAGCCCTTGCTGTTGCTTTTCTAACACGCTCGGGTTCGTTTCAATCCTTATCAATCATACTTGCAATTTTATCTATTCTTTTCGGCAGTTGGCTTGCCGTTCGGTTTCCAGTTTTATCAGAAAACGTATTCTATCACCCGACCGAAGCTTTAGTGGTGTCACTCTTGGGCATTGTCCTTATTTTAGAAGCTGTACGTCGCACAATGGGCTGGAGTTTGATTGTTATCTTGGGTCTTGTTTGTTTGTACGCCCTTTTTTCCAGCAATTTTTCTGGTCCGTTGCAAAGTCGATCAATTTCACCAGATCGCTTACTTAAATTTTTGATTTTGGATAGCGCATCGCTTGCCGGAGCTGCATTGACGATCGCTGTTGCCGTAGTTGTTCCCTTCTTAATTCTGGCACAACTACTGTTAGCGACTGGAGGTGCTAGGTTCTTTTCTGACTTTTCGTTAGCATTAGCTGGGAGAAAAAGAGGGGGTGCTGGCAAGATTGCCATTCTAGGTTCGGCATTTTTTGGCTCGGTGTCAGGAAGCGCCGTCTCAAATGTGGCCTCAACCGGTGCAATTACGATTCCGATGATGAAAGATGGCGGGTACCATAAGGAAACAGCGGGAGCTATAGAGGCAGCAGCATCAACGGGTGGACAACTCATGCCGCCAATCATGGGTGCAGCCGCTTTTTTATTAGCTGAAAATCTACAGGCTAACTACATTGATGTAATGAAGGCAGCACTAATACCATCGATACTGTATTACATAAGCCTGTTTATGTTCGCTGACCTTGAAGCTGGACGAAGGAAAATTGATAGAGTGCCCGAGCACATGATACCGAATTTATCTGCTGTGATGAAACGAGGTTGGTTTGTATTAATCCCATTTGCTCTAATTCTTATTGCGCTTTTTAATTTTAACTTACGCCCGGAAACAGCAGCACTTGTTGCAGTTTTGTCATTCATCGTTATTTCGTTATTTTTAAGATATGATGGTTCTAAACTAAACCTCAGCTTATTTCTAAAATCTTTTATTTCAGGAGGAAAAGCGGCTGTTGAGATAATACTGATTTGTGCAATCGCAGGAATGATAATTGGTTTAGTGGCGAGATCAGGATTATCGTTTGGACTAGGCTTTTTCTTAGTACAGCTAGGGAAATCAAGTCTTTTACTTCTATTAATTGTTACTGCTGTTGTTTGTATTGTTATGGGTATGGGGCTGCCAACTGTGGGTGTGTATTTACTACTTGCTTCGTTAGCTGCTCCACCCTTAATAGAATTAGGTCTCAACCCGATGGCTGCACATCTGTTTGTATTATACTTTGGTATGCTCTCGATGTTGACGCCTCCAGTTGCTATCGCTGCCTTTGTTGCAGCGAACTTGGCGAAAGCTGATGCTATGCGAACTGCTTTAGAAGCTGTGCGTATAGGATGGCCCGCGTATTTGATTCCGTTTATTTTTATTGCAACTCCTGAATTACTATTTAACGGCTCATTTACTTCGATCATAGTTATGTTTGTTAAGTCACTGATAGGCGTTGCTGTAATCACGAGCGGTATAGTTGGATTCTGGAAAGTGGAGCTAAAGTCGTTTGAAAGATTTCTTTTAATGATTTCTGGAGTTGTCGTCTTATTGCCCCTGTCGTTAGCTGATGAAATCGCATGGCTCATCTTTGGCGCAGTACTAATCATGTTTGGGATTTTTTGGCGGTCTGCAAAGAGGGTTTCTTGAAATTAAATTTAATAGTTAGTCAATCTTTGTGAACAAGTATCGGTAAACCATGATGTGAGAGATTTATAATATGCAGTTCAAAATATCTGTTTTCTTTTGGGTGGTAATTGTTTTCCTTGGTTTCATGGCTCATTTTACCACAGATGAAAGAGTATTTTTGAAACTCATTTTTTCGATATTTATTTTGTTTTTCACTTCAGGAGCGTGCGCTGTGATTGGAGAAAAAAATAAACAAAACAACATATATTAAGCAGCTTGTGGTGGACCAATATGAGTAAACTTGAACTCGGTGAATTGCAAATTACAGCTTTGACTGACATCGAAAGGTTCGATGTGCCGTTGAGTACTATTTTTCCAGAGGCTAATCCTGACGAAATAAAAAATATGACCTGGATAGGTCCTGAAATGTTGTCGTCAGGGTTACTGCATCTAAAAATTAGGTCTTGGTTGTTGAGGCTGAATGGTAAGGTCATTCTCATCGATACATGCGTAGGTGCGCATAAAGATCGCCCTAGTTGGCAGGATTGGCATCACCGCGATGGTGCAAATTGGCTGAGTGCGCTTGCGGCGGAGGGACTGGAACCTGATGATATCGACATCGTAATGTGCACGCACTTACATGCCGATCATGTTGGGTGGAATACAAAACTTCTTAATGGAAGATGGGTGCCTACATTCCAGAATGCTCGATATATTTGTTCTAAAGATGAATATGCATATTGGAGTGAAGCTGCCGAATTAGGCGATGATAAACATGGCGCCTTTGGAGATAGTGTTCTACCAATTATGGAAGCGGATAAGATGGAATTAGTCGAAAGCGATTGGGATTTGGGACCCGGCCTCCACCTGGAGATGACGCCGGGACACTCACCAGGCCATATGTGTTTGAAGGCGAAGCATGGACCAGGTGCTGTATTCGCGGGAGATATTGTACATTCACCATTACAGTTAGCATTTCCAGAGATATCTAGTGCATTTTGCAGCGATCCAGTTCAAGCGCGTGAAAGCCGTCTTAAAATTTTGAATGAAGTTGCTAATGGAAATAGCTTTTTAATACCCGCTCATTTTCCCAATCCTGGCTGGATGCAAATTGACCACCACGAAAATGGATTTATGCCAAGATTTGTGGTTTGACCACATTTATTGGCTTTTGATCGATAACGTCACAGAAGCACGTTCAGCGAAGGTGGCGTGCCCCACGGCCTACATCGAACCAGGTTCACCTTGGAAAAACGGATACTGCGAAAGCTTCAACGCCAGGTTCCGAGACGAATTGCTGAACGGTGAAATTTTCTACAGCTTGCGAGAGGCCCAAATCCGGGGCTGTCAGACAAATGAGAACTCGCATCGGATTACTGGCGTAGCCTGAATCTATGCGCTCAATAATTGACGCTACTCAGCGAGAGCATAAGCACGGTTTGGCTTGAAATTGATACCCACCTCTTCACACCGCAGTTATGGCATCTGGCTCTCTGACGTACCTCATGGGCTGTGGTGTTTATGGGACCAAAACACTCCCTCATTTGATATAGATTTTCACTACAAGTTGCCTCACAATAATCATATCAACAAAAAATTGGAGTTGAGTATGCGCACTATCCTCCAAGAGTTAATGACAGCTTTAATTGGCACTATTAAGTTCCGTCTCATATGAGTGAAGTTCTTAATAAACCTTGGTCGATGCTTGTCTTACTTTTCCTGACAAGATTATCTATGGGCTTCCAATTTCAAAGCTTAGGATCAGTCGGTCATGATTTAGTCAGCGGCGTAGGACTTTCAAACTTTCAGCTTGGTTCGTTGATTGGGCTATTTATGCTTCCTGGGTTATTTTTGGCATTTCCTGGTGGTTATTTGGGAAGCTACTTCAGAGACAAGTCAATCATTTCATTTGGTCTAATGTGCCTATGTGGAGGTGGTTTGATAGTGGTAGCTTCCAATAATTTTAGCATAATGGCGCTTGGCAGAATTGTTTGTGGCGTCGGTTTCGTATTGACCACGATGTATTTCAGTAAAGTTACGATAGACTGGTTTGAAGGGCGTGAATTAGCAACAGCTATGGGCATTTTAATAATAAGCTGGCCTGGTGGCATTGCTTTAAGTCAGGCTATCCATCCATTAGTTTCCTTAGAGGTTGGCTGGAGAGGTGCAGTATCCACTGCGAGTATTTTTTGTCTAGGAAGTGCCGTTATTTTTTACGCCCTCTACAAACCGCCAGAACTCATCCAACCTCACTCCAAGCCAATTAAGCAGGAAAGTAAACTTTCAAAAGAGGAGTGGCGTAAGACTATTTTGGCTGCATTATCCTGGGCTTTTTATAACGCTGGCTATTTAGTATTTCTCAGTTTTGCTTTTTTGGCGCTTATAGAGATTGGCGTGTCGACCCTGACCGCTGCTGCGGCACTCAGTTTTTGCAGCTTTCTAATCATGTTATCAATCCCATTAGGTGGCTTTTTGGCGGACAAATTTTCATTGCACGAAGTCATCGTATTTGTGAGCAGTTTTATTGGAATTGTATCGCTGTTACTTCTACCTTTGGGCAGCTTTTGGTTAACATTTAGTTTCCTATTTGGAGCATTTGGCATGTCTGGTGGTGGAATAATTATAGCACTTGCTGGTCAGGCAATGTCCGCAAATCGTAGAGCCTTTGGAATGGGTATTCTTCAAACTATATATTTCTTCTTTGCTGCAGTATCGCCAACAATAGCTGGCTGGCTTTATGACTATGTGGGTACGTCTAAGTTTGCGCTCGCATTTGCTGCATCGCTTTTCTTTTTTGCATTGTTAACTTACTATTTTTTCATGAAAACTTGTAAAAATTAGCAACAAAATAGAGGGTTAATCGGATGCTCACCTCAACTGACACAGGCTTTCCACGTGCAGTGAAGCTCACACCATCGACAATCACGTAAGATGCGCAACTACTGTTCCCACACCAGTAATATCCAATGCCAGTGCAGCTAAACTCAGCATGAATAACAGTGGCAGTCTTACCATCACTGCCTATGGTTATCTCGTAGATGTTATCATCATCCAGTTTCAAATCGACAGTGACCTCAGGTGTTTCACCTTCTTTGGCATTCAGGACTTCGTATTGTTAGGCAATACATTCAGCCTCATGCTTATCGAATATGTACTGGAT
>JGI20152J14361_10001938_pt1 | contig 12859 bp, 13 predicted proteins | sample COG_02_FD_14361 | JGI IMG/M metagenome (IMG submission 14361)
CATACTTTGCAAATAACAGCTTATTACTCGGCTCTAGCCGTTTTTGCCGAGTTCCGCTTTGGCTTTAACTGACAAACAACCCNAACCGACTGTAAGCCAGACAGTCTGACGCCTGCACTGGTTTCTGTCAATTAATCAAGCCTGGCAATAACCGTANATAGCGGTGATGAGTGCTGCAAGAATATTTCAACACTTTTCCTATAAAAAATACTTACCTGTGTTTAATAGCTTTCTATCCGGCGCATCCTATATCGAGCAATCAGACAGCGTTCCCGGCGAATCCGGCGCCTGCCGTTTTAGCTCAGAAAAACCCGTCTTTCCCGACACATTTTTAGAGATTTTGGGGTGCAGTTCAAGTGGAGCGATTGCCTGTCGCCTTGCCTGGAGATGAGGCGAGTTATATCGTTGATCGGTTGAATGCTACCGCGCAACTCTGTACTAAATTAATGTCTGGAAGCGGTCTTCGAGTTGGGAAACATTACATCTTTATTTCGACCCTAAAGCAGAAAATCGAATGTGTCGAAAGGCAATTGGCGAGCGATATCTATACCGGCAGGGCGGCTGTTTACCTGCCAAATACGTTGGCAACCCAATGGCAATGGCCTCACAATAATGAGCGACCAAATGCTTGGATTGGCGGGGTTCCGCCAATCCAACTGTTGTGATTAATAACCGCTCTATTGTTAGCTGAGATTAAAAACTGGGGGATTACAGCCAAACTAAGCAACCACGCTTTTCGTCACGACCCACCCATCTTGGGTTAATCGCTATCAGACTGCGCCGGCAACTGTGCCATCAACCAAGCGACTTGCTGTTCCAGCACCTCGACTCGGGCTTTAAGACTACTACTGTCTGCGCCACCCTGGGTCGCCTCATTCTGGAATTGACTGAGATCCGGTTGACCGCAAAGCAGATGGCTATAGCGCTCTTCACGTTGCCCGGCCTGTGGCGCGATGCGCAAGAGCATTGGTTTGAGCTTAGTTAGATGGCCTTCGAGCAGCTCGGTCAGTTCGGTCTCGCCGGCAAACTCATAGAGGCGGCGACTGCGACTGAGCAGTTCATTCAGTGTTTGCGGACCGCGCAACAGCAACAGACAGAACAGCGCGTGCTCGCCGGGGTCTAGGTGCAAGACTCGGGTGAACAGCTGCTTATACTTATCGGCCCGGGCGCCGTAATCGAATTCGATCAGGTTTTTGTCCTGTAACTGATACAAACAGCGCTGCACCGCGCCATTTTCCAGCTTCATCAGCGGTTCCCGGCTGGTTTTTTGGTTACAGGCTAGGACCAGGCTGTTCAGGCTCAAGGGGTAGAGGTCGGGAGTGGTCAGTTGCTTTTCCATCAAAGCGCCCAGAATTCGCGCCTCCAAGGGGGTCAGCATGGCCGCTTCGGCGCTATCTGTCTGCGGTGATTGCGGGTCTGATTGCGGATCTGAAGGGTCTAAGCTGGCGTCCAAAGCTGGGTGTTCATCGACTGACATAAGAAACTCCTAAGGCTACAACAAGCCAGGTATCGGCAAAACGTGCTGCTACCGTGGCAGTATAGTGACAAAGTCGCCCTTAACGAAATAGCCAAGCCGCTCGGATCGCCATTAAACAGATTCGATCGGGCTCCGCCAAAGGGCTAAAGGGCCCGTCCCTGCCGAGCGCGATCTGTTGGCCAAAGGCCAAATCCCCTGTACAGTGCTGGCAGTTTACCCGCGGAATTCAGATTGTTATGCAAAGCTCGAAGTGGTTGGCCCTAGTTGCTCTGTTGTCCGGTCTTTGTATTCCATTGGCCCTAGCACCCTTTAATTTTTGGCCGCTGATTTTCGTTGGCGTGGCCGGCTTCTTTTGGTTGAGCTTCCGCGCCGCCAGTGCCCGTCAAGCCCTGTGGTTAGGGTGGCTCTTTGGTGTCAGCCAATACGGTCTGGGCGTGTCCTGGATTTACAGCAGCATGCAGACGGTCGACACCCCGATTTGGCTGGGGGTGCTCTTAACTGCCGGCTTTTGTCTGGCCCTGGCTCTGCTACCCCTGTTTCAGCTCTGGTTCTTTCAACGATTTTTGCGCCGCCTGCCGCTGGCCCTAATGCTGATCGCCCCGCTCTGGTGGGTGGTCAATGAGTGGGTGCGCGAATGGCTCTTTACCGGCATGCCTTGGCTTTTTGCCGGTTATGCCCTGTCCGACACGCCGATGGCACAGAATGCCGCTCTGTTTGGCGTTTACGGTTTGAGCCTCATGGTGGCGGTGATTAGTGCTGGCATGCTGAGGGTTGGTTACCGCCTGCAGCGTCAACAGCGCCGCAGCGCTCAGATTACGGCGCTCTCGGTGGTCGGCTTGCTCGGGCTGAGCACGCTGGTCGGCCTGGTTCAGCCGGCCAGTGATTGGACCCAAGCCACCGGCACTCTTAAGGTGGCGGCCATACAGAGCAATGTCGATCAGCGCCGCAAGTGGACCTCGGCACAACAGCAACCGACGCTGGATTTCTACTCGCAGGTTTTACGCGACCTTCCGGATATCGATCTGATGCTCTGGCCGGAGGCGGCGATGACACTGCGCCCGGAACAGATACCGACCTACATGGCCGACCTTCAGCGGCTTGGAACCGAACGCGATATGGCGCTGCTCACCGGTGTCGTGACCCAAGACGCGGGCCGTTATTACAATGCGATACTGGGCTATGGCATGGCCTCGGGTGAATACCGCAAACAGCATCTGGTGCCTTTCGGTGAGTACCTGCCGTTGGAGAAATACCTGCGCGGCACCATCGCTTTTTTCGATTTACCGACTTCGGTCATGTACCCGGCAGCGCAACCGCAAAGGCCCATTCGAGCCGAACTGAACGGACAGCCCTACTTTATCGCTCCGGTGATCTGCTATGAGGCGACCTACCCCGACCTGGTGCGCAGGCTCGCCCGAGACAGTGACCTAATCGCCGTGATCAGTAACGACGCCTGGTTTGGCGACTCTATTGCGCCCCATCAGCATCTGCAAATCACCCGGATGCGCGCCATTGAGAACGGCCGCGACCTGCTGCGGGCAACCCAGAATGGCGTATCCGCCCTGATCGATGCCGACGGTCGAGTTTTGCAGCACAGCGAGCAGTTTGTCGCCGCCAAACTGACCGGCGAACTGACCCTGCGCACCGGCTTAACACCCTTCCAACGCCTACCATCGGCCTTTATTCCTTGGCTTTGCCTGAGCCTGTTAATAGTCCTTTCTCTGATGGCACGTCGTAAAAATCGCCCACTGGCTGCGGATTAGCCATCAAGCTTATAGAAAAACACCCAATCGCTGTATATTCGCGGTGATTTGGCTGATCTTCGCCACAAGAGACGGTACACTGCGCAGTTATAAAAAATCGCTTTGCCTAGCCCGCTTGGACTATCCCCGAGCGCATGCGGCAAGCGTTTTAAAAAAACGCTGCTCGAGCCCCAGGCTCAGAAGCAGGCCGATACCACCCCCAGCGACCGATTATCGGGTTGCCCGTGGAGAATTTAATGTCCGTTATGATCGAAGTACGGGGGGTCGAAAAATCATTCGGCCACCTGAAAGTCATTAATGACTGCAGTTTTAATGTTGAAAAGGGTTCCATAACCGGCATGATTGGCCCCAATGGCGCCGGTAAGTCGACAATATTTAATATCATCGCCGGTACCTTCCCGCTCGACCGCGGCGAGATCATTCTCGACGGCGAGGCGGTGACCAATCTACCCGCCAATCAGCTATTTGATAAGGGTCTGTTGCGCACCTTTCAAATTGCACACGAATTTGGCCAGATGTCCGCCGTGGAAAACCTGATGATGGTGCCCGCCAAACAGGCCGGTGAACAGCTGTTTACGACCTGGTTCCAGCCTGCCCGAGTGCACCAGGAAGAAGCGGCGATTCGCCAAAAAGCCTTGCAGGTCATCGACTATCTTGGCCTCGGCCATATTAAGAACGAGTTGGCGGGTAACCTATCCGGTGGCCAAAAAAAGCTGCTCGAGCTCGGCCGCACCATGATGACTGAGGCCAAGGTGGTCTTACTCGATGAGGTCGCCGCTGGCGTAAACCGCACCCTGCTGAAGGATCTGACCGACAATATATTGCGCATGAATCGCGATTTGGGCGTGACCTTCCTAGTCATCGAACACGATATGGATATGATCGCCAAGCTCTGCGACCCGGTTATTGTGTTGGCTCAGGGCAGCGTAATGGTCGAGGGTTCGATCACCGACATTCAAAATAATCCCAAGGTAATCGAAGCCTACTTTGGCAGTGACGCGGCCTAGGCTGTTGGAGAGATAATGGCAATTCTAGCAACCAAAAACATTCATGCCGGCTATGGCGGTATGAATATCTTGAACGGCATCGATATGGCGATCGAGGCCGGCGAGATCGGGGTAATCATTGGCGCCAACGGTGCCGGTAAATCAACGTCGTTGAAAGCCATCTTTGGCCTTTTGCACGTCAGTGAAGGCAGCATCGAGCTGCTCGGTGAAGACATCACCAATGCCGATCCGAACTTACTCGTGAAGATGGGTATGGCCTTTGTACCGCAGGAGAAAAATGTCTTCGTCAGCTTGACCGTCCAGGAAAACCTGGAAATGGGCGCCTTTCTGCGGCGGGACAATTTCCAACGCACTCTCGATTCGGTCTATCACTATTTCCCCGATCTAAAAGACAAACGTTACCAACCGGCCGGCGAACTGTCGGGCGGACAGCGCCAGATGGTCGCCATGGGTCGCGCGTTGATGATCGAACCCAAGGTGTTGCTGTTAGATGAGCCCACCGCCGGTCTATCGCCGCTTTATATGAATGAGATCTTCGAGCGTATTGTCACCATCAACCGTGAAGGGGTGGGGATTCTAATGGTCGAACAGAATGCCAAACAAGCACTGCGCATCGCCCATAAGGGCTTTGTATTAGCGGCCGGTCGTAATCGTTTTACCGACACCGGCGAAAATCTGCTTAACGATCCAGAAGTCGCGAAAAGTTTTCTCGGCGGCTAACGGACGGAGTAATAACGTGAACGAACTGATTTTCTTTCTNAACAAGGTGCTTATTTCTGGCGCCGTTATCGGCTCCATCTACGCCATGGGTGCTATTGGNATTACGCTGATCTTCAGCATTTTGCGCTTTGCCCACTTTGCCCACGGCGATCTGATGACCACTGGGGCCTTTATTACCTTTGCCCTGACGGCCCTATTCCCTCAGGCTGGCATGGCAATCGGCATCCCGACGGCCTTTCTCATGCTGCCCATTGCCATGGTGATCACCAGTCTCCTAGCCGTCGGCATCGACAAGGCCTTTTACAAGCCATTACGAAACCACAATGTTAAACCCATTGTCTTGGTCATGGCGTCGATCGGCGTAACCCTGATGCTGCAAGGTGTGTTGCGGTTATTCTTCGGCACCACCTCGCGCAATATGTTTATCGATGACCGTAAGGAGATCTTTCGTCTCGATCTGCCGTGGGACTTGGCCTCGAAAAACATCGTCATCACCGAACCGCAGATTCTGCTGTTTTTGTTTTTGATTGTCGCGGTGGTCTCGCTGCATCTTTTTCTGACCCGCTCGCGGCTCGGCAAGGCGATGCGCGCGATGTCCGATAACGCCGATTTGGCACGCATTTCCGGCATCAACGTCAACCTAGTGGTCATAGTCACCTGGGTTATCGCCGGTTCGCTGGCGACGGCAGCAGGCACCCTGTTGGCCCTGGATGTCAGCCTCAAGCCCGATCTCAGCTTTTCTATCCTGTTACCGATCTTTGCCGCGGCCATTGTGGGCGGTGTCGGACATCCCTATGGCGCTATTCTCGGGGGCTTTGTTGTCGGTTTCTCAGAAACACTGGCCGTCTTTAATTGGTCGATCCTGCTGCGGCCGTTGGCCGAGGTCATGGCTTGGGATCTACCAGCCAATATGGCCTTAGTGCCAACCGAATATAAGATTACCGTACCGTTCTTTATTCTTATCGCCATTCTGGTGTTAAAACCGACCGGCATTTTGAAGGGGAAGGTCCTGTGATGCGAACCTTTAAAAAAGAGCTCATTCTCTTTACCGGCCTGTTGGGCTTTATTATCCTAATCATGAACGTGATGGGCGCCGCATACGGCACCCGCATGTTGGTCGAGGCGTCGTGCTACGCCATTATCGCCCTGGGCCTGACCATTCAATGGGGCTATGCCGGTCTGTTTAACGCCGGTATTCTGGGCTTTATCGCCATGGGCGGCTTTATCACCACGCTGTTCAGTTATCCGGTCAATGCTGAATTCTGGGACTCGGCGCTGCCTGCCGACCTAGGCGCCGTGTTCCTTAAATTACTGATCGGTATCGCGCTGATTTGGGGCTCCCTGAAGCTGACCCGCTTCGGGGTGACGGTTAAGTGGCAGCGCATTATCACTATCATGCTGATCGCCGTAGTCTATATTCTCTTTATGTATTCGCTCGATCCGGTCGCCAATGCCATTGAAAGTGAAATGGGCTTTATCGGCGGCTTCGGCTTGCCGGTGTGGCTCGGCTGGTTGGTCGGTGGCCTGGTCGCCGGTGCCATTGCGTACTTTGTTGGCCATATCTGCTTAGGCTTGCGCAGCGATTACCTGGCCATTGCCACGCTGGGCATCGCCGAGATCATTAAGGCCTTTCTGAAAAACGCCGATTGGCTCACCCACGGCACCCTCACCGTATCCCCCCTGCCCTGGATGACACCCGGCCCTGCCGAAATCGGCTTTGAACTGGCACGTGCGGCCTATCTATCGATAACCGCCTTGCTGATCGCGATCATCTTCTTCCTGCTCAACCGGGCCTACAACGCGCCTTGGGGCCGCATGTTGCGTGCGATACGCGACAATGAAGTCTCAGCCCTGGCTATGGGCAAGGATGTCAATCGCCGGCGTCTGGAGGTGTTTATCCTAGGCTCCTTCTTGATGGGCCTCGGTGGCGCCGCGCTGACCAGCTTTAATGGCATCTTCGACCCATCAGGCTTTATCCCATTGAACCATACCTTCCTAATTTGGGTGATGGTGATTTTGGGTGGCGCCGGCAACAACTTGGGCACTCTATTCGGTGCGATCTTGGTCTATATTATCTGGACCATGTCAGAGCCTGTCGCATTGTTCGTATTTGATGTGGTGCGCCAGGTGGGCGAACATTGGTTTGACTGGCAGGCCCCATCCGACTTGGACAGTCGGGCACTGCAGGCACGGGTCTTTGTGATCGGCCTGACCATTACCCTGGTGCTGCGTTATGCGCCGAAAGGCTTGATTCCGGAACGGGTGAAACAACACTCCTAGGGGCCGGACTGTCTAAACCAACAATACCGCCTGATGGCGGTATTTTTTTGCTTGCCGTTCTGGGTTCACCTGATTGAATAACATCGGCTGTCTCGAGTAACCTACTGCACGAGATGTCGTAGCAAGATAAAACAACGCCCTCTAGAGCCACAGTAGCGTAGCCTTTGCCCCAGAAATCCGATGCGCTATGAGTGCAGATTCCATCCGGTTTTTCAATAAGCTGCGATTGTTCTTCAAAACAAAGAAATCATAGGGGTCACCCCTATGGTTCTATTTCACAGCAACGTAGACGGTTGCCGTCGCTTCATTGTTCTGGAACGGGTTATAGAAGCGGATGATGTGGGTCTCTACGCTGGCGAAAACGGTCTTCAGCTTTGCAGTAAAGTCATCCGCGGGAGGCTCATTTGACCAGAGTGCAAACACACCCTGTGCGCGTAATTGCTTAGCCATCGCGGTTAGAGTATCGGTTTGATAGAAGGAGGCATTGGCCGCGTTGAGCAAGGCACTGGGAGAATGGTCGATGTCGAGCAAAATGGCATCGAAAACACGACCTGGATAATCCGGATCGAAGCCCGTTGGTTGACCTTTGGCCAGGTCGAAAAAGCTGCCTTGAACGTAGCGATTGCGCGGGTCGGCATTCAGAATAGCCCCTAGAGGCACATCCTCATTCTTGTGCCATTCGATGACCGGTTCCAATAATTCCACCACCAGCATGTCACGTACTTTTTCATGCTTCAGCGCGGCCACAGCGGTGTAACCGAGACCCAAACCGCCAACGACGATATCGGCCGGCCGGTCATCCAGGGCGGCCAGACCAAGGTCTGATAGCGCTTCTTCGGCTTTCACAAACAGGCTGGACATCAGGAACTCGTCGCCGAGTTTCACTTCATAGATGTCGTCATCCGTCAGGCCGGGAATGCGCCGGCGGCGCAGCGTGACTTGGCCAATGGGTGTGGCGCAGGTGTCTATCTGTTCAAACATTGGCCGCATGGGCAAGTGCCTCGTTTTTACTGAACCACTATGCTAACAGAAATGGTACTTTGATGGCGGCTTGTAAGTGATTACCGTACCACCCACCTTGAAGATTAGACCTAACTGGGCATGCTAGGGTTTTACGGTCGATACTGCTGTTTGTTATTGCTAATCCCATGATGGATAAGGCCATGAGATAGATTCTATCTTCGGGTTTTGTTCAACCAGATCACCAATTGTCGCGTTTTCTGGGGACATATCAGGCATTTCGATTGCTTGATCAAAACCACTGGGTTCAAGACTAAATTCATAATAGATGCTATTGGCCCCTAAGTTGTTGGTGTGATGTCCTGCGCCAAATATAAGTTCATCAGAACGCTTTAAAACTACATCGCGATAACTGTCACCAACTCTCAAGCCATACTTATCAGTTATCGTAGGTGACACAACGACCAATAGATGCATAGGGTATTCAGCCACTGCTTCTTCTGTATCAATATAGGAAACGATGTAAAAAATAAGCTCGTCTAATTTGTAGACTCCCAGAAAGTGAAAATCTGGAGAATCGCCAGATCGAATATCATGAACCACATCGTATTCAGGAAAATGTAAAGCCAACTTCTCTTTAGAGATCAAAAGTTCCGGACCAAGAATTAATGGCCCTAACTTGTTGTTACTCAATTCAAGCCCAAACAACGAACTTGCAATCATAAAAATCACTATTATAAAGACTGACTTCATTGTTAACTCTTAACTATAACGCTGCGCTGACAGGCCTATCCAGTGCATCATTTTGTTTGGTTTTTTTTACAATAATTCATTGATTCGTTTTCGAAGGATAGGAATGATTTCGGATTTGAACCGCGGGTTTCGTTTTAACTCTAAATTATGTCTTGGACTTGGATATGGTAAAGGTAAAATATTTGGCCAGTAATCTTGCCATGATTTAACCGTCTCTGTCAGTGACAGTTTATTTTCTGGTAGATGATAAGACTGGGTATATTGCCCGATCACAAGCATGAGTTACACTTGAGGCAATTGGTCTAATAGTTTACCCCTCCATGCTCGCAGACGAGCTCCACTTGCATCATCAAAGGGCATATCTGTTTCATGCACTTTTCTTCCAGGCGCTTGGCTCGCAATTAGGATTGTGGCCTTAGGATCTATTTGAATTATAGGTCGCACTCCATGCGGTAGGTGTATAGAGCAATTTGTACAGGTTTCTGATTCAATTCGCGCAATAACTATCACCCAGCATGAAATCGAGTGCTAGCACGCTGCCAAAGCAAACCTTTCGTGCAGCGACCAAATCCTCTCGACTGGTACCCAAGGGTCCACTTAAGAAGCGTTATCCGTTTCGGAATCGAGAACAATATCATTTTTTATGCTGAGCACTACCAGATACGCGAGGTTCAATGGTGGTGTAATGCATAACAGTACGCCAACTAGGGCCGCTAATTTGGGCTTGCTAGTTTTACGCCTACCTAAGTAATAGCTTAGCGCTCCGACTATAAACATCGAATAAAAAACCAACTCGCCAAAAATCGTTACGTTCAAAACCATGACCCCCTGCTTTTTTTTAGCATTAAAATTAGCCTCAATAAAAGAAAATCTTTCATTCTTGGCTGCTCAGCTCAGACTAGCATGACTTCAGCCGCAGCCGGTAATAGAAATTATTTACGCGGCTCTTGATCCTCACAAGTAAGACCCTTGCCGGCATTGCCATATTATCAGGTATTTTGATCCGGACGCGCACTAGCGGGGGCTATCCGACTACTAGCGGGTGACTGTCGCCCTGGCAATTGGCTCTGATATTAATCGAGCGCTGAGATTATCGCCGATCAACCTACTGCCGGTTGATATGCTAATATAGCCTACATTAACGGGCCCTCAGCCTTAGGCTTTATGCCACCATTCGCGCTCAGCAGGAGTAGCTCGGTAAACGCTCGAGCCACCATCACCGCCAAGATGCCGACGACGGTCAAAACTGGAATAGAGGTAAGGTATGTACAAGCTCCTAGCATTGGACTTAGATGGCACAGTGCTCAACTCTGATAACCGCATCAGCGCCCCGTTGCGCACCGCGCTTCGGGCCCTGCAGCCATATGTGCACATAGTACTGGTAACCGGGCGACATCATACCGCCGCCAGGCCCTACCATGCAGAGCTGGGGCTGACGTCACCCATTATCTGCTGCAATGGCACCTACCTGTTTGATTACGCCCAGCAGGCTGTTGTGCAGCACAACAGCATCGGTAAAGACCAGGCGCGGGAATTTGTTCGCAACGCAGAGGCCAAAAATCTGAAGCTCGTCATGTATGCTCACGACGCAATGCTCTACTCGCGCAGTCAACCTATTACCTATATGGAAACACTTTCGCGTTGGGCAGACACTATTCAGGTCGAGTTACGCCCCGATATTCGTCAGATAGAGAGCTTTACCGATGAACTCGATAATACGGAGCATGTTTGGAAATTTGTTATCGAAGGCGACGACGTCGGTGATTTTGACCAACTCGATTATATCCGGAGCAACTTTTCCGGTGAGCGCTCATGGCTCGACCGCATCGATTATGCCAAGCACGGCAATAATAAAGGCAAGGCTCTGGCCGAGTACGTTCAACAACGGGGCTTTCAGGCCGATCAAGTGGTCGCTATTGGCGATAACGACAACGATATCTCTATGCTAAGGTATGCCGGCCTAGGGGTTGCAATGCTGAATGCGAACGCTGATGTCAAGCAGGCCGCACAATTGACCACTCAAGCCAGCAACGATGATGCAAACGGGCTCGCAGCTTTACTCGTAAAGCTTTTTCCAGGCGAATAGTCGGCCTAGGTAATTCTGTCCTGGTGGTATACCGGGCAAATTATCATCTGCCCGCATTGCAATACGGAACCCTCTATGGGAATCCTTTTCGCCTTTGGCAGCACCAAGGCTCATCTCCGCACTCTGGACATAGGAAAGGGCCTGGACACGCACTGTAGCATCGATAAAACTCTAAAAGACATTGATTGTGCAGCACCATTGGTGATAAAAATGTACGCCTCAACGATCAGTGGTTTGATCATAGGATTGCCGCTACAACCCGATTACAGCATAAGGCCAACCCCGTTGGCATCGAAATTTTAGCACAGACACTCACCGCCTTACCGGCCAAGGAATGCAAAGTATGAATCAACTCGCCCAATTACGTGAATTCACTACAGTTGTCGCTGACACCGGTGAAATCGATGCCATTAAGCAGTACCAACCCCAAGATGCTACGACCAACCCTTCGTTGATCTTAAAAGCCGCCCAGATTCCGGCCTATGCACCCCTAATTGACGCCGCCATCGCTTGGGCAAAAGGCCAAAGCGATAGCCCAGAGCAGCAGGTCAAAGATACCTGCGATATGTTAGCGGTGAATATCGGTAAGGAAATTCTGAATATCGTGCCCGGCCGTATTTCAACCGAAGTCGATGCCCGCCTCTCTTATGACACCGAGGCCAGCATCGCCAAGGCGCGTCAACTGATCGGCATGTACCATGATGCCGGTATCACCAACGAGCGCATTCTGATTAAGCTCGCCGCCACGTGGGAAGGTATCCGTGCCGCCGAAGTGTTGGAAAAAGAGGGCATCAACTGCAATCTGACGCTGTTGTTCTCCTTTGCACAGGCGCGCGCTTGCGCTGAAGCCGGCGTCTATCTGATATCGCCCTTTGTCGGCCGCATTATGGATTGGTACAAGGCTAAAGAAGGACGTGACTTCGGCCCGTCAGAAGACCCGGGTGTGGTGTCTGTCAGTGCGATCTACGACTACTACAAGTCGCACGGCTATAAAACAGTCGTGATGGGTGCCAGCTTCCGCAATACCGGCGAAATTTTGGAACTGGCTGGGTGCGACCGCCTCACCATTAGCCCGCAATTGCTCCAGGTCCTGAAAGAGACCGATGGCGTAGTGGAACGCAAGCTGGTGCCGACTGCCGATGTGCAAGCAGCGCCTGCGGCCATGACCCACGCCGAATTCCTCTGGCAGCATAATGGCGATGCCATGGCGACGGAAAAACTCGCCGAAGGCATTCGCAACTTTGCGCTTGACCAAGGCAAGCTCGAAGTGATGATTGCCGCAAAATTATAACAGACCGCGGAGTCTGCATTGCAAGCACCCCGGCCAAAGCAACCTCAGCCCACAGGACTGGGGTTGCCTGCTACTGGGCTGAACGTTACTCCCACTCCATCTCGATAAACACCTGCTGGGCGTTGCGCCCAGCAATCGCATCGAAGTTTTCCAAATAGACAAACTCGGACTGATCCAGACTGCCGATCTCGGTAATTTCACGACCTTGGTCAATAAAGTCCCCGATCGCTGCACGTAAAAAGACCAAGTAATCATAGGTGTCTATGGTCGCTTCGGCCAAGGTGGTCGGCTTGCCGTGCCCAGGCACCAGGTAGGCCGGCTTATAGGCTGCCATGGTTTGAAATACCTTGATCCAGCTTTTGCTGTTGGACTGGGTGCCAACCCCCAGCATGCGTTCAACATAAACGATGTCGCCGCTGAACATNACGCCTTTCTGNGGCAGCCAAACAAAGCTGTCCCCAGGGGTATGGGCCGGGCCGGCATGATGTATTTGCATGACCACGCCACCGAGCTCTAACTCGA
>JGI20152J14361_10001946_pt1 | contig 12828 bp, 12 predicted proteins | sample COG_02_FD_14361 | JGI IMG/M metagenome (IMG submission 14361)
TTCTACTCTTAAAAATTTGATAGATTCATTTTCACTTGGAAATGTTATTAAAGAAGGCATACCAATATCCATAGTAGGGGAGCCTAACACTGGAAAATCAACCCTGCTCAATTCTATTTTAAATGAAGAAAAGGCTATAGTAAGTGATATAGCAGGGACTACTAGAGATTCTATTGAAGATGAAATTGTTATAAATGGAATTAACTTTAGATTTATAGATACAGCAGGAATTAGGTCAACAGACGATAAAATAGAAACAATAGGAATAAGAAAGACATTTGAAAATATTAATAAGTCTAATATTGTTTTGTACGTTATTGACTCTTCAAAAGTGAATGACAAAAATTTAAATATTTATAAAAGCAATATTGATAAAATAAAATCTGATTATAGCGATAAAAACATTCTATTATTAGCCAATAAGATTGACCTTAGTAATATTTCGTTTATTAATGATAATTTTTCTGATTATGATTTGATAACTATTAGCGCTAAAGATAATATCAATATAGATAAAGTTAAAGCTAAAATCTCTTCATATATTGAATTAGGTATTGTGAATAACTCAAGTTCTGTTGTAACTAACTCTAGACATTTTAGTGTTTTAAATAATGCATTTACTGAAGTTCAAAACGTATATAATGGGATGAAAGATGGTATTTCTAGTGATTTACTATCTGTAGATGTTAGACAAGCTTTATATCATTTTGGAGAGCTTACTGGAGAGATAACCAATGATGAGCTATTAGGTAATATATTTTCTAAGTTCTGCATTGGGAAGTAAGTTCTAATGTAAAGAATACCCTAAAGTATCCCAAAAGACTTAAAAACTACATTAAGTTATTATAGAGGTAAATCAGAAATGCAAGAGACAGATATGCTAAAAATGGATAGTTTGTATAAATCAGTATTTTATGAAAACTAAAAATTTTATTTCCAAAATTCCCTATTTATTTATACATTATTTTCAGCTCTCCAAATTCCGAACATCTCTAAAATCTTTTTAGCTGCATCTTCCTCATTAATACCAGTAATATTTGCATAAAAATTACATATAAACGAAATTTCTGAATCTGCTAAATCTCCATCAATTGCTGCTAAAGCAAATAAGTTATTAAAAAAAGGTTTAATTTGTCTTTTGTTATAAGTTTTTAGGCAAGTAAAAACATTTTCATCTTTCGCCCATACAAATTTAAATTCTTCTGATTCTTGACTATAATCTTTTGATAGTTTTTTTTGTTCTTTTTCAGAAAACTTTCCAAGTAGTAGCATTTCATTTGGATGCATTTTTCCATCAATATTCATAAGTTCAGCATAGGCTCTAACAGCTGCATAAACTTGTCTATCTTTTATTTGTGTCTTAGTTAGCTTGCCAAAATCCTTTTTATTGATTTCGTCTTTTTCTTTTTCACTCATGTCTGTAGCCCCAGATTCCTCTGCCATTTCTTTCATCATTTCCGTCATATCACCACCATGGTTGATCCATTCTTCTGATGCAGTAGAACCTTTTTTAACACTTTCATTAACTTTATTGTTCTTATTTTTGGAAGGTTCTGAAGTATATTTGTCTACAAGATAAAATATTACAAGTATAGCTATAAAAACAATTGCAGTTAATACTAATTTTAAATCTGAATCCATTTTTTAAGTTTTAATTTTAATTAATATATAAAAAATAAAAATGGTAAAGACAGTAAATTAAAAGACATTGTATTGACTTACAATTATTTAAGTCAAATAGTTTAGGTAAAAACTAAATATTGTAAATTTATTTATGATTAAATTAATATTTATATCCATAATAACTTTTTTTAATATTTTACCCTTCAATAATATAACTAATAATTCAGGACAAATGTTTAGAAATAAGATAGATTACAAAAGTCTTAACGCAAAAGAGAAAGAAAACTATAATTATCATAAAGTAGCTTCTGTTTTAGCTGATTATGGTTATGATTCCATGCGTTTAAACAACGATTGGCAAGGAGCAGATTTTATTGCAGTTAAAGGGGATGACATGCTTAAAATTCAATTAAAGGGTAGGTTTACTTTAGATAAAAAATATATTGGTAAAGATATTTTTATAGCATTTATAGAAAATGATACTATCAAACTATATGAACACGATAAGGCAGTTGAGTTATTTCCAGAATCTTCGAAAAATACTGTATCTTGGAAAGTGAAAGGGCAGTACTCGTGGTTAAAAACACCAGCCAGATATAATACAGTAATTACTATCTTAAAATAAATACCTATGATTAAATATTTAAAATCAATGCGCTTATTTTGGATTGTTTTTATTTTAATATGTTCTGTTGGTGCATATTTATCTGGCCCAAATTCTCCTTTTTCAAAAGATAATGTCGAAGATTTGTATTCTTACAAAGTTATTAATGATGTTAATTTAAGAGATAAACCAAGCTCTAAATCAAATATTATAGATGTTTTAAAACAAAATGAATCTATTGTTATTGTAGACTCTGTAAATAGTTGGTATAATATCATTGATGCTGATTCAAATAATGGATTTGTTTCAAAGAAATTTATTACCAAAACAATTACGAATTCTAATACAACTCAAGCAAATCCTTCAGTGAATAATAAAATTATTTTGATTATTGTAACTCTGGTTTTTGTCTATTTTGTTTTTATAAGAAGGAAATCAAAATCTAAAGATGATTTAAAATTGAAAAGTGAGGGCGTAAATAAAGCATCTATTATTAGTAAAGCTAATGATCCTATTAATCAAAAGTCTTTAAAGTTAAAGCCTATTAAAAAAATGAATGTTGCTAAAGGAAAACCTCTTACACCACTTACAGATTTGCCTATTTCAAGTCTACAAAACTACCTCAATAACTTAAGAGAAAAAGGGGGTGATGAAAAAACAATCAAGTTTGTTAAAGATCTTATTAAAGAAAAAGCTAAGTCACTAAGAAATTCTAAGCCAAAAGAAAAGAACAAATCAAAAAAATCAAATGTAAAAAAATCACCGCCTTCAAAAATAAAATCAAAAACTATTTTTTTGAAAGATGATGATGTAATTGATGTAACTAAGGGGGTTGGTAAAGATCTTATTAAAGCTTTAAATTCACCCATTCAAACTACTAAAATGTATGATAATATAAAGCTTAAAATAAATAATAATGAATTAACTAAAAAAGAATGGAAAAAAGAATTAGACAAAGTTAATGAGTGGATAGATAGTTATGTTAGAGATTTTTACGAAAATTCATTGGCAGAGTTAATTTTTTTAAGGGTTCAATTACAGTTAATTCTTGAATATGAAATTGACCCAATTGTTTTAGATGTTATCGAGCTAATCAAAAATCATTCTTCATTTATTCCAAAAAAAGAAGAATTAGGTTCTAATTTGTATCAGTCGTTGATGGAAAAACTTAAAGATTCTGATATTAATAATGAAAATATTTAATCATTTTGTATGTTTGGACTATTTAAATCTAACGAAGAAAAAAAACTTGCTTTTTTCAATAAATTAAGAACTGAAACAGCTATTAAATTAAAGAAAAGCTTTATGAATAGCGTTATTATCACTAATGGATATAATGAACTTGTAAATGACGAGTTTGTCGGTTCTAAAGGAAAGTTTGGATATGATAAGACTAACCCTATTCCAATTAATGGACTTGACAATCTTGAAGCATATTTTGATAAGATTAGATATAAATATGCTTCTATTGATGATATAAATAGCTTTAGCTTTCCTTCAATTAGTTTTCAAAGAACTGATGAAAATGATGTTTCAAAGATTGGCTCGAGTAAAAATGAAAAAGTTTCTGCAAAATCATTATCTATTCCTGATATTAAAGGTCATATAGACGTGTATAATATATTCTCTTTTGATAATAAAAAATTAGCTATGTTATATATTAATTCATATTCGCTTAAAACTTCAAATAAGATTCCTGAAAAATTCTTTCACAGAGACAATGTTCCTGTGTATAAGGATGGGAAATTAATATTGGCAGCTGTAAAAAGTGGTAAATTAAAAGTTTCATAATCAATCTAATGAATAAGCCTTTAACAAATAAATGTAGTTCTTGTGGTGGTATTTTATCAGCTGGAGTTAAATTTTGCGGTAAGTGTGGTGCTAAAGTTGTTCCAGTAAACAAAGTAAATACAACTAATGAAATTAAATCTAAAACATTTGATAAAAAAACCCTACTACAAGTAAATAAAAGTGAACAAAACAGCTCTAATTCAAATAAAATAACTGAATGGTTCTGGCATAAAGGTAAATGGGAAAGTCATCAGGTTGAAGAAAAAGTATTAAATGATGTTAAGCCTTTAAATAAATCAAAATCATCTTACTTTACTTGGTTTTTAATAATTTTATTTGTTATAATTTTTGTAAACATTGGTACAATTGAAGAATTAATTAATTCAAACTCTGCATATGTTGAATATGAAGATAAGGAAGAAAGTCAATCTACATTTAAATTAGATGAATTAGATAAAATAACAGACTCAGAAATTAAACCCAAAAAAGTTAAAAAAAGTACTCCAAAACCTAAAAAAAGCACCCCAAAACCAAAAAATAATAATTCTAAAACAAATCTCAAACAATTGGCTCAGAGCCACTATACACAAGCAGTAGATTATAGATATAAAGAAAAAAATTATACAAAAGCTCTTTCAAAAGTTTCACTGGCTATTTCATACAATAAGAACAACTGGAAATATTACCTCTTTAGAGCAGAAATTCACACTTTGTTAAACAACTCGTCAAAAGCCATTGATGATTATAATAAGATTATTGATATCAATCCAAATTATGCTGAAGCATATTGGAAGAAGGGAGAATTGTATTTAAAAAAAGGTTTTAATTCTGCTGCCTGTTCTTCTTTTGATGAAGCAATAAAAAAAGGGTTTAATTATAATTCTTCCAATTCCTTAGTTCAGACTTATAAAAAAGCTTGTAATAAAGAAGACACAGTTGATGAAACGCCTAATGTAAATATTTTGAAAGGTGTGATTTATAAAAAAAGAGGAAAAGTTTTACAGGCCGCTTATATTCAAAATCTTACCAATGGAAAAAATGTTTTTTCTGATAGAAATGGAAAGTTTTCAATTGAAGTTAATTCAGGTGACCAATTAAGATTTAGTAAAAGTAAGTTAGAGACACTTACCTTTAAAGTTATAAACTTTACAATATCTTATCACGTAGATAACAATAACATTTTCGAGTTAACACTTCTTAAGAAAAACTCTAAACTTGGAAAAAATTAAATAATAATGACAAATAAATATAGAGTATACAAAGGTTTTCAAAAACAAAAAGAGAAAGAGTTATTTGACAATATTAGTGATCTAAAGAAAAAAAACGTTCTTTCTGTTGCTTTTATGCTAACAGTAATGTCATCTTTAGATGGTGAAAATCAAGCCAGTGATGAAAATCCAATTTGGGTATTATTGGCTGATAATAATATCTCAGCAGAAGAATTTATTGAATATAGAGATACAACATTTGCTCAACCAGAAGAAATTGAAAAAATTAAAAATTATGTAATTTCTGAATTTTCATATGACCAAAAATTAAGTTTATTTAAGTGCTTAGTGTATACAGCATTATTAGACGAAGAAATTGATGATTCTGAGGCTGCACTTTTGAGTAAAATGGAGGAGTTGTTAGAAATTAGCTCTGAAGAAGCGGCAAAGGCGTTTGATGAAATTTTAAAAGAGAAAAGTAGTTTAGAAAAAATTGATAAAAATGTTAATAAGCAAATTGAGCTTTTTACTGATGAGCAAAAATTTGCCATTTTTTACACACTAATTATAATTGCAAATTCAGATGGTATTACTGATAATGAAAATACCGTATTAGAAAAGATTGCCGAAGACTTAAATATTAATATTAATGATTATAATGAATCTAATATTTCTGGAGAAGACTCTATTAATTTATTAAAAGATCTCAATAAGGATCAAAAGGAAGCTATATGTGCACTTATAACAACAATAGTTAGCTCTGATGGTGTTTTCTCAAATGATGAAGAAAAATATGTCAGAGACATAATTAAAGAATATAAATTACCATTTGATTTGTTAGAATCTCTAATGTTGAAATATAATAAGGGGTCTAATGTTGTAAAAGAAAAAGAACAAATCTCAACTAAAATTACAATAGATGATTCTACAGAAAATGAGATAAATGAACTGGAAAGTAAATTTTGTACTGATTGTGGTATTGAACAAGAAGGTAATAATTTTTGTACAGAATGTGGAAAAAACCTTAATGAAGAAACTACTATTAATGAAGAAATAGAGGGTTTTTCTGACGATTTACTTGACGATGAAGGAAACATTAATGCATCTGTACGAGATAAAATGATAAAATTAGATTTTACTGAATCTCAAAGAGACAGAGGCTGTATGTATGTGTTTTTGATTTTTAGAAATCTTAATGGTGTTGTCTTCAACGATGTAAAAATTGCACCGCAAAATAGTTATCCTTCATTGGAATATTACAAACAGATGAGTACTGGATGGCATTTTGGAATATTAAGTTATGCGTGTTTATTTAAGTCCTTTTCTGATGATAGTTATATAGATGAGATAAATACTTTGCTACTAAAAAATGGATTTAAAGAAAATAACTTACTTGTTAAACCATCAAATTATAGCTTATGGAAAGGTAAAGGATTTATCATTGAGCATATTAAAGTCAATAAAATAAACTTTATTTTAATTTCTAACGAGAATGTGATTAATTCTGAAAGATTAGTTGCTTCTTTTCGCCATGAAAATAAAGAGTATAAAGAGTTATATATTAAAGATGAGATTAGTGTTAATCTAAATCATATATTTTTTATTAAAGAAAATATTGCATTGCCAAAATTATTTGGAGTTCAGCTTGAGGATTTGAAAGATATTCATCCTCCCGTTAAAACCAACAAAGAAATTTTAATTGGATCTTTTGATGGCTCAATTTTACCTTACACTGAAGAACAACTATTAAATGGTATTGCTACTGTTGAATTCTTGCATTTTAGAAATCTTAAAGGTATTGTGTATCATGATATAAAATTTCCAAAACCTCACTCTGGAAACCCTGAAGATTTTTTTAATCAAGATCCAGATGGCAGCTGGTACTTTACCGTAATGAATTTCTCAATGCTTTTTAAATCATTTAGTGATGAGACTTTTGATGATGAATTAAACAAATTATTAACTGCTAACAATTTTGAAATTGAAAATAAAATTTCAGAAAATTCTCGTGACTATTGGGTAGGTGATAATTTCAATATAGAAATCCCAAAAACTTTTACTTCTAATCTAATTATAATTTCTAATGAAAGTATCACAAACAAAGATTCATCAGAAATTAGAGAAACTAATTTAACTGAAATTACACATGATTTTGATTGGATTGACGGATTTAATATTTATGATTTTGAAGATTTTGCAAAAAATCAATCCGATTTATCTAAAGCAACTAATGTACCATTATACTTTAAACTTCCTGATGATAATGAAGGTTCAATTATAATAACAGTGCCAACTGAAAATATAGGTAGGTCTATTATTAATGACATTATAAATGAAAATGGTGGTGATATTAGTTTTCGATCTGCTGAACATGAAGAATGGACAAATTTATATAAAGGATATGAATTTGTAATCGGTTATTTTCCTGAACGAGATCATGTTCGTATTAATCAACTTCCTCCGCTGAATGCTAAATCAATAGATCATGAACTGAGAATGCGAATGTGGAAATTTGATGAAGCATTTTATATGGACAAATATGATATGGATGAGTCAGAGGTTGAAATTAAGTATTGGTATGAGATAATTTTAAATAGATGTACAGGTATTGGAGGTAAAGAATTTACAAAATCAATAAATAAAGATGCTAACCAACTAATGCTTGAATTTATTTGGGGTCACGCTCAAGAATACGAGACTAAGCATTCGGATAAAGACTTTGAAGATAAAAAAATAATCTGCTTGATGAGAATACTTTGTTTTGGATATATTTATAAAACCTTATTTGAGCATGATAAAAAATTAGACGAATTTATTGAAAAAAATAAATTTAATGATGAAGACTATAAAGAAGATATATTATTTAGGCTTATACATGCTAAAGCTTCAGTTTATGGGACAATTAAATTTGCTTTAGCTTCAAATATTTCTGAAGATGAGATTAGAGAATGGTTTCCATCAGTAGAATTTGATGAAGGTTTAATAGAAGGAGTAGACCCTATGAGTTCTTATATGTAGATTTTAACTCTTTAATAAAATTAATATTTAGATTCCAAAAAACTTTTTGATTTTATCTATAAATGTTGGGTAATAGGCCTTTCTTATCACTAACCATACCTCAGGATGATGGATTTGTAAAGTAAAATTCACTGCTACAATAAAGTTTGGATGTGTTATCTTAAACATGCTATATACTCCAATTGGTGAATCCTGCGAAACAATTTTTTTAACAATTGATTCAGTATTGTCATCTTTTGTTGCAGATATTGCTACTTGTGGTTTAGTTTTTGTGTCTGAAGCAGTTTCTTTCTTATGATCATCTTTAATAATTTCTTTTGATTTTTCTTTTGTTATAGTTGGCATTGAAGTATTATATTCAATATTAGGTTTTTTATTATCATTAGAATTAGTCATAGTTGATTTATTTTGTTTATTAATAATATTTTCAATTGGTATATTTATATTTTTCATTGCAGGTCCTATTTCAGCAATTTTAAAGGGACTATTTTCTGAAAGAAACACCATAAATGATTGCCAGTTACCTTCAGTTAATCTGCAAATTTCAACGAGTGCAGCAGTCTCATTAATTGTAACATCTTTTTGATTTATTAATATTTGAAAGAGAATGTTAAATAAGTTTGACCCTTCATCTTCAGTCATTTTTTTTGAAATTTCTATAGCAACACTGTATCCTTCTTTTAATCTTTTTTTAATTATTTTAATTTTTTCTTTTTCTAATCCAATCCCTTCTTTAGTATTTGGGTCTCTCCATTTTAAATATTCATATATTTTATCTATTTTTTTTGGCTTTTCAGCAACCTCTAATATAATACTACCTAAGGAAAGAATTAAAAATAATTCATCTTCACTAAAGTTATAAGGATTTGTGGGGTGGATTCGTGACGCAAAAACTTTTTTTCCGGTTTTTACTTCAGTTTCCGTTGAGCAATCAAAGCAAAATACTGTTCCTAAACCCCCAGCAATTGGATTAGAAGTGTGATTGTTTCTGCAATTCGAGCAGATAATTTTATTCATAATATTAATTTAATCCTTGTTTTATAAGCGTCTCATTTACCATTTTATTAATTCGATTTTTAAATCCAAAGTATACTCCCCCTAAAACAAGAATTATATCTAAGTAAAATGGAAATTCAATTACATTTGGAAAAATGTATTGACCAATAAAATACCAACAGCTTAGAGATATTGTATGCTGTAATCTAAGTAAAAACTTAATCGATATTTTCTGAAATTTAGCAGAAAAAATTAATAGCGGTATGGACAAAATCATTAATGGAATACTTAAAATAGAACTTAAAAGCATAGCTGGCATAAATATCAATAGCTGTGCAATTGGATTATTTTCCCATCTTTGCTCTTCTCTTTTAAAGATGGATTTTAATCTCTTCATTTAGTAGTTTATTCATGTATTTTAATTAAATTACAATAAAAATCACAATTACTATGGGAATATTAAATAAAATATTTGGATCTACTTCATCTAATGAAGATGATAAATATGTTCTTTACTTATCTTTAGCATTGCAGTTAGCTGCTGTTGACGGAGTAGGAGCTCAAGAAGAAGAAAATAAAATTTATGAATTTTTCTTATCAGACCTTAAACTTACAAAAGAACACTATAATAGAATTCGAAATAAAGTCGATAGTGTAGGTGAAAAAACTTTTTCAACTATTGATAAATTAAATGATGATGATAAAGTTGAGTTATTAAATTTTTTAGTTGATATGGCAACCTCTGATGGTCATTTTCACGGAGATGAACTTGTTTTTATCGTTACTATAGGTGCGTTCCTTGGCCTTGATCATGAAAAATTATTTGATCGATTAACAAGCATGTTTGAAGTTGATCAAGATGAAATAAATAAAGCTTTTGAAAGAGCCCAAAAACACATGAAAGATAAAGGTCTTTTGTAAGAGGATTCTTTTACATAAAACTATAACATAATTATTCTATATTTTGCTGTGCCTTCTGTAGCCAATTACTGTTGAGCTATGTTGATTTACAGTTTTTTCATCATCAACATCATCTATTTCATTATCCATTCTTAATATTTCATCTTCAAGAAGTTTTGGTTCGAAGCTATATGCCTCTTGCATATAATCGACAATTTTATCCGCATCTAAGTTTATGGTTTTAGCTAAGTAACAAATTAGATATGCTTCCTTTCCGTCAATTTTGTTATCTATTGCAGCAAGTTCAATTAGTTTATTTAATATTTCGAACTGATCATCATCACTAAGTTTATTAAGCTCTTCAACTAATCCATCAAGTTGTTTATTACCTAACTTTTCAATCATTTCACTTTTTTTGTTTTCACTGAGATTATCAACAAACTTATCTATATATATTTGCTCTTGTTTACAAAAATTATCATCCTGTTGGACTAACGAAACCATTAACCCAATGAAAACAACTAATTTATCATCATTATTTTCTAATGTTTTGACTTTATGTTTATTTAATAATTTTTTTTCAAATTTTTTATATAACTTCTCTTTATTAGTTTCTACAGTATTTGTAAACTTTCTTGGCTTTGACTTAAAAAAACTGAACTTTTCCACAATATTAATTTTAAATTAAATTAATGAATATATATTAATTGAGTATTAATTTAAAAAAAAAGTATTTAACTAAACTTAAAATTAAATAGAGTAAATTATAATTTCTGTAATTAATTATTAAATATAATTTTTTAAAAATTATATTAGTATTAATAACAAAATCACTTAATATGAAAAATCTATTAATTATATTTATTTTGTCAAGTACAATCAATTCTTTTAGTCAGTCTGTTTTTAGTCCAAAAGAAAATTCAAATTCTTTAGGTATTGCAGAGGGTTTTATGAAGAATAATCCACCCACAAAATCTTTATTAAATCTTCCAGAAGTTGAAGTTCTTCCTCTTCCAAACTTTAAGACTCCTGTGTTAAATACAAATAATAATGATCAGTCTTATTTGGGGTTTATAAAAGAGAATGTTAATTTCAGAAAAGGACCAAGTACAGATTTTGCTATTATTAAGTCTTTAAGCGCAGGAACACAAATTTTTATAATATCTACAAAAGAAAATAATAATTATTATAAAGTAATTGATTTAAGCACCAATTTAGAGGGATATGTTTATAGTACTTATATAACATTAGATAAGCCTGTAGAAGTCAATGAAGACGATCTTTTTGTTGAAACTGGCAAATCTTCTCTATCAACTGTGTCACAGGTAGAAGTTTATAATAACACAAGTAAAAATCTAACAATATTTATAGGAGGAAGTAATTATTTATTTTCTTCTCAAGAAAAGAGAAGTATTAGTATTAAACCAAATGAATATACATACAGGGTTACAGCCGCAGGAGTAATTCCATATTTGGGGAAGGATACTATTAAATCTGGATATAACTACAGTTGGGAGTTTTATATAGTTACAAAATAAATTTATAAATTAGATAACATGAAAAATCTGTTTGTACTATTATTTGTCATACAACTTTCATACGGACAAGAATATGGATCTAAAATAGCAGGTTTTGAACTTTGTATGAATCGTTTAAATTTCAGTATTGACGCTAATACTGATTCAGCTATAGATAGAATTTTGTCTGTAACAGGCACATCTCGAAGATTTGTACTAATACCATGTGACAATGCCGATAATGCATCAGCGGCCACCTATAAAGGTATAAGATATATTTTTTACAATAGAGATTTTATGAATTCTCTTAAAATTACAGAAAATGATTGGGAAGTTTTATTTGTAATGGCACATGAAATAGGTCATCATTTAAATGCACACTCACTTGATAACTTACTTTATGAACAAGAACTTGGTAGTAAAAGATTGGAGCCTGCATCACTTAAAGAAAAGAGATTAATGGAACTTGAAGCTGATGAATTTGCAGCTTTTGTTTTAGGTAAGCTTGGAGCTACTTTAGAAGAAACTAATTCAGCTATTAAGTTAATGTCTACTGGATCATCACCTACTGCCGATGACACATATTCAACACATCCAAATTTATCTAAAAGACTATCTGCAATTAATATAGGTTATTTAAAATCTATTAATTACGAAAACAACGCTGTTAGTCAAGCTTTTAAAGACGAAAAATCTGAAAAATATTTTTATAGTTCATTAAATAAGCAGTTAGTGAATGATAATGATGGAGCATACAAGGATTATTTGTCATTTATTGAAAAGGATGAAGATTTAGATGGGTATAATAAATTAATTAAAGATATTAGCAGTTCAAAATATACAGGTAGATGTACTGCCACTACGTTGAAGGGAAGCCAATGTAAAAGATCTGCTAAACAAGACTTATTATTTTGCTGGCAACACACTGACAATAATCAATCAGAGATTGTAAAAGATAGGTGTAAAGCCTTAACAAAATCTGGATCTCAATGTAAAAGAAAAGTAAGCGATAATAAAGATTTTTGTTGGCAACACATTAAATCATAGATGTCATATTTAAAGTTTAAGTAAAAACTAAATTTTGTATATTTCATTTTCTTATATTATTACTAACCTTAAAAACTATTTTATTATGAAAACACTTGCTAATTTTTTTGAAAAAATAATTCCA
>JGI20152J14361_10001952_pt1 | contig 12784 bp, 10 predicted proteins | sample COG_02_FD_14361 | JGI IMG/M metagenome (IMG submission 14361)
GAAGGTTATGTGCGACCATGGCGCCTTTTTGATAAGTATGGGTGCCGTAGGTTTGATTCTGGTTGACGCCGCTCAATGCAAGATGCCCACCATCATTTTGCCTGGCTTGCTTCAATACAAGAGCTTGGTTGTTTTGTACCGTATTCACGTACTGCGCGCGCCCATATACTTTCTCCTCATAGAAGTGCGAGCCAAATTCAGCAAAGCCTTCGTTGATCCACATGTCTTCTGCAGTTTTAGTCGTCACTGCATTCCCAAACCACATGTGGGCCAACTCATGTGCGATGATGTCTTCGCCGCTGAGGTTGGCGTTGGCCAAAGTGCGTGGCAAATGAATCATACCTGCATGCTCCATGGCACCTGTAATGGTCATGGCATAGCCGACTTTCTCAAAGACATAGGGGCCGAACTCTTCGACAAAGGCATCATAGATAGCATTGAGATGTACGAAGCCCGCGGTCATGTTGGCAGTATCCTGCGCACGGCCATAGAGCTCAAACGATTTTCCGGCGTGTGTCCAGCTTTGTTTATGGTAATCTGAGACTGCAAGACTTACGAGATAAGAGGGGAGTGGTGCCTGACCTTCCCAATGCCACACCAAATTACCTGAGGAGAGTGTATCTACAGAGGTGAGAATGCCGTTGCTTACACCGACCTTTCCAGAGGGTGTGGTGATATTCATTTCTTCGAGGGTGCATTTTTCCACGAAATTGTCAAAACAAGGGAAGAGACTTCGGCCGTACACGTGGGGGTTGGCAGCGAAACCTACGCCTAAATTATAATCGTACGCACCATCGTGATGTATGCCGCCCCAGCCACTTCCATCCTTTGTCGTACTTCCGTGGTAGTAGATGTCCCAATGGAGAATGGTACCTGCTGTAGCGTTGTGCGCTATAATCAAATGTTCTCCCTTCTGCGTAAATGAAACGGTACCTGAAGGACTGATAACGCTATCCACGGTGAATCCTAATAGGTCAAAACGGAGCTTTGAGAAATTAGTCTTAACACTAATTTGATACGCTGCTTTTCCTGAAAGTTCCTGGTTTGAAAATCCCGTAGTGTTGATATCGAGTTGCAATTCAACTAAATCGGCAGTATCAGATCTAGAATTGTAGTTGATGGGGGTACCACTTTGCTGTACCGACGGGGCATGTTTGGTATTCTGGCAATTGTACTGCCCAGAAACCGCGCTGCTGAACGCAACAAATAATACAACTACAAATTTTTTCATCTTTAACTTCTCTGGCGAACAGCTTCGTAGAGTATGATTCCAGTAGCTACGCTTACGTTCAGTGAATTTATTTGACCGTGCATAGGAATTAATGCTTTCGCATCTGCCAACTGCAATAAGCTTTTATGTACTCCCGTTTCCTCGTTACCCATGATGACCATACACGGTTCGTTAAAAGGCGCATCATACATCGGGGTTTCCGATTTCTCCGTTCCAGTAATGATCTTTAAATCCAAACTTTGTGCGAGGTATACGGCATCCTTCATATGGTTGACTTTACAAACAGGTACTTCAAGTAAAGCACCGGTTGACGTGCGAACGGCATCGGCACTGACAGGAGCACTGTCGTTTTTAGGAATGACAATGGCATCTACACCAGAACAGTCGGCCGTTCGAGCAATGGCACCGAAATTTCTAACATCTGTAATGCGATCTAAGGCGAGAATCAATGGCTTACGTCCTGCTTCTATGACTTTCATAATAACTTCTTCCAAATCGTGGAAGTCGATAGGGCTGAGGTAAGCGACGGCTCCTTGATGATTTCCGCGCGTAACGCGGTTTAATTTTTCTACGGGTACATATTTAGGTTCGATTCCTGCATCACGCAGTGTTCCTTCGAGTTGCGTATAAAGCGCACCACTGATTCCTTTTTGAAGGAATACTTTATCGATGGTCTGTCCATCCTGAACAGCTTGAAGAATCGGACGCAGTCCATAGATGAGTTGGTCGTTTACCATAGTTATTTATCCGAGGGTTTTTCTTCAATATTTTTATCTGAATATTCACCTAATTCGGCTCTATCCACAAGTCTATTGTCTAATTCTTTTTTTGTCTTACTGCCCAATTTCTTTAGTCGTTCCACTTGAGAAACTAGATTTCCTCGACCCTCCATCATTTTGGTCATGGTGTCTTCGTAAGTCTTCTGTGCAGTTTGGAATTGGCTGCCCAGTTTTTTTAAATCTTCGCTAAGCCCAACAAATTTATCGTAGAGTTTACCGCCGGCTTCCGCAATTTCGATGACATTTTTCGTCTGCTTCTCCTGACGCCAAGCCATTGCAATCGTTTTCAATGTGGCGAGCAGGGTAGAGGTACTGACCACTATGATTTTTCTAGAGAACGCATATTCATACAAGGCTTGGTCGAATTTAGTTACCTCCATGAATGCGGCCTCGATCGGAATAAACAGCAAAACAAATTCAGGGGTATCCCCACCGTATAATTGTGGATAGTCTTTATCGCTTAGACCTTTGATGTGGGTTTGAACGCTTACTGCCAGTGCCTTTAATCCCGCTGCAGCTTCATCTTCCGTTGCAGCATTGATAAAATTATCCCAAGCAACTAAGCTTACTTTCGAGTCAATAATGATTTTCTTATTCCCAGGCAGCTGAATGATAACATCGGGTTGTAAGCGCCGCCCATCCTCTGTGGTTTCGCTATTTTGGACGAAATATTCTTTCTCTTTGGTAAGTCCGCTCATCTCGAGCGCACGCTCCAAAACGAATTCACCCCAGTTTCCTTGCTTCTTATTGTCTCCGCGAAGTGCTTTCGCTAGTCCACTTGCCTCCTCGGAGAGCTTGTCATTCATGTCCTTTAATGACTTTATATTCTCCATCAATGCAGAAGTGGACTTGACTTCTTTCTCATGGTTGTCCTTTACTGTTTTTTCGAAATCTTCGAGTTTCTGTTTAAAGGGTGCAAGTAGCTTATCTAATTCTTCAGAATTCGTCGTTTTGAATTGTTTCGATTTTTCATCAAGGATAGATTGCGCAAGAACTTTAAACTCGTTTTTCATTCCCTCTTTAGCCTTCTCGTCTTCCGTTTTTTGCGCCGCATGAACTTTCTCAATGTGTGCCAATTTTTCTTTAGCCGCATTTAAAGAGCCTTCTAATGTTGCTCTTTCAGTAGCACTGTTTAATAGCACTTGTTGTTGCGATTCTCTACTTTNATTTAAGTCGCTTTCGAGCTGCTGAATCCGTGCTTTTAATTCTTCCAATTGCTGTGATGCCCATGCAGGTAAGTCTTGATTTCCACCTGGAGCTCCCTGGTCGTCCGAAGAGCCGCGCATGCGGTAGACCAAATAGGCAAAAAGCAAAACGTTTAATATGGGAAAAATCAGTTCTGTCATGTTAATTCAAAGTTCTCTGTGTCAGTTTAAAACAACTTTCCTTGTTGACTTGAAGGAAGATTCCAAGTTACAGTTTTTCGATCTTTTTGTGCCTGTTTGTCATTAAAAGTTGTGAAGGGTTTTGAGCCAAAAAAACCTCTGTAGGCACTGAGCGGCGATGGATGTGGGGTGTGTATAATTACCGTTTCGTTTTTAGGAAAATTTTCACAGCATTCCAGCGCGATTTTATGTGCGGGAACTCCAAAGCAAATAAAGCCGGTATCTCGAGAGTTCTTTAAAATGTGTGCTATCGCATTTCGCGTGAAGATTTCCCATCCTTTGCTTTTGTGGGAGCCGGCCTCTTTTTCTCGAACAGATAAAGCCGTATTCATCAAGAATACACCGTTACTAGCCCAGCTGCTAAGGTCCCCGTGCATTGGGGGCTCCAGATCTAGATCTGCGCTGTATTCCTTGAATATATTTTTCAGGGAGGGAGGAATGGGTTGGTTTTTAGCCACACTAAAAGCTAAACCGTTGGCTTGTCCGTGACCGTGATATGGGTCTTGGCCAATGATAATACAGCGCACATTTTGTGGCTCACAAACTTCAAAGGCCTTAAAAATATCCGTCGAAGGAGGATAACAGGTATTAGTATCGTATTCCATTTGAAGGAATTGATCTAAAGTAGTCCAATACTCCTTCTTTTGTTCAGATTCAAAGAAGTCGGACCAAGAATTTTTTGGAAATGTGTAAAGGAAGTTGGGCATTACGCAAGAAGTTTGAAGCGTGTGCGTTATTTTTACCACTCGCAAGTTAAGCGAAACTAATCGATGTAATGATGAAAAAAGTTTTAACTCTTGCTGTAGTACTGGCCGCTACATTGGCGCTCTCCTCATGTGGAACGACTGAAAAATGTCCTACGTATTCTCATGTTGAGCTTCCTACGCACCGCGGATAACTCGGGTCGAACTACCCCGGAAATCCCCTTTGAGCACCCGCAATCTTTTGAAGATATTGCGGGTTATCTGCGTCTAAAAGGACCGGTGTTTATCTACAAGCATAGTACGCGCTGCAGTGTAAGTCTTTTTGCAATGAAAAGACTTCAGTTAGTTGAGAGCGATAGCGAGGAAACTTGGGTTTATCTAGATGTAGTTGTACAGCGTCCCCTTTCATTGGCTTTAGCAGAAGAGTTAAATGTTCAGCATGAAAGCCCTCAGCTCATTTTGATTGCTGANGGAAAAGTACTTGCTCACGATTCGCACCAACAAGTCACTGAAACCACAGTGGAAAAATGGCGCAAAGAATTTGGTTNTAGTCAAAACAAAACCAACATCTAAAAGTTATCCCAGTATGGTTGATCAACACAATTCGCAAAAACCTCAAGCAACGAAAGAACGCGTGAAAAAGCCGCAGTGGCTTCGCGTAAGTTACCTACGGGCGAAAAATACAAGAGTGTTCGAGGTTTGGTGGATAAATACAAGCTACACACCATTTGCGAATCTGGCCATTGTCCCAACATGGGGGAATGCTGGGGTGAAGGGACTGCAACGTTTATGATTCTTGGTAATATTTGCACGCGCTCATGTGGATTCTGTAATGTAGCCACAGGGCGCCCGCAATCCGTGGATTGGGAAGAGCCTGAAAAAGTTGCACGCAGTGTAAAGTTGATGAAAATCAAACATGCTGTACTCACTTCAGTAGATCGTGATGACCTGGCAGACGGGGGGTCCATTATCTGGGCAGAAACTGTGAATGCCATTCGTCGTTTAAGTCCAAACACTACCATGGAAACACTCATTCCAGATTTCAAAGGAGAACTCTTTAATGTAGACCGCATTATTGAAGTGAATCCAGAAATTGTTAGCCACAACATGGAGACGGTTCGTAGATTGACGCGGAAGGTAAGAATCCAGGCACAGTTTGATCGTTCGCTTATGGTCCTGAAATACCTTAAAGATCAGGGGATTCATCGCACCAAAAGTGGAATTATGCTCGGTCTCGGTGAAACAGAAGACGAGGTCATAGAAGCCATGCAGGAATTAGTTGATGCACGCGTTGACGTTTTGACCCTAGGTCAGTATTTACAGCCTACTCCTAAGCATCTGCCTGTGGCAGAGTTTGTTACCCCTGAAACCTTTGATAGATTAAAAGAAATTGGCCTGGAAATGGGCTTTAAATATGTAGAGTCTGGACCATTAGTTCGTAGTTCTTATCATGCTGAAAAGCATCTTGCATAAGCACTTGCGGTAATGCGTTTTGCACCCTATTTTTAACTTCATTAGAAACAACTAGTTTACTATACATGAAAAAAGGATTACGTTTTGCCTTAGCAGGCTCAGTACTAACCGCCGCCATAATTGCACTGTCAACCAGTGCGCCAAAGTATACTCCAGTAAATATGGAGGAACAAAGTGCCGCAGGTGCTGCTGCATATTTGCACAGTTTGCGCGCCAATCAATTGACGGGTACTGTAAATCAGGAAGATATTCAGTCGGCCATTGAGAGTTTAGAGAATATGCCCGAAAGTGCTATCGGTCTTAATTGGGCTGAACGTGGTCCAAACAACCGTGGTGGAAGAACACGCGGGCTGGCAATCAATCCCTCAAATCCAAGCGAAATGTACGTTGGGTCAGTTAGTGGTGGGTTGTATTACAGTGCTAACGGCGGTTTGAGCTGGACAGAAGAAAATCCAGAACAAGTGAATTTGGCTGTAATGACCATCGCCTACAGTAAGGATGGTGATGTTTATTACGGTACAGGTGAGGGTTTGTACAATACCTGGACCACAGGATACGGAGCCTCTACCTCTTCTGGATTCCCTGGAGCAGGTGTTTTCAAGAAAGGCGCAAACGATGCTGGGTTTACTCAGTTATCAGCAACTTCGACATTCCCATCTGTTGGGGCGATTGTTACCGATCCTGCCAACAATGAGAAGCTATATATCGCAACAAGTTCAGGTATCCGCCTATCAACGAACGGCGGTACGAGCTGGAGTAACCCATTACAAGGACAGATCGGTTCAAATGGTACGTGTTGGGATATCCATATGGACGCAGGCGGTAACGTGTGGGGAACATTGGGCGGACGTACAATGAAAAGTTCCGATGGAGGATCGACTTGGGTCGAAGTTTCTAAATCAAGTGCAGGTTCGACCGGTTTGCCGCGTAGTGGTGGCCGTATCATGTTTGCTTCTGCCGCCGATGATGAAGATTACATCTATGTGGTACAGATTACATCAGGCAGTGCATTAGCGGGAGTATACCGCACAACGGATGGTGGTGATACTTGGTCTAAAATCGGACAAAAATCCACCTATTTTGATCCGTTTTGTAGTTCGCAATGTCAAGGTAAATATGACTTAGCTGTAGGTGTAGACCCGAGCAATAAGAACCGCATCATCGTAGGTGGTATTACGGTGTGGGGATGGGAGCAAGGTCAAGGATGGAATCAAGTAAATGGTTTTGGGCCATTCAATATTCATTCTGATAACCACGATGTGGTCTGGCATCCAACGGATAGCAGTAAAGTATACATTGTAAATGATGGTGGTGTTTACTTTTCAAACAGTGCTGGAGCAACATGGCAGACGTTGAATAAGAATTACGTAACGACGCAATTTTACAATATTGGAATTTCCGCAGACCGCTACGTTGTAGGCGGTACGCAGGATAACGGAAGCTGGGTAATGGACGGTTCTGGAAACACCCCTAATGAAGGGCGTAGTTTAGGTGCTGTTGATGGATTCTCAGGTGACGGTGGTTATTCAACGGTATCTTGGTTAGTACCTAAGATTTACTTTACAGAGTATCAGCAAGGAAGAATTGGTCGTAGTGAAAATAAAGGGCAGTCATTCACCTCGTTCTGGGACAGTCGTTCTAGCCAAGGTGTAGGTTCGTGGATGACACCATTCTACTTATATGAAAACAGCAATGATCCACTTAGTGAGGATTCAGTTCAATTCAAAGTAAATCGTGCGCTTCGCTCATTAGGTTTCGCTAATGCTGGTCAGGATACTTTCGTCTCAAACATTGCGCCGCTTCAGGCTTCTGCTGTAATGGATGCATCGACTTTTATTGTCCAAAGCGGTACAGCAGTCATTACTTCTGATGCGAGTGGAAGTCTTAGCGGAGATGGCACCGGTAGCTTCGATGCGACAACTGGTGATTTCACAGTAATTTTTAATTCGTCTCCTGCTGCAGAGATTATTGCAACAGTAGATGTAAGTTATGCCTCAGGTGCAGACGTGGTATTGGGTTCGAATACGAATGGTCTCCCATTCAAATACACATTGCCTAATGCTTTGAATATGAACGACAGTGTGATCGTTCAAGATCCTGTAAGTAGTATGTTTATCGTTGGCTTTAGTGGTTCAGTATGGATGACTCGCGGCGCCCTTGATTTTAGTACAACACCAGAGTGGTATAAATTGGCTTCAATCACTGGTACGGCTCAGGCTGTTGAGGTGAGCGAAGATGGTAATTACGCTTGGGTAGGAACCGAGAACGGTCGCATATACAGAATCGCAGGTCTTGCTGCTGCCCGTGATTATGGCACTGCAGATGCAGACAGCGGCGCAACTGCAGTAACAGTGGATATGGTTCAGAATTTACCAGGAAGAAACATTACTAGCATTGCAGTAGATCCTAACAACAATGACCGCGTCCTAGTAACATGTGGAAATTACGGGAACTCGAACTATGTGTATTACAGTAGCAATGCTACTTCAAGTACAGCCAACTTCCTTGTTAAAGACGGTAACCTTGGCAACTTCCCAGTATATGCTGCGACTTTTGACAAAGGCAATAGTGCTTACGCTATCATTGGGACGGAGTTTGGTATTTTCTCAACTGAGAATATTAATATGGCTTCACCGCAATGGGGCGCGGACAATAGTGGTCTAGCTCGCGTTCCAGTATTTACTTTAAAGCAATACCGCACAAACAAAAGCTCTACCGCAGATATGTCCGTGGAAGAAGGCGATATTTTTGCTGGAACTTTCGGTCGTGGAGCATTTCAGACGACTTCATTAATGACAACTCGTCCTATCGGAATTGCCGAACAAGAAGTTGAGCAAGCTAAGGAGGCAGTCAAGCTCTTCCCTAATCCTGCTGAAGACTTTACGACATTAGCACTAGAGTTACCTGCGGGCAACTATACTGTTGAATTGATTGACCTAAATGGTCGTTCAGTGAAGTCCGTAATCTTCGAAGCAACTGAAAATGGCGCTCAAGCGTTTAAGCTCGATGTGAGCAGTGTTTCCAACGGAATGTATGTGGTAGGCATTAAGGAAGTGCCAAGCACTTTCGCTAGATTACTTATCGCACACTAAAAAGACGAATGAACACTTTTAATGCCCTGCATCTTTGGATGCGGGGCTTTTTTTTGCTCGCTAGTTAGCATTATTTTTGACCCATGGATTTAGAATTTCTTCAATACCCGATCGGACGTGCGTCCATTGAAAAGAACCCAGGCGAAGAACGTATCGAGAGCAGTATAGCTGTTATTGGGCGTATGCCGCAGCAGCTTATGGAGTTTGCAAAAGGATTAACTGCTGAGCAGTGGGATACGCCCTATCGCGAAGGTGGTTGGTCACCGCGTCAAGTAGTCCACCATTTAGCCGACTCACATATGAACGGCTTTAACCGTCAACGTCTAGCCGTTGTTTCTCAAGAGGTTCCGTCAGTTACAGCATATCCGCAAGATGTATTTTCAAAGCTTCCCGACTACAGTACAGATCCTTTTCTAAGTATCATACTATTGGCAAGTCTCCATGAAAAATGGGTGAGCTTTTTAAATGGAATAACCGACGCGGGCTGGGAGAAATCATACCGTCACGAAGAGGACGAACGCGAATACTCTATGAAAGAAAGTGTACAGCAATATGCATGGCACTGCCAGCACCATTTAGCACATATCAGAATAGTACTAGATCAAAAAGGTTAATTAAGCGTCTCGATAGAAGAAGCGCGGGAAACAATCAATCCGTCCTTAACCTTAAAATAAACAGGGAGTTCTGTAATTCCTAAGCCGCTAATAATACTGCTTCTACTCCCCATAAGGTCACTGAGGTGGGTACCTCCTAATTTATCTTCTTTGATTGCTCCGTACCATTCTGCGAGTGGGCTGCGTTGTTGAGGAAGACCGTCGATACTGAGGTAAATCCAATCTTCGCTTTTGCCTTTATCCGCGGTAGCACGTAATTCATTTCTACAACCACTGCACCAAGAGGCCCAAACCGCAATTACGTGGTTGTCTAGACTCATACGTTTAATGTGAACCGATTGCCCTTCAGGAGTTTCGAGTTTCAATTCTGGAAAAGGATGACCGGGTTGAAATTTTGCTTGCGCGGCTTCTACTTCATTAGTGAAGGAGAGCATCTCTTCGTATTTTGCAAGCCACATCGCATAAGTAGTAACATCCGGGCTACCGGGATAAGTCGAACGTAGTTGCTGATACATGTTTTGCAATAGTTCTCGGTCTACGGCGTAGTCTAGCGCCGGTTGCGTTCCTATGCGATGGTAGATGGTAAGTAAGTTCGACAGGCGTTCAGGGTGTGTTTCTAGAGAGTCTAGAATACGCTGCCGGTATGCGTCGGCGTAGGCGTAGTAGGAAGCATTCAGCGCCTCTAATCCAACGAATGATGTACTGTCGCTATAATGACTCCTTAGGAGATCCATACTATCCGTAAAAGAAATGAGGTCAAGCTGCATTTTACGTTGGGCACCAAGCCAGTTATTTTCTGCATCACCGGAAATAAAGCCTGATTTCGAAATAGTTAATTTCTTAGAATTTGGACCTACGACGGCATGAATGACCGGAAGCTCGCCTTCAATAGGCAGGAATGAAATGATGCGGGTCGTATCGAATTGGACTGTAAAAGCATCATTGCCCGTGAGTTCGAGTGTATCTAGCACCAAAAATTCACCTACATCATCTCGCATTTGCACGGAATAGGTACCGGGCGATTCTAGGGCAAACAAAAATTGCGTGCCTTGAGGCGACTTCGAACACCCGATAATGCCTAGAAGGAATAGGAAACTAAGCTTACGCATCTAATTTCTCGCGCAATAGAGCGCTTGCTTTTTTAGGGTCCGCAGTTCCTTTACTGTATTTCATGACTTCACCCATGAATAAACCGATCAGGCCTTTTTTACCTGAGCGGTATTCTTCTATTTTTTCGGGATAAGCAGCCAATGCTTGATCGACCCACGCTTGCAGTTGATCGCTATCGCCTTGCTGAATCCAGCCGTTTTGCTCACACAAGCTGGCGGCATCCGCGGCAGGATTTTCTAGTAGGGCCGGGAATAATTTCTGAGTAGCCGTAGAGATTGAAATCTTTTCTTCATCGACAAGCATTTGAATGTTGGCTAGCGCCGCCGGTGCGATAGGAAATTCGTCGATTTCAACGCTCTGTTCGTTGAGCCACGATTTCACAGATCCTATCAGAAGATTGGTCGCACCTTTGTAATTCGATGTATGCTTGATGACTTCTTCGAAAAATAATGCAAATGCCTTGCTGTCGGTGAGTACGAAGGCGTCGTATTCACTTAGGCCTAATTCTCCCGTATATTTCTTAAATAATTCATACGGCAGTGGTGGCATGGTCTCGCGAACTTCAGCAACGTACGAAGATGGGACGATCACGGGTACTAAATCCGGCTCCGGGAAATAACGGTAATCGTGTGCATCTTCTTTAGTACGTAAGCCGATCGTACAGTTTTTGACCGCGTCAAAAGTTCTGGTTTCCTGAAAAATGGGCGTTCCACCCTCAATCAAATCAATCTGACGAATAATTTCAAAATCGATCGCCTTTTGAACGTTACGGAAGGAGTTCATGTTTTTGACCTCCACCTTAGTGCCGAATTTAGTGGTCCCTTTTTTGCGCACTGAAATGTTCAAATCCGCACGAAGCGAACCTTCCTCCATATTGCCGTCAGAAATTTCTAGGTAACGGACCAATTTTCTGATCTCACTCAAATAACTGTAAGCCTCTTCGCCGTTTTTGATTTCCGGTTCTGATACAATCTCAAGCAGTGGGATCCCTGCACGATTTAAATCTACGAGCGTATTGAAGGGGTCAATATCGTGTATGCTTTTTCCCGAATCTTCCTCCATATGGATTCGAGTCAGGTTAATTCTCTTGTCTTTACCCTCAGCATCTTTAATGCGAACAAACCCTTCCGTGCAGATAGGTGTGGTGTCTTGGGTAACCTGATAGCCCTTCGGTAAATCTGCGTAGAAGTAGTTCTTACGCGCAAATTCATTGCGCTCACGGATGGTACAGTCGCAGGCAATACCGAGCTTCACAGCATAATTCATCACGGATTTATTGAACACAGGTAGGGTTCCTGGATGGCCCAAGCTGATCGGGCTCACCTGAGTATTAGGAGAAGCTCCATAGGTGGTTGCATCACCGCAGTAGGCTTTACTTTTCGTGCCCAATTGCACGTGAACTTCAATACCAATTACCGGTTCGTAGGCGTCGTAAATGCTAGACATTTCGAGATAAATTAGAGTGCTAATTTACGCTTTTTAGACCTGTTTACTTGTCCGATTTTCAAACACTTCTTCAATCTTCGCTACCATGGCGTCGAGGAGTGGCTGCACATCACTAACAGGCTGGATTTCAACATCCCATACACTTAGTATCACTTTGCTTTTTTGCGCCTCGATCAATGGTGCTAGCTTCACTGCATCTTTCGCGGTACAGTGTACCCGGTACTCGTATTTCTTCGATGCACTTTCGATGCTGGTGAGATCTGATGCGCTGTAGCGGTGGTGGTCGCGGAACTTCATTTCATCGCCGATGAATTCACCTGCTTTTTGAATCTGGTATAAACAATCATCGGGATTAGCAACACCACAAATCACTAAACCTTGTTTTTTGCTTCCTGAGATTAGAACAGTCTCTCGATTAAAGGTGTATTCAAGGATACCTCTCCAAGATTCAATAGGCTGGTATCCGACCTCATTTATTTGCGATAATACCGCGTCGATATTTGTATGTGGGATCTGGCGAAGGCGACCAATGGGTAACATGTGGTCCAGTTCAAATCGAGTGGTCTTTTGACAAACGATACTGAAATCTTTGAGTAGTTGGTAGTGTTGCAAACCGTCGTCCATCACTAACACTTTTTTATCGCCATCAATGGTCAGGGCAAGCTGAGCGCTCTCGAGTCGATTCTTACCGACGATTGTGGGGAAGTGCTGCGCATGTAAAACGGTCTCGTCACCGTACGCATAGGCATCTTTGCTATCAACTATAGTATTTTTTGCAACCGAGCCTTTGTAGCCTCTGATCAGAATGATGGGGGAATAGCCCAAAGATTTCAACTGCTTTGCAACCCACATTGCAGCTGGAGTTTTTCCCGTTCCTCCCGCCTGAAAATTCCCAACGCATATAGTGGGATAGGGCGCATGTATGGCTCTTTTGGAACGAACCGCTTCGT
>JGI20152J14361_10001977_pt1 | contig 12686 bp, 14 predicted proteins | sample COG_02_FD_14361 | JGI IMG/M metagenome (IMG submission 14361)
CATTTTCACCTTTTTTGACTCTAATCTGTGCATTGTAATCAGAAAAAGGGACATCTGTTTTTATAAGTTCGTATTTAGCTTTCATTAATTTATCTTTAAAGGATCTTACCTTCATAATTTTTTCGAATTCAGAATAATTCTTTAATGCTTCCCATGTTTTTTTTGGGGAGGCCGCTATCGTAACTGATTCTTGAACTTTTTGTGGCGTTGGACCATGAGAAAAAGCTAGAGTAGAGATTAAGATAGCCAGTAGAGTAAAAATTATTTTTTTCATTCTTTATAAATCCTTTTTATTGTTTTTTTAATAATTTCATATACTACTATAAAACTTTACTGAAGTATAAAATCTCCAAAAGACCTGCTCTGCGCGCCTGTCTTGATTTCCTTAATATGCTGAAAACTTTCAGTATCGAAAATTGAAACTGAATCGCCTCCCCAGTTTGTCACAACGAGCAAATTTTTTTTAATATTAAAATCTAAATTTTCGGGTGTCTCGCCTGTGTCTAATGTTTTTATTATTTTTTTTGAACCGAGATCATAAATAGTAATGGTGTCATCAATAGTATTTGTTACATATGCAATCTTATTATGAACTCTAACGTTATAGGGGTGCGCTCCAACCATGAATTCATATTTTGACCAATCTACTAGATTTATAATGCTAACAGAATCATCATAAACATTTGCTACATAGGCAAAATCACCTTCTGAGTAAACACCAAAAGGATGATTGCCTGTCTCTATTTTTTTTACTAAATCATCATCTTCATTATAAATTTCGAGGGTATTTGCATCTCGATTAGTGATTACTTGATACTTATATTTTTTGTTATAAGCTATTCCAGAAGGCGTGACGCCCACTTTTAATCTGCGAGTCACTTTCATTTCATCAGCTGATATTGTTAGGACATTATTTTGAAACCAGTCAGTAACATAAACTTCTGTTTCTTCTGAATTGGAAGCAATGCTGAGTGGGGCAGTTCCAAGCTTGATTGTTTTTATTAGTGTGTCGTTAACTGCATCAATGACTGATATATCGTCCGTACCAACATTCCCTACAAAAACTAATTTCTTCTTTTGTAAAATAGTTATGCCAAGGGGGGCTACTCCGACTTTTAATGTCTTTAATGTCTTTAATGTTTCTAAGTCAATTATGGAGACCGTATTATCACCTTGGTTCGTTATGTAAGCTTTGGATACATTATTAATTTCAGAGTAAGGTGAAAAATAAAAATAAAGAATAATCAGAAAAAAAGTTAAAATGAATAGAATAGAAGCTTTTAAACTAAATATTGATAATTTTTTTTGTTTTACCATGCTGTAAATTTTAGAGCGTTAAAGATTATTTGAATTAATAAGGATAATACCAATGATTGATAAAGAAGGATATCGTGAAAATGTTGCGATAGTCATAATTAATGATGATCATAAGGTACTGTGGGCCAAAAGGACGAATGAAAATGCATGGCAATTTCCCCAAGGAGGAATAAAGTCAAATGAAACAATTGAAGAAGCAATGTTTAGAGAATTAAAGGAAGAGGTAGGCATCAATGAGAATAAGATAGAAATCTTGGGAAGAACAAATGACTGGTTATATTATGATGTTCCAAAGAATTGGATAAGAAAAGACAATAATTTGTATAAAGGACAAAAACAAATTTGGTTTTTATTAAAATTTATGGGAAATGAAAATGATATATATCTTAAAAATTCACCAAAACCTGAATTTGATAATTGGTCATGGGTTGATTATTGGAAGCCAAATGATGAGGTAATTGATTTTAAAAAAGAGGTTTATTCAAAAGCATTAACGCAATTAGAAGCCTTCATAAATTCCAATTAAATTAATTCAGCAATAATTGATTCACCATTCTTAACCTTTTCACCGAGCTGGACCCTTACGTTAGTATTTAGAGGTAAATAAAGATCAACTCTTGAACCAAATTTAATAAACCCATATCTTTCACCCCTTTTCAGGTCATCACCTTTGTCTTTGTAACAAAGGATTCTTCTAGCAATAAGCCCTGCAATTTGAACGCAGGTAATAATTTTTTTTGGATTATTTTTTGATTGTATGATAATTGCACACCGTTCATTCTCATCGGAAGCCTTTGATAAAGCCGCATTTAAAAATTTACCAGCGTGGTAAACTTTCTTTAAAATTTTTCCGTCAATGGGTGCTTTATTCGAGTGAACATTAAAGACGTTCATAAAGACACTTACCTTAATGGATTTCTTTTTTTGATAAGGGTCCATTGTTTCATCAATTGCTATAACCCTTCCATCTGCACCAGAGACCACTACATTTTTAGCGCTGCTAATTTTTCGTTGCGGGTCTCTAAAAAACTGAATAATAAATACACTTATTATCCAAAATGGGATGGAGATTGAATAACTTATTGTAGTTAAATAAGCGCTTAAGATAAGACTAATAGCTATATATAACCATCCCTCCCTGGCAATAATAGGGTAATTTTTTGTCTTCAATTGACTGACTTGTCTACAATTTTTTTAATCCAGGGCATCATCTTTCTGAGTGATTCTCCAACCTGCTCTATTTTATGTTTACGTTGGGTTTCTCTTTTAGCTGGAAGATCTCCAACGTTTTTAACAAATTCTTTAGCGAAAGTGCCGTCTTGAATTTCTTTCAGTATTTCTTTCATTCGTAGCTTAGTTTCAGGAGTAATAATTCTTGGACCTCTGGTTACATCGCCATATTCAGCTGTATTTGAAATTGAGTATCTCATATTAGCAATTCCACCCTCATACATTAAATCTACTATTAGTTTTAACTCATGCAGGCATTCAAAATATGCCATCTCAGGTTCATAACCTGCTTCCACTAACGTTTCAAATCCAGCTTGAACAAGTGCTGTGGTCCCTCCACAAAGCACCACTTGCTCGCCAAAAAGATCTGTTTCTGTTTCATCCTTGAAAGTTGTCTCAATAATTCCTGTTCTCCCACCTCCAATCGCTGAAGCATAAGACAAAGCAATTTCCTTCGCACTCCCAGTTGCATCCTGCTTAATGGCAATAAGGTCTGGAATGCCGCCACCCCTAACAAATTCAGATCGAACTGTATGTCCGGGCGCTTTTGGCGCTATCATAATCACGTTGAGGTCATCTCTTGGATTGATTTCTCCAAAATGGATGTTGAAACCATGAGCAAAGGCTAATGTTGCCCCTTTTTTGAGGTTTGGCTCAATCTTTTCAGAATAAATTTTGGGTTGGAATTCATCTGGCGCTAAAATCATAACCAAATCTGCTGAGGCGGTAGCCTCTTCGATTGATTTTATATTCAAATTAGCCTTTGATGCTTTCTCAGCAGATGAAGAGCCTTCCCTTAACCCAACAACAACATTAACCCCAGAATCACTAAGGTTGTTTGCATGTGCATGACCTTGAGAGCCATACCCAATTATTGCTACATTCATACCTTTAATAACATTCAAATCCGCATCTTTATCGTAATAAACTTTCATACCATTCCTTAAAAAATTATATTTTTAAAATCCTATCGCCACGGCCAATACCCGAAGCACCTGTTCTTACAATTTCGACCACAAAAGCACTATTTAAGCTTTTAAGGTAATTATCTAGTTCAGTAGACGTTCCTGTAAATTCAATTGTGAGTATATTCTCTGAAGAATCAATAATTCGACCTCCATAGCTATTACTTAGTTGTTGCACCTCATCTCGGTATTGCTTATTAGCTTTAACTTTGACCAAAACTAATTCTCGTTCAATATGATCACCGTCATGTAAATCAAGAACTTTTACCACATCAATAAGTTTATTCAATTGCTTTATGATCTGTTCAATTACCTCATCAGAACCACTTGTTACAATGGTCATCCTTGAAAGCGAAAGGTCTTCAGTAGGAGCAACTGATAGAGATTCGATATTGTAACCTCTAGCTGAAAAAAGCCCTGATACCCTTGAAAGAGCACCTGCTTCATTTTCCATGAGTAATGAAATAATGTGCCTCATTTATAAATCTTCTGCATCATCAGCTAAAATCATTTCTGACAAACCCTTACCGTTTGGAACCATAGGGAAAACATTTTCTGTCTGATCAGTTATAAAATCTAAAAAAACTAACCTTTCTTTTAGTTTTGGAGAGAATGCTTCTTTTAATGCACCTTCAATATCTGATGAATTTTCAATCTTCATACCAACATGACCATAAGATTCAGCAAGTTTTACAAAGTCTGGAAGAGCATCCATATAAGACTCGGCATAACGGTTTCCGTAAAAGAACTCCTGCCATTGTCTAACCATACCCATATAACGATTATTCAGATTAACAATTTTTACAGGAAGATTAAATTGCTTACATGTTGAAAGTTCTTGTATACACATTTGGATTGAAGCTTCGCCAGTTACACATGCAACCTGTGAGTCAGGATAAGCAAGTTGACAGCCCATCGCATAAGGAAGGCCAACACCCATTGTCCCCAAACCTCCTGAATTGATCCATCTTCTTGGTTTATCAAATGGGTAGTATTGTGCAGCCCACATTTGATGTTGACCTACATCTGAAGTGATAAAGGCTTCACCATTTGTAACTTCATGAAGCTTTTGTATAACTTTCTGAGGCTTGATTTGCGTGCCATCATCCTCATACCTCATACAATCTTTTTGCTTCCAAAGGTTTATGGTCTTAAGCCAATCAGTACGTAAATTTTCAGAACTATTTCCTTGAAGTGCTTTGAATGCAGAAATGAGATCCTCAAGAACAAGTTTGACATCACCTACAATTGGGACATCAATCTTAACTCTTTTGGAGATAGAGGCAGGGTCAATATCAATATGAATAATCTTTTTTGGTTTGGCTAAAAAATGATCAGGATTCCCGATCACCCTGTCATCAAATCTCGCGCCAACAGCTAACAAAACGTCGCACTCTTGCATTGCCATATTAGCCTGATACGTTCCATGCATTCCTAGCATACCTAAAAAATTTTCATGTGAGGCGGGAAATCCACCGAGCCCCATTAAGGTATTTGTAATAGGGAAATCTAGAAGCTTAATAAACTCTGTCAAGGCTTCAGATGCGTCTCCAAGCACTACGCCACCGCCTGAATATACCATTGGCTTTTTCGCGTTAACTAGTAAATCCAACGCTTTATTAATTTGGCCACTATGTCCTTGGTTAATAGGATTATAAGACCTTAGTGTTACATTTTCAGGATACTTAAATTCAGCAGTTTCAGCAGTAATATCCTTGGGTATATCTACAAGTACAGGGCCTGGTCGGCCAGTTGCTGCCAAATAAAATGCCTTTTTAATTGTGCTTGCAATATCGTTAATATCTTTGACTAAAAAATTATGTTTTACGCATGGCCTTGTAATACCAACAGTATCGCACTCTTGAAAGGCATCTTGGCCTATCGCGTGTGTTGGAACTTGACCACTGATAATGACCATTGGAATTGAATCCATGTGAGCAGTTGCTATTCCGGTGACTGCGTTTGTAGCTCCTGGTCCTGATGTAACCAATGCTACACCAACATCACCAGTTGCCCTAGAGTAAGCGTCTGCCGCATGAACGGCTGCTTGCTCGTGACGAACAAGAACATGTTTGAAAGATTTTTGTTGGAAAATCGCGTCGTATATATTTAATACGGCACCACCAGGGTAACCAAAAACAAATTTAACATTTTCTTTCTGGAGACACCGGATAGCAATTTCTGCACCAGTAATAATTTCAGCTGTCATGGAATACTATATCGATAAAAAGATATGATAACCTTTTGCTATATCTTCCTCAAGCTTATAAAGGCTTTTGAGGTGAAAAAAGCATAGAAAAGTCAATGGATCTTATATTTTTAGTAATTGCACCTATAGATATTCTATCAACGCCAGTTCTTGCATAACGGAGAATATTTTTTTCGTCTATATTCCCGGAAGCCTCGAGCATAGCTTCTCCATGATTTAGCTCTACTGACTTTTTACAATCCTCAACTGAAAAGTTATCTAAAAGTATATTTTTTACACCAAGAGAGAGAGCTTCTTTTAGTTCTTTAGTATTTTCAACCTCAACCTGAATCTGTTCTATATGTTCTATGTTTTTTAGCATACTTCCAATAGAGTCATAAGTGTTTTTGTGATTTTCTTTTAACAAAATTTGATCGAATAAGCCTATTCTTTGATTATGTCCTCCTCCGATTAAAACAGCATATTTTTGGGCAATCCTTAGACCAGGAATAGTCTTGCGTGTATCAAAAATTTTAGCAGAAGTGCTTCTTACTAAATTTTTAAAATGCGCAGTTGATGTTGCTGTTCCAGAGAGTAGCTGCAAGAAATTTAAAGCAACCCTTTCACCCATTAGAATAGAGGCTATAAATCCCTCCACAACACAAATCAATTGATTTTCTCTTATGCTCTCTCCATCCTCAACCAACCATGTAATTTTAATATTTTTATCTATTTGCTTAAAGCATTCATCGACCCATGCTTTTCCGCACAATATCCCTTTTTCTTTTGTTTTGATCTGAACTTGACCCTTGATATTTTTTTTTAATAAATTTGATGTGATATCGGATTTACCTAAATCTTCTTCTAATGCGGATGTGATGTTCTTTTTTATGGCATCGACCAACATGGCTTGTGAAAAACTATTTTCTCTCTCCATTTAGCTAATTGCCTTTTTGATATAACCGCCGCCAAGACAAACATTACTCTCATAAATCACCACAGATTGCCCAGGAGTAATAGCCCATTGTTTCTGGCCAAACATAATTGAACAGTTACCTTTAGAGTAGCTGTCAATTTCACATGGCGCATCCATTTGCCTATATCTTGTTTTAGCTGAGTAAACCCAGTTAAGCTTAGGAGGTTTTCCTGAAATCCAATGCATATCATTTGCTGACAAACCATCACTTTGAAGAAGAGGGTGGTCGTGCCCTTGCCCCACTAAAAGAGTATTGTCTTTATTATTTTTATCTAAAACAAACCAAGGCAAACCATTACCAGTTTTTGTTCCCCCAATGTTGAGGCCTTGTCTCTGACCAATTGTATAAAAATTAACTCCTTTATGCTTCCCAATCTCTTTGCCGTCCTCATTAATTATTGAGCCTGGAGTTTTCTTAATATATTGACTGATAAAATCTGCAAATGGACGCTCCCCAATAAAACAAATACCTGTTGAGTCCTTTCTGTCATGATTATGTAAGGAATGTTTTTTAGCTAAATCCCTCACATCTGATTTTAATAGACCACCCAGAGGAAAGACAGATTTTGCCAACTGCAATTGGTTAAGGCGATGTAAGAAATAGCTTTGATCCTTTGTCCCATCAAATCCTTTGGATAGAAAGTGAAGACCATTTTTTTCAAAGACATTTGCGTAATGACCGGTAGCTATTTTTGACGCCCCCATCTTGATTGCATGATTGAGGAAAGCTTCAAACTTAATTTCTGAATTGCATAATATATCTGGATTTGGCGTTATCCCTTTTTCTAGACCTGAGATAAACAAAGAAAACACTTTTTCTTTATATTCCTTTGCAAAATTTACGACTTCTATATCAATACCTATCTTCTCTGAAACCGAAACTGCATCAATTAAATCTTGTTTGCTTGTACAAAACTCATCATCGTCATCATCCTCCCAGTTTTTCATGAAAAGGCCAGTAACTTTGAAACCCTTATCTTTTAAAAGCCACGCAGTGACAGCAGAATCAACACCCCCTGACAGGCCAACTACTATATGTTTATTCATTACTTTGACTAATTTCTTTTGACCTAGCGTGAGCAGCTTCGATTGCTTGATTAAAAATTAAACCAAGGTTTTCTTTTTCAAAAACTTTTATCGCTGCCTCAGTCGTTCCTCCTTTAGATGAAACCTTGGAGATCTGATCTTTTAGGTTTTGGATACTCAATCCCATTTTCCCAGAGCCAATAAGGGTCATGGCGACTAGTTTTTTGGCATCTTTCTCAGAAAGACCGAGCTCTTGTGCTGAATTAATCATTATCTCCATGATATAAAATATGTACGCAGGCCCACTTCCTGATATCGCAGTTACTATATTTAAATCAGCTTCTTTTTTTAACCATAAGATTTCACCAACAGAATTAAAAATCTCTGAGACAGTATTTTTTGAATTTGTTATGTCACTTACAGAACTTCCAAATAATCCTGTTATGCTGTCTCCATTGCTAGCGCATAAGTTTGGCATCGCTCTATATATATTTAAAAAGTTTTGAAGATGTGAGAGATTTTCTTGAATAATATAATCTCTAATTGAAGTTGTTGTGACTCCTGCTGCAATAGAAATTACTACGGGCAAATCTTTTTTTTCTATAATTAATGAATTAATTTCATTACATATCGACTTTACCTGATTAGGCTTAACAGCTAAAATAACAATATCTGAATTACAAAATTTAATACCCTGAAGACTTTTAAGTAATTGGATTTTACCTTGTTTTTTTTTATCTATAGAAATACGTCTATCGTCATCTTTTTCGATTAAACATATGTTTTCGAATAGGGATTTATCAAGCCTTTGATAAATTGCCTCCGCCATGTGTCCATATCCAATAAAATAAAGTTTATTTTTTGCCATATTTATCTTGCACCAAAAATTTTTGTTCCTATTCTTACAAGGTTAGCCCCATTCTCAATTGCTAACAAGTAGTCATTGGACATACCTATTGATAATGTATCCACAGAGCTGTAACTAATTTTTAAGTCTTCATACAGTTTTTTTAACAACCCATATTGGGATACCAAATTTTGGCTCTCATTTGTTTTTGATGGAATTGCCATAATGCCTCGTAACTTTAAGTTTTTTAGGTTACTGATGATTTTTGCAAATTCTTTTACATCATTAAGGCCTATACCACTCTTGGTATTTTCCTCACTGATGTTAACTTGAATGCAAATATTTAAGGGTTTTTTTGAGTGCCTATATTGATTTAATTTATCTACTATTTTAATTCTATCAACCGTCTGCACCCAAGAAAAATTTTCTGATATGAGTTTACATTTGTTACTCTGGATAGGGCCTATGAAATGCCATTCAATTTCAAGGTTTTCAAGCAATTTCTTTTTCTCCAGCGCTTCCTGTAGGTAGTTTTCGCCAAAGATTTTTTGTCCTGCGTCATATGCACTCTTAATCGCAATATAACTTTGACCTTTGCTAACTGCAACCAATCGAATATCTTTTTCTGTTTTGTGAGAATTTTGTTTAATTTCATCACGAACCAAATTTATATTTTCTTTAATTTTAAGCATATAAATGAAATAAAAAAACCAAGCAATTAGCCTGGCTTGTTTAAAACTCTAAGACATTTTTNTNNTTTCTTCTTAGCTACTGGTTTCTTCTTAGCTACTGGTTTCTTCTTAGCTACTGGTTTCTTCTTAGCTACTGGTTTCTTCTTAGCTACTGGTTTTTTTTTGGGGCTTTCATCCCTTCCAAGCAATGCATTAATTAATTTTTCAAGCATAAATAAATCCTTAATTATATTTAATAAAAAATATTATATATATATTTATAACAAAGAGGTTAAATATAAAATTATGAATAAAGCTATTAGTTAGCCATTTTTTCCATAACTGCCATTCTGATGCCTATTCCATTTTTTACTTGTTCTAAAATGACGGACTGCCTCCCATCTGCAACTAGCGTATCAATCTCAACTCCTCTATTAATAGGGCCTGGATGAAGGACTATGCAGTCATTCTTTGCAAATTTTAAACGCTCTTCATTCAAGCCATAAGCTTTAAAATATTCCTTTTCAGATGGAATAGTATCTTTACTCATTCGTTCCTTTTGAATTCTAAGCATCAAAATAACATCTACATCCTTTAAGCCATCGTTCATATTACTAAAAGCCCTTACATTCAGTTCAGAAATATTACTTGGCATCAGCGGCTCGGGACCTATAACCCTGACTTCTTGAACTCCAAGTTTATTTAAGATATGAATTTCCGACTTTGCTACCCTTGAATGCTCTATATCACCTACGATTGCAACCTTAAGGTCAACAAATTTTTTCTTATAAGATTTAATAGTATAAGCATCTAAAAGTGCTTGAGTTGGATGCTCTTTATTTCCATCACCCGCATTAATAATATGAGCCTTATTTTGAATATTACGAGCTATTTGTTCTGGAATTCCAGGCATTGAGTGCCTAACGACAAAAATATTTACACCCATGGCTATTAAATTATTTATTAAATCAAGTATCGATTCGCCTTTTGATTGTGACGATGTCGCTATATCGAGATTGATAACATCTGCGGATAACCTTTTTGCAGCAATCTCAAAAGTAGTTTGTGTTCTTGTGCTATTTTCAAAAAAAAGATTACACACAGTTTTTCCCTGCAAAATTTTATACTTATCAATAATTTGATTATTTTTTAGAAACTTATCTGCACTTTTAAAAATGTCATTGATAAGTTTAATATCCATCTCATCAATTGATAACAAGTGTTGAAGATCTGTGAACTTATTTGCTGTTATTTTTTTCATAATGATAGGGCTTCAATATTTTTATCAGATTCAAAATAAGAGTCTAAAATTATCATGGCAGCGACTTGATCAATTATATGTTTCCTTTTTTTTAAATTTTTTTCTAATGCCTTTAATCTGAGCTCTGCTTCGGATGAGGTAAATCTTTCGTCAACAAAATGAACGGGAATATTAAATTTATTTTTAAGTTTTTCTCCGAATTTTTTTGCTAGTGAGCTCATTCTTGATTGACTGCCATCATCATTAAGAGGGTAGCCCACTATCAACTGGGTTGGCTTCCATGTTTCCAGTAATGATTCAATTTTGCTGTACCTATCAATTTTTTTTGATGCTTCTATTGTTTCAAGAGGGTGAATATTATTTGTAATATTATTTCCGATTGCCACCCCGATCCTTCTTTCCCCAAAATCAAAAGATAAGATATTTCCAGTAAGCACTTTTTGGTTCTTAGTTTCGGTCATATTTAATCTGACATAAATAAATTATGTAAAAAAAAAGGGAATAATTTCCCCCTTTGTTTTTTTAAAAATTAATATGTATTCATCTTTTTTCAATATTTATATTTTATCATAAACTAAATTTAGTTTAGATATCATTTTCAATGAATTCAGTGACTTGAAGACCATAACCGGCCATACTAGGCATTTTTCTTGGCGCGGCTAAAAGTTTCATTTTTGAAATGCCTATGTCAACTAAAATCTGTGAACCTATTCCATAACTTCGAAGATCAGTTGATTTTTTTAAGGTAATATTTTCATGATTCAATTTACTTGTAATATTGTTTTGAGATTCATTATAGTTTAAGAAGATAACCACACCATTTTTTTCATTACTAATCTTTTTCAGCGCCTTAAGAGGTGGCCAAGAATGGGGAGTTTCTTTGCTAACGAAATCCAATATTGATAAAGGTTCATGAACCCTCACTACAACTTCATCATCTTTTTCTATTTCACCTTTCACAAAGGCTAAATGTGTATTTTTTGAAAGTAGGTCTGAATAAACAATAAGTTTCATCATTCCAAATTCAGTATTAACTTTTTCCTCACTTATTTTTTTTATCAACTTTTCTTTTTTACTCCGGTATTCAATTAAGTCAGCAATTGTTCCAATTTTTATTTCATGTTTTTTTGAGAATTTTAATAAATCTGGAAGTCTAGCCATACTCCCATCATCATTTAATATTTCACAAATAACAGATGCTGGACTCGCTCCTGCAAGGGCAGCAAGATCGCAACCGGCCTCTGTATGGCCGGCTCTGTATAACACACCACCCGAATGTGCGATGAGCGGAAATATATGGCCGGGCCTATTAATAAATGTATGATCCGATTGAGGTTGAATGGCGGATATGATTGTTGTAGCTCTATCTCCTGCAGATATACCTGTGGTTATCCCTGAAGAAGCATCTATTGAGACCGTAAAATTTGTTCCAAGTTTGCCTTGGTTATCTTCAACCATCAGAGGCAGTTTGAGTTTGTTGGCCTTATCCTCCGTCAATGTTAAGCAAATAAGACCTCTGCCGTATTTGGCCATAAAATTGATGAATTCTGGTGTGATGTGATCGGCGGCTATTAATAGATCACCTTCGTTTTCACGATCTTCATCATCCACAAGGATGACCATTTTCTCTTTTTTTAGATCACTTATTATGTCTTCGATATTATTCATAAAAAATTTGTTTATTTTGTACAGAGATTTTGAAGGTACCTTGCAATCATATCAATCTCAATATTTACCATACCGCCTATTTTTAGTGATGACAGGTTTGTTGATTTCAATGTATGCGGGATTAGATTGATATAAAAAATATTCTCATCAACATAATTTACAGTCAGGCTGGTACCGTTTAATGCCACTGAGCCTTTTTCAGGGATGAATTTCATTAATTTTTTTGAGACTTCTACGCCCCAAACTTCACACATATCTTTTTTTTCAATACTGCGTATAAAACCTACTTCATCTACGTGGCCTGTGACAAAGTGGCCTGAAACCTTTCCGTTATATCGAAGCGATGTTTCAAGATTCAGTTTCTGAGATATTTCGAAGGGTGAGGTTCTGGATAATGTCTCTTTAGAGATATCAAAACCTAATAGGCCCTCTTTAATATCTGTGACTGTTAAGCAGATGCCATTGACAGATATGCTGTCTCCGATATTAATATCATGTAACTTTTTACCAGAAAGGGTGACGTTAACTTTAAGATCT
>JGI20152J14361_10001984_pt1 | contig 12666 bp, 11 predicted proteins | sample COG_02_FD_14361 | JGI IMG/M metagenome (IMG submission 14361)
TATTCAGCTGCTGGCTGTATTGCGGCAACTTGAGGTAATCGGGCCGGAAGTTGTGGCCCCATTCGGAGATACAGTGCGCCTCATCGATCACCAGCATCGACAGCGGGATCTGCTCAATAAACTGCCGGAAGCGTTCGTTTTTAAAGCGTTCAACCGAGACCATCAGGATCTTGGTCTGGCCCGAGCGTACATCGGCGACTACCTGTTGGTATTGCGCCGGGCTCAGGGTGGAGTCGATGCTCGCAGCGGGAACACCCTTGGCCTGTAAAAAGTCCAATTGATCCTGAATCAAGGCCAGCAAGGGCGACACCACCAGGGTCAAGGCCGGCAGCTGTAAGGCGGTAAACTGGTAGCACAGTGACTTGCCCGACCCGGTCGGGAAGATCGCCAAAGAGGAATGCCCCGCGAGCAGCTGTTGCACACACTGCTCTTGGCCAGCCCGAAAGGCCGGAAAGCCAAAGCTGGCTTGCAGTTTTTCATTCAGATTGGGGCTAAGGCTCATGCATTGGACTCTTATAATCGGCAGGCGAACGAATAACGGTCAGGCGAACGGGCCAGGGACCCAGCTCGGCCCTTACGCGCTAGTGCATATGATGGGTTTGGCCTTCTATTTCAGCCACCTGATAGCCATGCAGGGTCATGGTGCCCCGATAGCGGTATTCGCCGGTCGAGGTGAATTCAAAATAGTAGATCCGCTGTATGCGCAGCAAGCCGTGCCGATCGCGCGCAATCCAAAATTTGCGGATCACCAACGACTCATCGAGCAGCTGTAAGTTGTGCTCCTCGCAATAGAGTTTGACCTTACGCAGGGCAAAGGCTTTCACGCCCTGCCCTTGCCACCAAAAGGCCACCGCGGCAATGATCAGGCCGACCCAGAGTACGTCCGTTAACATCAGGTTCATAAGATTCCTAGGCGAGGTTCGCTTCGCCGTCCGTGACTTCGATTTCATTCAGCAGGTTAGCATAGACGCCCTGCTGGGCGATAAGCTGATCGTGATTGCCGCGTTCGACGATCTGACCCTGGTGCAGCACCAGAATCTGATCGGAGTCGCGAATGGTGCTGAGCCGGTGCGCAATGGCGATCACCGTCTTAGCTTTAAACAGCCGGCTGATCGCCTTCTGGATCAGGCTCTCGGTCACCGAATCGACCGAACTGGTGGCCTCATCGAGCATCATCACCTGACCACCCTGGGCGACGGCCCGGGCAAAGGAGATTAGTTGGGTCTGGCCGGCCGACAGATTGCCGCCGTTGCTGCTCAACTGCAAATCATAACCGCCCGGCTGGGCGCTGATGAAGTCGTCGGCATAAACATACTGGGCGGCCTGCTTGATTTGCTCCGGACCCACGCCTTCCTTGCCGAGGGCAATATTAAAGCCGATCGACTGTTCAAACAAAAACACATCCTGCTGCATCAATGAAAACAGCGGCGTGACCTGGTCGGTGGGGATCTGCGCCAGTTCCAAGCCATTGAGCAGGATACTGCCGTCATAGTCCTGGTAGACCTTGGCAATCAGGCGCATCACCGTCGACTTACCCGACCCGGTGGTGCCCACCAGCGCCAACTGATTGCCCTGGCGCAAGCTAAAGGAGACATTATTGAGCACCAAGGGCCCACCCGGCTTATAGCGGAAGCTGACGTTCTTGAATTCGAGCGACTCAAAGCGTTGCAGCTTGTCGTGCACCTCGTCGATGCTGTACAAAACCCGGTCCTGTTCGGCCAAAGGCTCAATAAAGAGTTCTTCTATGTGATCAAAGGCGGCAAAGGAGCGCTGGATCGAGGCAATCTGCGAGGTAAAGTCGCGCAGCGGTACAAAGACCTTTTCCAGAGTGTTGATAAAGGCAATCAACACGCCTAGGGTCAAAGCGTCTTGCAGCACCTTGCCGGAGCCATACCAGATGATCAGGCCGATGGTGATGGAGGTCACACCGGTAATAATCGAGAACAGGGCCGCATCATAGGTATTGGTCTTCAACTGAGCATTCTTGAACTCGTCGGTGTAGCGCAAAAACTCCGCCTCCACCTGTTGCTCGGCCCGATACAGCTGCACGGTTTTCACGCCGAGCAGGGCTTCTTGCAAGAAACCGGTGCCCTTGGCCAGCGATGAGCGGGTAATCTGATACATGGCGCGCAGCCGCTTACGGACAAAGTTGGTCAGATACAGCACCGGTGGAAACACCAGCACCACCAGCAGGGTCAGCTGCCAGTCGATAAAGGCCATCATGATGATCAAGGCCACGGTATTGATCGAGTCCTTAACCAGCCCCAACATGCCGAGCACAAAGGATTCGCCAATGGCCTCTAGGTCGCCGGTCAGACGCGACAGAGTAACCCCGGTCGGCGTCTTATCGAAATAGCTGCGCGGCAGTTTTAAGATCCGGGCAAAGAGCGCGCTGCGCATATCGAACACGGCATTCTGACCCACCATGCGTAAATAGTAAGAGTAAAAGGCATCGGCGATGTAATTCATAATCAGCACCAACACCAGCAGGCCAATCAGCTGATAGAGACCTTGATAGACGCCCACCGCCAGATGGTTATCGATCACCTTGATAATAAACCAGGGAAACAACAGGTTGGTGGCGATCGACAGCGGCAACATCGCCAAACCGATCGCGGCCGATTTCTTGTAGGCCGACGCGTAGTGGAAGAAGTGTTTCAGATAGCGTAAATCCAGTGCCTTGATCATGTCACGGCCTCCGTCTCATTCTGCTGCAGATCCCAGGTGGCCTTATAGTAGGCCGAGCTGCGCAATAGGCTGTGATGATCGCCGCGGGCGACAATGGCGCCCGCCTCCAGCACCAGTATTTCGTCCATCTCCTCCAACGCGCTGATCCGATGCGAGACGATTAGCACCGACTGATGACTGATGCGATCCAGCAGACCGCCGAGAATCTTGCGCTCGGTGTCGTAATCCACCGCCGATAAGACGTTGTCCATGATAATCAGGTCACTCGGGCTGAGCAGCGCCCGAGCAATGCTCAAGCGTTGCTTCTGACCACCGGAGAGCATAATGCCCTTCTCACCGACCAGGGTCTGGTCGCCGTCCTGAAAGCGCGCTATGTCCTCGGCAAATTGGCTCAACTGGAGCACCTGATCGACCTCGGATTTGGCCAGATCGGTCGAGCCGAAGCGGACATTCTGTTCGATGGTATTGGAAAAGAGATACGGCTCCTGGGTAATGGTGCGCACCAGGGCACGCCAATCTTGGCGGGCCAGCGTGGTGATGTCGCGCCCATTCCAATGGATCATGCCCGGGGCCACATCGAGGTGATGGTTCAAACAATTGACCAGGGTGCTCTTGCCGGCGCCGATGCTGCCGAGAATGCCGACCTTCTTGCCCGGCGTCAGTTCAAAGCTGATGTCGTGCAGCACGGCGCTGTCGCCATCGGGATACTGATAGGCCAGATGGCTCACCGTCAGGGTACCCTGGCCCAGGGCGGTCAGATCGGCCGGCGTTTGCAAGGCCATATCTTGCTCGGGAATCGTACTATTGAGAATAGTCAGTACGCTGTCGATGCTGACCATACCCATCTGATAGACCGTCGCGATCCGGCCCAGATGCATTAACGGCAAGGCGAGCAAGACTGAATAGGATAGGAAGGCGGTAATTTCACCCAGGGTCAGATTCTGTTGCAGCAGGAAGTAGCCGCCCAAGCCCAGGATCAGCACCTTCATCAGGTTATTGGCGTAGTCCAGCACCGGCATAATAAAGGTCTGGATACGGGTAATCTGCATGGTGCAGGTTAACAGCCGTTGATTGACCTGTTCGATCTCGTTCAACACCCAGGTGTCCATCTGTTGGTTTTTAATCAGGTCGATACCCGACAGGTAGTTCATCAGCTGTTCCGACAGATCCTGCAGGCGGGTAAGACGTTCACCGTGCAGCGCGCGCATCTTGCGAAAGCCAATGCGAAAGACGACAAAGGCGAGCAGGATGGGAATTATCGAATAGAGCGTCAGGGCCGGTGAGATGCGCCACATCCAGATCGGCGTCAGCGACAGGGCAAAGATCACATTAAACAGTTGCAAGAAGCCGATGCCGTAAAACAGCCGAATGCCATTGAGGTCGTTATTGATAATGGAGATCAGTTTGCCGGAGCCAAAGCCCTTGTGAAAACTGTTGGGCAATCGATTGAGCTTATAAAACAGATCGTTTTTCAGCGCCGCCTCGGTGATCCGGCCCGGGTTCAAGGCATACATGCGCGACAGGATGCGAAATACCACCATCACCACCGACAAGCCCACCACCCACTCGACATAGCCAAAGAGTTCTTGGCGTGACGCCTCACTCTGGTCACCAAAGAGGTCAATCGCCTGCTGAATGTAACGCGGAATTTCCACCTGCAACCAGTTCACGATCAGAATGCAGAAGATGGCAAACAGATAGGCGTACTTATTGAGCAGCAGGTAATGCAGTATAAAACGGGATTTAGTCATTCTCGGTCTCGGGTTGAGTTTTGCAAGCTAAGGCATATCGGCTTTGACAGGCGTCGAGGATCAGTTCGCGCGGGTCGCCGAGGCGTTCCAGTTCGTCGAGCAGCCATTCGGGTAGGCGCACCGGTCGGGTCTTGACGCCCGGTTTGCGGCCACAGCCGGGCCGAGCGCCACCGCGTTTGCACCAGTCGGACTTATCATCGCACTCGGTTTTCATAACAGATTGGCTCGATCGGGATTGAATTTTGATTAGTGTACAGTTTTCAAATTGAAATGGTACCGCTTATTCAACAGCCGTTCGGTATTCGCCATGGCCGCAGCTGTAATCGCATTGGTTGGGGTTAGTTAATGAGCTGATGGGTCGATTTTTTTCACTTTGCTATTACCCTGACAACGTTTTGAACAGTACTTAACCTCAGGCCAATTTTTTGCCCATTTCTTGCGCCAGGTAAAGGGTCGCTGGCAGACCAGACAAACCTTAGTGGGTAAATGACTCTTGCTGTGCGCCATAACCGCTTACCTAACATGTCGATTTAGAATGCGCCGTGCTTCCTGCTTTACATCGGCTCGATCACGCCATGCCCATAACAGATCACTGGCCTGACGGTAGGTCACGGCCGCATCAATGATCGGCGCGGGGTAATCGGTACCCACACTATATTGGTACATTAGTTCTTCCATTGCCGTCATCGTCCAGGGTTCGAATAACAGTGGATTGGGTAGGCTGGCCAATTCAGGGCACCAAACACGAATGAACTCGCCGTCCGGATCGTGTTCTTGGGCCTGTTTTGTCGGGTTGTAAATACGAATGGTGTTGATACCGGTAACACCCGCTTGCATTTGAAATTGCGCATAATGGATGCCGGGCTCAAAGTCTAAAAATAGACCGCCAAGATGCTCAACCCCTCGGCGCCAATCAATCTGTAAGTGGTGGCTTAAAAAGCTCACCAGCATGGCGCGCATTCTGAAATTTATATAGCCCGTTTTGATGAGACAACGCATGCAGGCATCGACTAAGGGATAACCCGTCTGCCCTTGCTGCCAGGCGATCAGGTCTGCATCTGAGCGGGCATCGGCACGGTAGGGGATGGTTTTGTAGCCGGCGTTTATATGCTCAAACTGCATATTAGCCTCGCTTTCGAATTTTTGAATAAAATGACAATGCCAATGCAAGCGTGACGCCAACGCGCTCAATGCTCGGCGCCAGCCCTTGCGCTCCAGATGCTGCAACAGTTGCTGATACATTTGGCGCAAGCTGATATTGCCCCACGCCAGATAAGGCGACATGCGCGAGCAGCTTAATTGGCTTTGCAACGGTTTGGAAATAAAGTACTGGTAGTCTTTTCCGCGCGCGTCAAAAAAATCAGCCAAGACCCGGGTTGCCTCACGAGCACCGCCCTGTTGCATGTCGGTATTGGCAACCTTCCAGGCGTTGGGCAATTGACGGGTGTCGAACTTAACTTGGACCACATTGAGCTTGCCAGGCTGATTTTCAATCAGTTCGCCGGTCATCACGTCTTGCCAGAGTTTGCCCCATGCGGCACGGTTATGACACGGTCTAACCACGGCTGCGGTTTGCGTCTCACGCCAGTTGATGCCTTGCTCAGTGAGCCATTTGGCAACGGCCTTGTCGCGCGCGAATGTATTTGCCAGGCCGGTCTCTTGATAGGAGAAAATCGACTCTATTTGGTAGTGCTGGCTGACCTCAATGAGTGCCTCGATAACAGAATGATGGGCAACCGAAACCTTGCCCCGAATCGTTTTATTAATATCGATGAGTGACTCGGTGACAAAACGCCAATGGCGCTCGGTATAATGGCCATCTTGGAGTAGTAGTGGCTCGAAAACATACAACAACAAGGTCGGCAGACCGGCGTCTTCGGCGAGCTTTAACGGCGCATGATCGCTGACCCGCAAGTCACGCTTAAACCAAACCAGATTAATCCGCGGCCGGTTCACCACTTAGATTGGCCGGTTAGCCGCTTAGACAATACCCGGTGGCACTGGGTANTGATTGCCTTTCCATAACTCAATGTCGCGAGCCTCAAGATCAAATACCGGAGCAGGAAGATAGGTCTTTACCGTGCTTGTCGGCATAACAATAAAATTAGTTTACTCAAATCGTCTCAGCGGTCTTGTCAGCGCACCGAGACTGTCGTCTACTCAGATCATGACGCCGCCGCGCTTAACCGTCAGCCGTGCCCTGACGCTCGGCGGTGATCCGGAATCGGTCCAATTCAAGCTGTATAAGTGTACAGCTTTGATAACAAAATGTACCGCTATTCTGCTAGCCCTTATTTACCCCCTATTCGCGCCCGCTCATCAGCCAATTGGTCAATCTTTATTGCCACCCTCCGCCCCCAGAACGGACACCCGTCGGTGCCCTGTTCGAAATGTGATGCAGCTCTAAAGGGCCTTTACACGTTCGAACAAAGTTCTATTTGGCCAGCGTTAATGGCGCTTTATCGCGTTTTGGGTTTGGCGAAAACGTCCTTTTTGTGTGCTTTTTGCAACCTGAACTTTTTTCAAGCAGCGATCGTCTACAGTATCGTCACTGTCCAATTTGACTGATGATTCGGGGGCTTATGAACAAGATCGCGATTTCACATATTGGCCTGACCGCCAAAGATCAAATGTTGTTGCGTAACCTGTGTCGGCTGTCCAGTACGGTCATGGGGCAGTTCACTCTGGTCGACGATCCGAATTCGCCGCAGGGCGATGTATTGCTGATTAACACCCAAGCCGAGCGGGCCGAGCAGACCTTTAAGGCAGTACAGCAATTCAAACAATTCCGTTCCATTATTGCGCTCCAGGATACGGAACAGGTCACCCATGCCTGGTTACCGAGCGCAGAAATTTTGACCCGACCGATGGTTTTACGGCGAGTCACCAAGGTATTCGAACGTTTGGTCAATCAAAATCGATTGGAAAGTGAATCGAGCACCAGCAACCTAACCATTCTGGTGGTCGACGACTCGATGCCGGTGCGAACCTTTATGAAACAACGGCTGCACGATCTATTGGGCAATCAAATTGCCGTCGATCTGGCCTGTGATGGCACCGAGGCGCTGCGTTTGAGTGCGAACCACCCCTATAACTTGGTGTTTCTCGATGTGCTGATGCCCGATATCGATGGCTACCAGGTGTGTCGGCAAATCAAAGCCCGGCAGCANGCCTTACCCGTGGTCATGCTGACCAGTAAAGGCTCCACCCTNAACAAGGTCAAAGCCAAGATGTCTGGCAGCAATGGCTACATTACCAAACCGCCNACCGANCTNGCTCTNCTTCANGAGCTGGGNCGCTTTTTACCCACNAGCCTGATACCGATTCATNCAACGCCCCAACTGGTATAACTCAAGGACANTCCGATGACCAAAAAAATATTGTGTGTAGACGACAACCCCGCNGATTTNAAAAACCTGCAGCGCATTATCGCCAGTCAGAATTTTCTCTCCGTGACCGCCAGCTCNGGCGCCGAGGCGATTGCCAAGGCACGAGCGGAGCGGCCAAACCTGATTTTAATGGACATTATTATGGACGGTATGGACGGTTTTAATACCTGTCGAGAACTGCGCAAAGATGCGGAGCTGTCGGCTATCCCCATTGTCTTCGTCAGCAGTAAAAACCAAAAAGCCGACCATATGTGGGCTGCCAAACAGGGTGCCAAGGCGTTGATTTCAAAACCCTACACCGACGCAGACATTCTCAATCAAATAACCGCCCTGGTCGGCTGAGCGAGCCCCGATGACAACTCTCCGACGCGCGCCCAATCGCCTTATGCTGCCCAGCGCGGCTTTGGCTCTACTGAATGCGTCCGAGCCCGAGGACTCAAGTGCCGCGGACTCCTTGCTCAGCGAGTCGGGACCGGCACTGCAGCGCTCGGCCTACTTCGGTTTGAGTTATCAACGTTTTGGCCTGTTGTTCGATGATCGGGTCAACAAGGAACTGGTCGATTTTGAAAATTTGCGCCGCTTACCCAATGCACCCGATTGGCTGCAAGGCTTCACCAATATCCGCGGTGCCATCATTCCCGTGTTCGATTTCCACCAACTGTTTGGCCTAGAGCTGGATCAGACGTCCAAAAACCTGAGTCGAAACTACCTACTGGTGATCGGCAAAGGCAGCGAGGCCTTTGCCCTGCCCTTGCAGGAGTTTCCGCATAAGTTGTCCTTTGCCCTCGCCGAGGCCCAGCCAGATCAGGATTTGGCCCCGGCCCGGTTGCGGCCCTTTATTCGCTATTGTTTTCGCCAGAACCGGCCCTGGTTTTGGCTCGACCATAATGCCTTTTTACAGGATTTGAAGTCTCCGGCCTGAGAGCCTGCGACCCTATTTGTTGGAGTCAACTATGAAACAACCGTTACTTGTATGTGCAATGTTGGTCTGGGGTGCCGGGTTGGCCCTGGCCGATGAGGGTGTCTTTGCCAACCAGATAATTGTTGGCGGCGTGATGGACCTGGAAGGCCAGTCTCGCGGTTTGGGCCAGGGCATGAAGACTGGCATTGAGGCCGCCTTTCGCGGGGTGTCGGTTCAGGGTCGACGGCTGAATTTTAAGGTCCTAAACGACTCCTATACACCCTCCCTCACCGGTCAACAAACCCAACGACTGATCGATGAGGATGTTTTTGCCGTGATCGGTAATGTCGGCACCCCCACCGCCCAAGTCAGTCTGCCCTTGCTCGCCAAAGCCCGAATCCCAGCGGTCGGCTTCTTTACCGGTGCCGGACTGTTGCGCCCGGGCGTGGGCGATGTGATCAACTTTCGCGCGTCCTATGTCCAAGAAGCCGCGGCGGTAATCGACGCGGCGATCACCGCTGGGGTCCGGCCGCAGGAGATCTGCGCCTATGTCCAGAACGACGCCTATGGCATGGCTGGCGTATCCGGTATCAAGGCCGCCCTGCAGAGCCGGCCAAACACGCGCGACATTGTCGCGCGGATCGATCAGATCTTGGCCTTGGACGGGGATAACCCCGAGCGCAACTACCTCGGGCCGGTCGGGGTCTATCAGCGCAATACGCTGAGCAGTCGGGACGGCTATGACTCCCTTAAGGCGTGGGAAAATCAGATCGGCACGCGCTGCAAGCTGGTGGTGACGGTGGGCACCTACGCGGCCATCGGTCGGTTCGCCGGCTACGCTCGCTATCAGGGCGAAGACTGGGTGATCAGTGCGGTGTCCTTCACCGGTGCCGAGAATCTGTCCGATATTCTCACCGAGTTTGGCGTGACCGACCGAGTGGTCATGACCCAGGTGGTGCCAGAACTGGACAGCAACTTGGCGATCGTTAAGCAGGCCATGAATGCGCTCGGCGATGACTTCAACTACGTCACCTTTGAGGGCTATCTGGTCGGCCGGATGTTTATTGAAATCCTCAAGGCCTTGCCCGGGGAGCCGAACCGGCGCAGCTTTTTATCGGCCGCACGCAATGCCCGGTTTGATCTGGGTGGTCTGGTGTTGGAATTTATCGGCGATAACCAAGGCTCGGATTTAGTCACCACCACCTATTACAGCAATAAAGAATATCGACCGATGACCACCAGCGATTGGTTAACACTTTTTTAATTAAGGGGTACCGCATGAATTTTCCCAACATTCCCAAGTTACCCATTCGCCTGCGCCTGTTCTCGGTGCTCGCGGTGGCCGCAATCAGCTTGATTATTCTCGCCGGGGTCAGTTACCGGTCCTTATTGTTGGCCGGCGATGCCACCGAAACGCTCAACGATCTCGTGGCCAATGCCACCGAGGTCAGCGACTTGGTGACCAACGTGCAGAGTGAATTCGTCAACACGGTAAACAACATCGACAACGGCCTGGTCACCTGGGACACCGGGGCCCTGCAGATTCGGGCGTCCAGCGTGCGCTTTGCGCAGCAGTGGCAGGCCATCGCCGCACAGCAAGACCTCGATAACGCGCTAATCGATGCGGTGCGCGAATTGCAGACGGCCTATGGTCTATTCGAGCGGCTCTCAGAACGCCAATCCCGGGCCGATTTACAGCTGTTCTTGTTAAACGACCTCTATGTTCTGGTTGGGCCCTTTATCGATCAGGCGCAACGTTATAACGAGCAGTTGACCGCCGCGGCAGAGCGTTCGTTCGCCGGTTTTAGCGCCACCTTTACCCAGTCTATCGTGTCCAATTCGGTGGTGATCCTACTGACCGCCCTGGTCACCTCGGTGATTGGCTGGCTGACCTACCAATCGATCCTCAAGCCGGTGCGGCAGATTTCCCAGACCATTAGCGCGGTCCAGGCCAATAACCCCGATGCGCGCACCGGTCTGGTTGCCAGCGCCGATGAATTGGCGAGCTTGGGCGCGACGCTCGACCAACTGCTCGATGAAAAGAACCGCACCCTGAGTCGTATGGAAAGCGAAAACGACCAGCTCAATAATTCGATTATCGAACTGTTGGAGGGCACCTCATTGCTCTCCGATCGCGACCTTACCGTGCGCCTGATCGTAAGAGAGGACATTACCGGTCCGGTGGCCGATGCGATGAATATGGCGACCGAGGAGATCGGCGAGGCCTTGGCGAAAATCCGCCAAATTTCCGATCTGGTCGGCGCCGCGTCGGCGGTGATCGATGAGCAGTCGGCCAAGGTTAATAAGGTCTCAGAAACCAGCCGCCAACTGGTCGCGGCGACCATCGCCAAGCTCGAGACGGTTTCGGCACAGATGTTCCAGATCGCCAAATGGTCACAAGCCAGTAACCAGGTGGCCAAGAAAGCGACGGCCTCAACCGATAGCGCCTTTGAGTCGGTGACCAACACCATGACCAGTATGGTGGACATTCGCGGTTCCATTTCGGAAACGGAAAAACGTATTAAGCGGCTCAGCGAACGGTCGCAAGAGATATCCTCGATTATCGACATCATCAACTCCATCGCCGAACGTACCCACGTACTCGCCCTGAACGCCTCGATGCAAGCGGCTGCGGCCGGCGACGCGGGTCGAGGCTTTGCGGTGGTGGCCGACGAAGTGCAGCGTTTGGCCGAAAGTTCGCGCGATTCCACNTCGCAAATTTCGGTCTTGGTGCGCAACATCCAAGCGGAAACGGCGGCTGCCGTGGACACCATGAACCTGTCNATCAGTGAGGTGGTGGCCGGCTCGAAACTGGCCCAATTGGCCGGTGACCAGATGATGGAAACTCAAACCACCACCAAAGACCTGGCACGAGCGGTGGCGAAAATCTCAGAGCAATCCATTCTGCAAGCGCGCGAGACCGATCAGTTGAAAAACCAATCGACTCAAATTGCCGAATCCACCGAGCAAACCCGGCTCGAGCTCAAGCGTCAGGCCGAACAGACTCGCCGATTGGCGTCGGCCTCGCGGGCGTTGGCCAATACCGTCTCGGTATTTGCCCTGCCCAGCCATCTGCTCAGCACCGGCCTGACCGCGGAAATACTCGAAGCCAGCGCGGTTGCGCCAGTTATTGCCTTGGATAAGGCAAAGCCCTTTGGTAATGAACCGTTGAGTGCCATCGCGCGCCCAGCCCAGGCTAACAGATAGACTTCGGCCCCCCTGCCGCGACCGGTGCCAGGTGGCAACCGGCTCGGCTGCAGCGACCTTTTAGGAGTGGCTTATGACGACACAAAACAGCTCGATCGATGCGGTAGCGGCGGAATTTTCAACCCTGCGCGTGCAATTTGAGCACTGGCAGCCTGGCCTATCGGGTCAGGATTCCGGCGAGGTGCTGGAAACCTATCTGGTCACCCTGTCGATGCTCAGCGAAACCCTGCAATTGGTGGGCCTCGACGGTCTGTCCGGCTGCCTGGATCGGGTCGCCGAAAACCTGATGCTCGCCGATCCAGACCAGCCGATCGAGCAACAGTTGCATAACTTTGCTCGTTGGACCGCGTTAACCCAAGGCCACCTGAACAATGTCCTCGACCCGGAACCCTGTATCGAATGGGCCAACCTCCTGGAACATGAAGACTGGCCGAGCCCGATGGATATTCGCGAGAGTCGGCAGCTGATCGATCAGTTCGTGCACGACCAACAACGTCTCGATACTGAAGAGCCCGACACTCGCCCCGAGTATCGACTCGACGAGCTCAGCACCCGCTTCTCAGACACCACCGACAGTGAGGTGCTGCAAGCCTTTTTGCAGGACACCCCGCATCAGCTGGAGGACTTAGCGCAGCAGATCAATCAATTCAATCTGGCCACCGTCAACAGTCAAAGTGCCCCGAGCCTGCAAGCGATCCAACGCATCAGTCATACCATCAAGGGCAGTGCC
>JGI20152J14361_10001985_pt1 | contig 12666 bp, 10 predicted proteins | sample COG_02_FD_14361 | JGI IMG/M metagenome (IMG submission 14361)
CAACTGGACGTATTACGGTTGGTCATTGTTTTTGCATAATAAAAAGACGCAAAAAACCAACCTACACGCCAGTTATTAAGGCGTTATGTGGCAAGTACTCAGAAAACTCCAGCAAGTGAAAAGCAGGCGCCCAGAATCTAATTGCATTTGACGTTTTCTAAAAAATTTCAGACATTAACATTTATCCAGTCGGCCCGTCGTAACGCGCAAAGTTCTCGCGGGAGAAAAACAGGATTTGGATTATCCAATATAAGATGGTGATCAGTATGAGCATGGTTGGTATCGCCACGATGAGTAGCAGCTGCTCTTCTTGCATATTCTTAAGATTAGCGCCCATCATTTTCACGATTTTGTCGGTGAATGCTAATGCCGTCCATACCAGTGAAAAGCCAATACGCGAAACATGCCTAATAATGCGTTCTGTGCCAGAAAGCCCTGAATGGTAAAGGTTGCGAATATCCCCCAATGCAAAGCAAATCGCTAAACCACCCCAGATCAAATAGGCAAAGGGAGCCTCTTCCTCTCGCCAACCCATACTGATCGCAAATGCAGTAAATGCGAAACTGACAACCCATATCAAAGCAGTTACTTCAAGGAGTCCAGTTTCATTCTTTTTATTATGGACGGTTAGCCAGGCGGTAAACACGGTATACATCACTAGTGCACCCAACATCATGTCATCGATGGAATTTTTGAGGTAAGCGGCGGCAATACCCGAAATCAGCATGACCAACATGGATATAGTAAAATAGGAGCCTGCTTTCCTATGAAGTGCACTGCCTTTCTTAGCGAACATGGCCAACACAGCTGTCATCAAAACGATCGTTCCCGCGGGGGTATGTATTGCCCAAACAATGATGTCTTTCATGTGTAAAGTCTCAGGTTATAGTTTGCTAAAACTGAATGACCGAAAATAATTAGTTGATATTCAATTTCTTGACAGCCATATAGCCGTACTGCGAATTGCCGTGCTCCTGGATCAAGTATTCGTAAAGGGTGTTAGCTGTCTCGCCCTCACCCAATTCCTCGTAAGTCATTGCTTTTAAGTAAGTCAATTCGGCTTTCATTTCAGCCGACACTGCCTCTGCCCTTTCTGCCTGTCTGATCAGCTCCAACGTACGATCGTAATGCTTACTCTCATAGTGTTTATATGCTTCGGAAATAGAGGCCGTTTGCATCAGNCTCGCACACGCCCCTAGTGATAGTGTTGCNACTNCTAGAAGTGCAATAGTNGGTAATTTCATCCCATTCAATCCTGTTAACGTGACTTTGGTTGACAAGCCTACCAATGCTAAAATAAAAGTAATACAATGAAATTTGGACTTCAGGTATGCATATTCGTATGGATTGGAAATCAATAACATTCGACTGGAACCGTGCGCGGGCTTTTTTGGTAACGGCGGAAGAGGGTTCACTGGCTGCGGCAGCTCGTTCAATGGGAATGACGCAACCTACCTTGGGGCGACAGGTGGCGGCGCTGGAGAGTGAAATTGGATTTGATCTTTTTATCCGACGAGGTCGAGGCCTGGAGTTAACACCTAATGGCATCAAATTGTTGGAACATGTACGACTGATGGGTGATGCCGCTAACCAATTTTCTTTATCGGCTTCGGGTAAATCGGATGTAATTGAGGGCGATGTTAGCATCACTGCTTCCGAACTCCTTGCCACGTTTATGCTGCCACGCATGATCAAGACTTTGCGGGAAGTGGAGCCTGGCATTGATATCGAAATTCATTCAACTAACGAAGTACGCGACCTCAACCGAAGAGAGGCTGATATTGCTATCCGGAGTGTTCGTCCAACACAGCCAGAGTTGATTGCCAAAAAACTGTGCAGTGTTCGAGGTCATCTCTATGCAGCCAAAAGCTATTCGCGGCAACTGGGTCATCCTCCGACGATAGACGAGTTGAACAAGGCGAGTTTCATCGATACTGAGAATCCTGGTCGCCTCATGGAGTTACTTAATTCTCGTGGCTTAAATCTAAACAAGCAAAACTTTCCCGTTATTTCAAATAGTCATGTTGTCCAATGGGAATTGGTCAAGCAAGGCGTGGTAATTTGCGCCACAGTAGAAGAAATTGGCGATAACGAGCCGCTGGTTGAACGTGTGATTATCTCCGACCTTCCCCTGATTACCATGGATCTATGGCTAGTGACCCACAATGAATTGCGAACTAGCCGTCGAATCAGACGAGTCTTTGATTTTTTGGTATCGGAGTTTTCTTATAAATAACTCTAACTAGGAACGACCGTTACTAGCCGATGATTGCCGTTCAAGCTACTATTTTAAGCGTCAGCTTTTAGGTCCCTGCGTTATACATGAAGCATAGCCAATTGCCACATAACAAAAAAATGCAGTCGGACCCAGCTAACGCCGGGCCACTGATATGAAAGTTCGCGGCTTATCGACCAACTAATTTGTCAAACATAGGTATTAAGGATAGATGTGATATGAATCAGGTTATCAAACTGTTGAAAAATCATCGTTCAATTCGGGAGTTCGCTCCGGAACCTGTTAGCGATGACATGGTGTCGGCANTTATTGAAGCGGCTGGTTGTGCGGCNACATCAAATTTTGTTCAGGCATANTCGGTTATTCGGGTGAGGAACACGACAACACGCAAGCAGATTGCNGAACTGGCCGGTTCCCAACGTTGGGTAGAGAGCAGTCCGGTATTTCTTGTCTTTTGTGCNGACNTGAAAAGAGCTGAGATGGCTTGCTCTTATGAAAACAGTGAGATGGTCTCAGGTACCATGGAACAATTTATTGTCGCCACAGTGGATGTCAGCCTGTTCGCGCAGAATGCGATGATTGCTGCGGAATCACTGGGGTTGGGTGGCGTATTCATTGGTGGTATCCGAAATGACCCGGAACAAGTTTGTGACTTGCTAAAAATACCTAACCACGTTTATCCGGTATTCGGTATGTGTTTTGGATATCCGCTAGGAGAGCAGGAGCAGAAGCCGAGACTGCCGGTAGATATGGTTCTGAAAGAGGAGGCGTATCAGGCAGATGAAGCGGGCCTGGTAAAGTACAACGCAATCTGTAGCGACTACTATCGCAATCGCTCTCGTGGTTCCAGAGAGGAGACCTGGACTTCTAATATCTCAGCGATGATGGCTAAGCCCCTCCGTACTCATATGAAAGCGTTTTTAGAGAAAAAAGGATTCAAGTGTCAGTGAATTTACGACGACCAACGTTTAGTAATATTTTATTCCCAAATTTAGCAGGTTAAAAAATAAATATGAATAAAGATATCCTATCATTTTTACCAGTCGTAACGCTCCTTATAGCAGCGTTATTTGTGTTCCTGTCATACGACACGCCAGCCGATGATGTCTCTTTAGTACCCATCTATGCTGGTTTTGTTGCGTTAATGTTAATGCCCATATCAGGTCTCCTTATATACTTTGGAATTGGTAAGAAAAAACATAGGTTAATGTTTCGCATAAATCAGGCAATATTGTTGGGTGGCTGTTTGCTAAGTATCTATTTGTGGCGTTCGTTAAAATGAAACCGGAATAATAAGCTCTAGAGCTATCGCAAAGGGAACCATTAGCTCACCTTGATCCCAACGCGTACAACTGGCCATAACCCTTTCCTGCCTAAACGCAAAGGGCGTCTTCTTCTTATAACCAATACCCGCAACAAGTTCAAGCATCTGTACAAATAAGGAGATAAGGTCCAAAGTATAAATTTTTATCTCTATGAGCCTTGGTATAAATAGCTATGACAGACCGACACCCCGAGAAAACCGCCTCAACAATCTCAACACTCAGCGATCTTGCGAAGTTGGCAAACTATTCCCTCATGGACACGCTCAACGCCGATCCTGATGCGCGGGATGATGGTGCCGACCACGCGCCGCGACAAGTCTTCACGGGTCATTACGTCCCTGTCAGCCCTACGGCCATCAAAGATCCAGAGTATGTAGCCCACAGCAAAGGCTTTTTTTCCGAGCTCGGCTTCGCTGACAGCATGGCAAAGACCACTGACTTCATTCGCCTGTTCTCCGGCGATATCGCTCAGGTTCCAGAGCCAATGCGCAAGGTCGGCTGGGCCACTGGATATGCACTGTCGATCTACGGCACTGAATACACCCAGCAGTGCCCGTTCCAAACCGGTAACGGATATGGAGATGGTCGTGCCATTTCGGTACTCGAGGCCGTCATCAAGGGGCAACGCTGGGAAATGCAGCTCAAAGGTGGCGGTCGTACGCCCTACTGCCGCGGCGCGGACGGTCGTGCTGTGTTGCGCTCTAGTATCCGCGAGTTCTTGGCTCAGGAGCATATGCACGCATTGGGTGTGCCCACATCTCGGTCACTGAGCTTGGTCGCGTCAAAAACGGAGCAGGTACAGCGACCCTGGTACTCAGAGAATTCGCGCTCGGAGAATCCTGACCAGCTTATACTCGAAGCCGTCGCCATCTCGACGCGTGTCGCACCGTCATTCATTCGCGTCGGTCAACTCGAACTGTTCGCGCGCCGAAGCCGTAATTACGCACATCGGAACGCGATGGCAGAACTCGAACAACTGGTGTTGCACCTGATTGACCGTGAGTATGCCGAGGTGATCGATAGCCAGCTCACCACTCCAGAAAAAGTGGTGTCGCTGGCGCGTGAGTTTCGTAGTCGGCTCATGGCGCTGGTGGCGAACTGGATTCGTGTCGGCTTCTGCCAGGGCAACTTCAACAGCGATAACTGCGCTGCCGGTGGCTTTACCCTTGATTATGGCCCGTTCGGTTTTTGCGATATGTTTAACCCCAATTATCAGCCCTGGACCGGTGGCGGTCATCACTTCTCGTTCATGAACCAACCCAACGCAGCGCAGCAGAATTTTGGTATGTTTTGTTTGGCGTTAAAGCCGTTACTGGCGTCGCATCAGAACAGTTTGCTAGCACTCGACGAGATTCAACGTGAATTTCCGCGACTCATGCAAACGCAAATGGACAATATCTGGGCCGCCAAGTTGGGTCTGAGCACCTTGAGCACACCCGATCAAAAGGCTCTTTGCAAGGTTCTGCTCAGCGACCTTGAAACGCTGATGATACAAACGCCGGTCGATTACACTATTTTCTACCGCGAGCTCTCGTCCATACCCGACGACATTCGCTCTCTCAAGAAAAGCTTCTACCCTAACTCGGCGCTTGATGCAGACGCCGAAGCGCTCGATCAACGCTGGACCGAGTGGCTCGAAAATTGGAAAACGCTGCTCAATTACGGCATTAACGCGAATGATAGTTCGCACCGATCCAGTGATGAGATTTCTAGGCAGATGAAGCTCGTTAACCCAAAATACATTCTGCGAGAGTGGTTCGTCGTGCCGGCTTATCAACAAGCAGCAGCGGGTAATTATGCTCTAATTCGAGAACTGCAGGATGTGATGACACAGCCCTATGCGGAGCAGTCAAAGGATGTGGAAGATAAATACTATAGGTTGAAACCGACCGAGTTTTTCGCGGTGGGGGGCTTGTCTCATCTTAGTTGCTCGTCGTGATGTTAGGGGTCTAAAAAAGTAATGCTCAAACAACTTAAGGCCTGTTTAGTCAATCCATTTTTCTGTAATTAAGGGGTGTAGTATGTCGTTTGATCTTGAAGCATTGGTATCAGCCTGCAAAGTGGCGTTAGGGGAAGAAAAACCGCAAGAGCACATTTCTAAGATTGTGGATAAGTTACTGTCTGACCCGGATTCCCTTAGTCAGGCTTTGGGGCATCAAACGATAGCCGGGATTGAAAAGCTCTATGTTTCCGACGAGCTGACAATCATCAATGTCGTTTGGGCACCAAAAATGACATTGAATGCGCATAACCATAATGTGTGGGCTGTTATCGGCGTGTATGCCGGTAGAGAAGATAATATCTTTTGGCGTAGAGTGAAAAACGATCCCAATGGTAAAATTGAAGCGGCGGGTGCCATATCGATTGCCGCAGGGGAATCGGCCTCCCTTGGTAAGAACCTGATACATTCAGTAACGAATCCGACGGACACCTTTACGCGCGCTATTCATATCTACGGCGGTAACTTTTTTGAAATTGACCGTAGCGAGTGGGAACCCATGTCCCTCGAAGAGGCTCCCTATAGTGTTGAAAAAACCCTAGCTGTTTTTCAATCTGAGAATGCGATCATGGATGCGCTGAAAGTTACCGGGGGCAATGCTTAACCAGCTTAATTAGCTTAACGTTAGATTACGTTTTATGGTGAGCTTTATTGTTAGTGATAATTCCATGGCAACGTTATCAATATTATCCTGCCAAAGCTACATTCTTAAATTACTTTAAAGTATATTAAAAATATTTTTAATTTCTTGATTTGCAAAAACATAATAATATTAATATGCCTATAACGGGAAGCGAGGAACGCTTCGTAGTGGTAACTTAGTTGGTGATACGGATGTATCAACAAGGATGTATTATGAGCTTGGTTAGTTTGTTCTATAAAGTGCGCGCTGTTATCGGTCGTATTATTCTTCGACGTAAGAAGATACATAAAATTGATTTTCCCCATCTCAATGAGCATATGCGGCGCGATCTAGGTTATTACAATGGCGATGGCGCACACAGGGTCCACGACCGGGATCTGCGCGCCCATCACCCCTTTAACCGTGGGCCTTAAGGGTTATCCGTAGCGACGCAATAGTAAATTTTGTACCCAGACGTTACCGGCTTATAGGCCGGTAATGTCTTATTTGTATCGGATACAGTAGCTGACTAGGGTACCAGGGTTACCCCGATAACCTCGCCGATGGCATCGAGCCGAAAGTGATAGTCACCTGCTACTGTCACGTCCAGCAACAGATTACCGCCGTTGTCGGTCAAGACAATAGAGCCTGGGTCCTGTGAGCTGCCAAATCCAAAGGCGTTGCTCCAGTCTTCATTGGAAAACTTAAAGCCATAGCGGCCCACGTCTAAGGTAAGCGTGGCAGAATACCGGCCCATGCCGTCATAACTGAGCCTGTCCGCCGTGCTCCAGCCATTCATGTCACCGCGCACAAACATCTCTGGGTAGGCGGCCACAGTCAGGCTCGGCACACTCACGCTGCGGCCGGTGTCGAGGCTGAAGTTGTATACGCCCGCCACAGGAATACTAATCGCAATATCACCTATGCCGTCGAGTTCCATCGCCTTGCCCAAGGTGACGCCGTTAGTGCTGCCGGCACCAAAGTTGGTGCCATTGCTCCAGCCGGCATCGGCGACCTTAAAGCTATAGTCGCCGGGGCTGGCATCGAGCCGCACGCGATAGTCGCCAGCACCCCGATAGGCCAACAAACCGGCGTTCAGTGGGCTCCAATTGGGCGTGAGTAGGGTGCCCATAAGATACATATCGGCACCCAGATCAAAGTTGGCGGCGCTGATGGTGATCACCGGGACCGGATTGCGCAGGTCCAACTGAATGCGATAATCACCCGCCTGACTGGGCGCCACGGTGAGTAAAAAATTGTTGTCGCTATCCCCTGATGCCGTGAGCGTAAATGCCGAACCGGGCCCATTGCTGAAGCTGTCGGCATTGGTCGAACTGGCCCAGTTTTTGTCGGCAAAACGGAAGTCAAAGGTGCCGGCGCTTGGCAGGTTTATCGGGAACTCATAACGGTCCTCGCCGATGTAATAGCCGTCATAACGATGCGCCCAATTCGAGAAGGCCCCCACGGCATACAGGGTGGTGGTGCCAAAGGGGGGCACATCTCCGGCCGGTAAGCCGTCACCCTGAGCACCGTTTTGCGGCAATACAAATACGGCAGCGGTTAGCGCGGGAACGTGAAAGGTAGGCTCGCCAGCGATCAGCGCAAAGTTGGCGCTTTGCACGCTGCTGTCAGCAGAGGGCTGTTGAATGGCATGCAATTCAAAATCAGCTGCATCTGGCACCACTACTTGGTGTGACATATCGGTGTAGTTAAAAACCACCATAAGGGCATCGTATTGGGCATCCAGATCGTTACCGGCGTGCACCCCATCATCGATCGACATCGCGATCAGGCCCGCGGTCTGGCTGGAGCCGGTATTGTGGAAGGTGACGCGATTAATAACCTCGGCTGCGCTGGTGAGCCGAAATAGCGGGCTGTCGGCGCGGATGCTGAGCATTTCTTGGAAGGACTGGCGCATCCAATCCACATCGGCCACGCTGGGGTCGGCATCGGGGTTGGCGGTAACCTGTTGAATAAAGGGCCAGTTGGCGGCGTCCTTATCTTCCCGCGGTAAGCCAACGTGCCAGTTGCTGTCCGCCAGCTTGGCAAAATCAACTCTGTTAAACCAATCGCCGGAATCATAGGAATCGCGTTCCATCGACTTGGAGCGCAAGAGATCGACGCCCAGGTGATAAAAGGGCACGCCTTGGGCATAGGTACCGGTGGCCACCGCTAATGACTGCATACGGGCACGGTCTGCACTACTGACGGTGTTCGCCGCTTTATAGGCGATGATGTCCCAGAGGGTTTGATTATCGTGTTTGGACACGTAGTTGATAATCTCTTGCGGGTCATCGGCATATGCTGCGGGTTGGCCCTTGTAATCGATTTGCGTGCCGTTCACCAATTCATCTTGGCTGTTGGTCAAGACAAAGCTCTTCAGGTTACCGGCCAGGCCAATGCGCACAATATCGGCATTGCTCAGCACCGCTGCGGCCAACTCCAAGTCCGGCGTGAGTTGATTGTCGTTGGCTGTGCCGGCATCGGGGTCGAATGAGTCAAGCCAGTTCAGCTCGTTCGGGATGGCGCTATTGGCCAGCCCTTGGTTGCGACGCAGGCTATCTTCCCCTGCGCTATCCCCAAGCTCGTCGAAGGGCCCACCGCCGCGTATACCGTCGCGCAATCGATCGGTAAAGGTACCGATGCCGGTACCGGCTATATTGCTTTGCGAGGCATTGGTGCCACGTTTATTCTGACCCGCCGCACCATAGTCCCAGCCTTCACCATAGAAGTAGATCGCGGGATTGACCGCCTGTACCGCGACCAGCGCTTGCTCCATAGACACCTTGGTTTGCAGACCCATCAGATCGAATCGGAAGGCATCGATATGGTACTGGTCGGCCCAGACGACCAGAGAGTCGGTCATTAACTTGGCCATCATCTTATGTTCGGTTGCGGTATCGTCGCAGCAGGAATCGCGCGTCACCACACCGGAGTCGACATCGCGGCGGTGGTAATAGCCTGGCACTACCTTGTCGAGTACCGACTTGGCAGCCAGACCGCTGGCGTTGGTGTGGTTATAGACCACGTCCATGACGACCCTAAAGTCCATATCATGCAGCGCTTGGACCATGGCACGAAACTCCAGAATGCGCGCCATGGAGCTCGGATCGGACGAGTAGCTGCCTTCGGGCACGGTATAGTGGAAGGGGTCGTAACCCCAATTAAAGCTATCTTGCGGGCGCAGGTAGACATAAAAATCCTGAGCAGCCCCGGTCGTAGGATTCAGTGACGCTAGTGCGGCACTGATCAGTGTGCTGTCGCAGGTTAGCCCCAGTTCGAGTGCCTTGGCTTGCGCTGCGCTGCTAATCGCACAGTAGTCGGCCAAGGTGTCATCGATATCGACCCGTGCACTCGCGTCCTCATCGATGGTGGCGATATCAAAAGCGGGCAGAATCTGTACGGCGGTCATGCCGGCGGCACGCAATGCCTGTAAATGGCGCATCGACTCGCGACTGGCATCGGTGAAGGCTAGGTACTTACCATCGGCTGCTGCATCGACCTTGGTGGTGTCCGCTATACTGAGATCGCGAATGTGAGCTTCATAGATGGCCATGTCTTCGGGATTGACCATGTCTTCGGAGTTGACCAAGTTGGACGGCTCGAACGCCTGCCAACCGGCTGGCAGCAGAGCCTCGGCACCGAGATCGACGACCTGCGAAAAGGTTGAGTTAAGCGCCAGGCTCAAGCTATAGGGGTCGGTAACCTCGAGACATTCAATGGCACCGCTGGCGTAATGGAACAGGGTTAACTTATAGCGATAATAATGGCCGGTTAAATCTAAGGGTGCGCTGACCGACCAAATACCGGTCGCGCTATCTTCGGTCAGGGGAACGGTTCTGACTAAGGCAAATTGACTGTCGTAGACCTTTACCGAGACTTCTTGCGCGGTCGGTGCCCAGAGCGAAAATTGCGTATGGCCGGCGTTATTAAAGGCACCCAATTGTGCATCCTGGGCCGCCTCATAATAGAGCCTGTCCAATAAGGGTGCTGTTTGCACGCGCGTTAAGCGCACCACCTCATGGGCGGCGTTGCTTTCGACCGTCCACAGCTGGTCCTTGACCAGATTTTTAGCGTCCTCGGCGGTGGCATCCAACCCGTAGCCATCGAAGCTGGCCAAATGCGGATAGGCCGCTTTTTGTGCCGGACTCATGGTTGTTGGGGTCATGCTAATCGGCGTGCCGCCAGAGACCGACTTACTCTCAGCGTCGAACTTTAGCGCCGCCGTGGGCGAATGCCATAGGGCTATGCTGTTGGCGGTTGAGCGAGTTTTGTAGACCAGGCTTGCACCGCCGGGATTGGCGATATCAATAAAGTGGGCCGAGGCGCCTGATAACAAAACGGGTGCTTCGAGCAATGGCTCGGGAAACAGTTCGCCGACACCTTGAAAGGTAAAGACGTCTTGGCTCAGCACTGCGCGACTAAAAACATGATCGGCACCGCCCAAATCTTTGCTATCCCCCTGGTGGACAATAAATTTGAAATCGGCCCAGTCGTCGGTGCGTAAATCAATTATATAATAGGCGCCGTACAGCGGGTGTATCCCGGTCGCCAGCAGCGGCTCGGACCAGCTGGTGGCGCTGGCGACCTCGTCGGTCACGCTGCCAATATCATCCCATAGATGTAGGCCCCAACCGTCATAATCAGCGCCATCGCGCTGGTAATAGACGATGGCCTGATGCGCTTCAATCTCAATCAGGGCGTTGGCGGGATCGGGCATGCAGGCGGTTAAATTGACGGTGACTAGAATCACCAGCAGTTTAACCACCGTTATTACTCTTACGTTCATGGGCAGTTCCTCGGTGTTAGTTTTTCGAAGGCTATGGTTGAGCTACTGCTGATGGAAAACGACACGCAATCTATTCGCCTTGCCCGCGCTGAAATAATCGGCCATGACAAAATAGAGGCGTTTGGATTTGTTGAGCTGGGCTTGGATCTGACTTGAGTTCGGGAGTGCCGGAATAGTTAGTGAACTATGGCCCGAGCTAGCCGACAAAGCGGCATAAGAATTTAGTATGTTCACAGTGACGTTCTGCCTTTAAAAAAATATTTTTATTTTTGCGGCAATATACGGACTTAATTATCGTCACCTAACGCCATTCTATGGCAGACGGTTGCGGTGACAATCCCAGAGCGGTTTGAAAGTTTATAGGGGTGGAGTAAAATCACGACCCCGCCCACTCAACGCTAAAGCCCTGGAGTATGCTGCTGCTAGAACGGGCAGGATAAAAAACCGCATGCTGCGGTCTTTATTCTTGGTTTTAATACTCAAGTTTATGAGGGTTACCCGTCACTTATTGATCGCTGGTTGAATTTTATGTTGTAAAGCCTTATCGCGGGACGGAGAAACGGACCTTTTGCCTACCATTATCATTGCGGGTGATAGTAATATTTTTCCACACTCCATCCATTTCCATCTTTCAACCCCATTCGTCAACTCGTCGTGCCACATTGATCGGAATATACTTTCCCATCCAGCCTTACTTTCGCGAAGGAATGCAGTCTCGTTTGAAGGATCAGGCTTCGCAGTGAATAAGTAAAAAAAACATAGCGGAGTAACCCTAATGAAAATACCAGTACAACCCTTGTTGGCGGCCCTATTGGCCACCTCAGCGATATCCCTCACCGGGTGCTTGCCGGAGGACCCCTACCTAGAGCGCGATGTGCGCGATGATGTGTTCTATTTTGTCATGCCCGATCGCTTCGATAATGGCGACCTCACCAACGATACCGGCGGTATCTCGGGTGACCGGCTAGACCATGGCTTTGATCCGTATGACAAGGGCATGTATCACGGTGGTGATATGCAGGGCCTGGAAGGTCAGCTCGACTACCTTCAAGGCTTGGGCATCACCGCCATCTGGATGACGCCGATTTTAAAGAACCAAACCATTCAGGGTGATAGCTCAGCCTATCACGGCTACTGGACCTTGGATTTCACCAAGATTGACCCCCATCTGGGCTCCAATGCCGATCTGCAGTCGTTAATCGATGCCGCCCACGATCGCAATATGAAAGTCTATTTTGACATCATTACCAACCACACCGCCGATGTCATCAAGTACGAGGAGTGTCATGAACCCGATGGCAGCTCGAATGGCTCGCCGTGCACCTATGTGTCGCTGGCCGATAAGGCTGCGGGTATGGGTTACACGCCTTTCTTACCGGCCGGCCAAGAGAACGTTAAGTCACCGGCCTGGTTAAACGATCCGCAATACTATAACAACCAGGGCGACACCACCTTTTCCGGTGAGAATTCCATCTATGGTGACTTCTTCGGTCTGGATGACTTGGATACCCGGCAACCGGCTGTTGTGCAGGGCATGATTGATATCTTTAAAGATATAGTCAGCGAATTTAAGCCCGATGGTTTCCGCATCGATACGGTCAAACATGTCGACATTGAATTCTGGCAAGAATTTTCCCCGGCGCTTCTGGCCCACGCCCACGCCGAAGGCATTCCCAATTTCTTTATGTTTGGTGA
>JGI20152J14361_10001994_pt1 | contig 12609 bp, 7 predicted proteins | sample COG_02_FD_14361 | JGI IMG/M metagenome (IMG submission 14361)
GTTCAGCAGCGTGCCGTGTTCGTTCACCATCGGCAGGTCGAAGATGGGTGAGTCGATACCCGTGACGGTGATTTCTATGATGCTTGATGAATATAAGAAATCGGCATCTTTCTTAATGTCATTATGATAGCTGTAAACAAAATTCGTCACACTTGACACGTCGATCTGGGACAGGCTCGTACAATTTTCAAACACTCTACTACCCATAGTTCCAAGGTTCGGGACAGACACCGTGGTCAGGCTCGAACAGTTCAAAAACGCCCTGTTACCGATCGTTACAAGCTCTGGTGCACTTATTTCCGTTAGGCTTGTGCAACCGGTGAACACTCTGTTCTCGACAGTTGTGACTGTGGGCAAATTGACCGTTGTCAACGCCGTACAGTCGGTAAACGCGAAAGCACGGATAGTTGTCAGCGAATTCGCACCGGGCACCGCTGACAGCTTTGAGCAGCCGTTGAACGCTCTTTCACCGATCGTTTGCAACATCGGCGCGGTCACCGTGGTCAGACTTGAACAATTTATAAACGCTCTTGCTTGATCTTCTTCCTTTCCATCACTGGTGGTAATCTTGGTAGTTGCGATACTTGTGAGCATTGGCATATCTACCGTTGTCAGGTCCGTGTTGCCCTGGAACACCGGTCCTTCGATAGTTGTAAGCTCCGGGGCAGTCACACTTTTCAATTTCGAACAGTTCAAAAACGCCTTGTCGCCGATCGTTTGTAGAATTGGCATATCTACAGTTGTCAGGTCCGTGTTGCCCTTGAACACCGGTCCTTCGATGGTCACAAGGTTCGGCGCATAAAGCTTCGAAACGGGGATGATGCCAGTTGAATCCGCGTCATTCCATGTCGCTGTATCCAGTTCCGTTCCATCAAAAGTGTGAATACCATCACCACTGATGGTGGCGAATGACCAACGCCGATCCTTCACAACATGAATGACCCTTTCGGTCACTGGTGTTATTGGTGTTATTATTGGGTCCAAACCGATTTCTGAATGTATATTGGTTTTTATGTGCTGATTATAACGGAACTTATATGTTCCCACAGCGTCGAATGTTCGGTAGAACGGTTTTCCGACTGTCAGTATACGTGAAGACCCTTGTTCATTTATGAATGTGACGCTTTGAGTTGCATCGTTTTCGTTTTCTATGGTGACTCCTTCCATCAAGTCTAATGTCTCGTTGACGGAAATTGTCTCCATTTCGAAATAGGGATCAGAAACAGTCGGTAAAATGACTTTCCCAACCATTGTTTATTTATATATACTATGACATGAGATCGTTTCGTCATTCAGACACGATTTCGATATCATATAATTATATACTATGAGATCGTTTCGTCATTCAGACATGATCTGTTGTCACCGTGATCAGACTTGAACAGCCTTCGAACGCTCTTGTGTGATCTTCTTCCTTTTCATCACTGGTGGTAATTTTGGTAGTTGCGATACTTGTGAGCTTGGGCATATTTACCGTTGTCAGGACCGTGTTGCCCCTGAACACCGGTCCCACGATGGTCAGAAGGTTCGGTGCGGAAAGCTTCGAGATGGTATTGCCGGTAGATGTGACTGCGGCGTCCCATCCTGGTGCATCCAGTTCCGCTCCATTAAAAGTGTGAACATCACTATCTGCGTCGAATGACCAACGCGAAATTACATAAATTAACCTAATGGGAAAAATATAGTCGAAACCATTACTGTCACTATTGAACTTACCTAGTTTGTATTGGAACTGATATGTTTCCACCACATCGAATTTTCGGAGGAACTACGTTCCGACAGTCACCTCAAACGTTTCCGACAAGTACTTTATCTCCATACTTGTCCATGTACTTCCTTTTATGTCGACTCCTTTCATCAAGTCTAATGTCTCGCCAACGTAAATTGTCTCAGAATTATTCGGTACAATGATTTCCATTGTGACCGGGTGCAAGAACCCAAAGCCTTTTGTCGTCGCCGCCATGATTTCCGCCTGGATCTCCGGGCTGGCAACAGAGACTTGAGCGTTGATCACGACATGGGCGTCCTGGTACAGCCGGTACGCATATTCATATATATTTGGAACGACTTCTTTTGTAAATTCACTTGGTGTTACCCCAGTTTGACGGGTGACTGGACGATGTCCGTAGTGGGGTCGTAGTATATACGGATACGATCGGGATCATAATCGCTCGTTACTACATCGGTGTTCGACACCATATGAATCTTCTCTGGCTTGATTATATCCGGACTATAGTGATATACAAACATACTGTATACGGTTTGTACAGAGAAACTGGGTGCAATTTTCCATTCTACGAGGTTTCGTTGTATCATGTTGGTTGTGAGCTGTGTGGATATCGTCAGCATATGTGTATCCAGCGACATACAACGAGTGATCCATTCCCGAAGTGTCGAACTACCGTATCCATAATCGTGTGGTAATTCAACAATGTCTTTGGTCTGCACAGTTGGTGGGGTACCCCATCGACTTGGATATACTTGAACGTGAGAGATCTTGGTGCCGTGGCACTCATTGACATCTTGGTCAATCTGTCTGTGGTATCCCAGCATTGTGGCAATCAATCCGTTCGATGTCGTCAGAGTACCGGTCAATATGTCGATCTTTGTTTGTGTTGTTTTCACTATCCCTCTCAATGTCATCACTAGCATCAAAACGCTCATGATCACCGCGAGGTAGACGACTGCAACAAAGAGGAGGAGAATGGTATATGTCTTGTACATATTTATTTATTGTCGACCGGTACATATAAAATAAATACAGAAAGAGTGACCGAACAATGTCGTCTTCACTACCTCCGTTCACTTTCGATACTATTGTTAACATGATCAATATGGTCGAGTTACATATGCCCGCTGCCTCGTCGGGACCCGAAAAGCGAGCCCACGTGCTCCAATCTCTTCGGACTTCTCTCGGACCACTTGTTTACGAACGGTACGCACCAATGATCGGTATAACCATCGATGGGCTCGTGGATCTACAAAAAAACGACAGCCTCAAGATCAACAGGAAAGACGTCTGGTCTCGCTTACGACGAGTACTCTTCTCATGTGTCCATGGTTTCTCGTCAAGACCATGATCAGTAAAATTAGGAGACCGGTGCGTGGTCAGGAATTGTAGTTTTATTATTATAAAAACTATAGAAACTGGAAAAAGTTTTCTTTTTCGAAATCTGAAATTTGTTGTTTGTTAAAATCGGAATCATGGTTCAAACGGAACAATCGCACTGATTGATTGCTTGCGTGATACTCGAACTAATTGTTATGTGCCTGAATTTCAAATGATTACTTGTCGTGTATATATTAATATAAAAAAATGAGTTCGGATTGTCTGAAGACGTCCAAAAGTAAAATACACAAAACACGTGGATATCACCGTCTACCAACCAACATTAACAAGTCTAAAATGACGCATGTGGACCTATGTCGTGCATTATTGGAATATTCCCATTCCTTCCCCTCGACAGAAAACATGTCTGAGACTATCACCATCGAAGTTCATCGGTCTGAGCTACGTAAAATGCTTAATGACGACCCACACAAAGCCATCACACAGTTTTGTAAAAACATCAGGATTTCTGATTTGAAGGCATCTAGGTGGTATGATCTGTTGGCCACACCGAAACCACGGACCAAACAGGGTTTATGTGCTGGAATCCAAGCACTGACATTGCCTCCTCCATCACCTTTGTCCCATCCATCACCCTTACCACACCGTCCTCCTCCATCACCCTTACCACACCGTCCTCCTCCATCACCCTTGTCGCACCGTCCTCCAGTACATCCATCAACGCGTTTGTCCCCTCCATCCACGGAGGTACGGTGTGGCCAACAACGGAGACACTCCAAACCACCAGGGAGTTCTTGTACGCCATATGCCTTCGGTCCAAGCCGGATAGAAAAAGAGGTCCATGAAACCATGAAGTCGGATCGAACCAGTTATGACTTCATCCACCCGCGACAAACTTCCAGAATCGCCACCACCACCAGTACTTCCACCATTCCCACAAACATCATCTGTCATCTACAGAATCATTTCTTTCCGATCACCGATTTGCAGTGCCACATGGACGTTCTCCAAAAAAAAGATTGGTCCCAGTTGACGGCGCGTCTATTGGATACCACAACGTCGGCTTGCAGCCCAAGCGGGGACCGTCTGGCGTCCAACCTTGTGGTGGTCGCAAGTACTTGCATCATGACCGATGTCGGCAAATGTATCGGTGAGTTGGTTGCGAATGCCATCGACGCCAGTGCCACAAATGGTGCTGTTCCTATCGGACGGTTCGGCATGGGCTTTTTCGCATGTCTGGGCCTGTTGTATAAACATCCACTTCGTACCATCCATGTTCACTCGATGCGTGGACCAGATAGTTTCCTGCTCTCGATACGATACAGTAATGAAAATGGTATCTATGAGGCCCGTATCATCCCGGCAGCGTCGTCCTGTGCGCCTGGTACGGTGGTGTCGATCGAGACCGGACGCGATCAATTTACGGTACAGGAAACTGACCAAATCCGACAGTCACTCAAGGGATTCCAATTCATAAATCGGGTGCGGTTCGAGTATGGTCAATCACAGGATCGATTCATCCGCCAACACAAATGGTCCCCAGATGTGCCCCCGGTCTATATCTGTGTTGGTCCGAATGGTGTACGTGTCGAAGACTGGGGAACCGGTATTCCGTTGGATGTTGCCATCTCTTCGTTACTGATCCCATCGTCGTCTTCCAAAGGGCTCGCTACTGTCGCCACCACCAGTGACCGTCCCAAAGTCGCCGTGATCAAACGAAAGGACGACCTGTCAGGTTTGGTCCTACTCGTGAACAATGTCGTGGTGTTCCGGTACTATGATCCGGAAGGACATTACCTGTTCAAGGTAACGTTACCCAACACGACCAAAGTAACGGTTGCACGGGACGACGTGATCTTGGACCCCGAGGTACAGGAGAACATCGCCGACTCGTTCCTGGCCATACCCCTCCAGGAGTGGGTCATCTGGGACATGGAAACTGCCCTTCGTGGGTATGGACGTGCCAGACCAGCCAATAATAGGCTCGTCCACATGATTCTGTCGAGAGTGTACCACAAACACGGTGACCGGTTAGTGACGAATACACAACGTCTATGCTTGAAGAGTATGTTTCCCCGTTCTGTCTTCTATCGTGCCCACCAAACGAATGCATGGTCCGTGGAACGGCGCATACGTCAACTCGCTAATGATTCGGACAACCTGGATACCCGGGCATTCATTCACAATGAGCCATCCCTCGACGATAACGGTACTCTGGTTCTGGCATACATTTCGTCGGTTACGGGGGATTATACATCCCGTGAAGGCATGACATCCGTGATGTTTGTCTTCTCCAACGACAAATCCAAACTCACCAAACTACTCATGAACGGGCGTGAGACAGGACTTGACAAGGACGTCGTGGACCGGTCCCAAGAACTGCGAGAACGTTTCAAACGCGAGAACATTAACACTATTCTCCATACGCCTCTATTGAAGATGATCATGCAAATTACGTATGGTCGTGATCGTTTCTATCACTGTCCGCGAGAACCCGAAGAATGTTGTAAACATGTCTATAATCTCCAGCAGATCTATGGTCCAGACCGTACGTTGAAGATTCTAAATACTATCATGGGACAAGTGGTACAGATCACTGGTAGATGGGGATATACTCAATTACGACCACTCGTGATCGACCATAGATTTATCGAACCCAAGACTTCCAGACGCATCAAACAAATAACTTCACGAAACTTCCTCACTGACGCACAGAAGAATCATGATGTACTCGTCTACCAGGCGATCATGCATGACCAACGTGACCGATACGACATGGAATTTTTGCCAGTCCTCCTTCCAGCGCAATATGCGTACGCTACTGGGTGGTATGATCGAGTCGACCGTGAATTGGCCACCTTCATCCTCGATACCGTCTACGGACTCGAAAGTCTCTCATTGCGAAGTCAGATTCTGTATGCGCATGTTCTGATCTGTACGTTTGCGGACCTTGAACGCGCAACCCGCGGAACCGCATATCGTGGCATCGGACTCGAGACACCAACACTACAAAAGGATCGAGTCGTTCTTGTCAAGCCGAACGATCGGTTGCGCATGTTGATCGAGGAACATGCATACGCATTCGCGAACGTTCCGGACTGGATGTATATAAGGTTTCCCGTCGATATCGACGAAGCCTATGGGAGTAATTTCAATTATATAACTCAGGGTATTGATAATCGAACGATGCGGATTCTGACGCGTGCAGCGCTCCTCGGTCTCGAGGCTCTCGAGTGGTCAGTACAGGTACCCCTGTTCCCCCCACTCCGTGATTTGGCACCACACTTCACGACCAATGATCTCGTGTCCCAGGTACTACTTGAGCCGATGACATGCGCCGTGACCATGTTTGACAACGGATCATCACCAGTGTCGCCACAACAACATATACTCCAGCTCGTGCCCATTGTCACAGAGTACGGCAACACGCGATCGTTCGTAGATGCCGTGACCATCGAGTTGCTTCAAAATGCGATCGATGCCATACGTTCGGTCCACCTCTCTGAATCCACCATACGCGTCAACATCGGTATTGTGGAAAACATCATCGGTCGTCGAGGCCGATCCCCGAAGAGCGAAAAGTTCATTGAATTTGTGGTCAGTGATCCCGTGGGCATGGACGTAGAAACGCTCATGTCCCTGTATGTACCGTTCTTCAGTAACAAGCAGTCCCAGGACGTGGGTGTGACGGGTGAGATGGGAACGGGGTTCTTCAACGCGTTCCGTGAATCCGCTCGGGTAGTGGTACATACATCATGTTCTGGCGAACGTGCCTACCGGGTCGACAGTCGACCCGTCCGTGTAAACGGGCGCATAAATGATGTTGCACATCACGTATCCCACCCGCCACGCAATGGTCGCGGTACCGACATCGCCCTTTACATACCGATTGCGGAAGGGTCCACCAATGTTCATATCCAACGTCTACTGTTCGAGTACCAACGACGAATCATCGAGATTGCGTGTGCATCGACAGTGGTACCCATCGTCGTCAATGGAAAGCGTGTGATGACAGGGACTAGTAGTACACTGGGATACGTTGTGACCAATGGTGTGCCTCTGGCCACGATTCGGGATCTATTGCCTACACTCGGATTCCACCCGATATTGGCGAGTATCTTGTCACACTCGCGCCACATCGAACTTGACAAAGGTGAGTACAAATCCAGACAGTCCCGAGAAACAGTGACTCTACAGAATCCAAAGGTATTCACCGACGATCTATATTTCCGCCTTTACGAGTATTTACTGGACTACGTGGTCGGGAATTATTTTGCCACGAAGATATGGATTGATGGACGAGCGTTCGTAATCGATATACCGGACATGAATTCGAACAGTGACATTGACCAGGTTCTACCCAGAATCGAGCCACTCGGGACATTGTCGTCAACTGGCAACCACCTATTCGGGAGGAAATATGGGACACTGCGTCATTTTTTCATTAACTATGTGTCGTCACCAAAGACACCTTCCATTACACAGCTGCTACATGCTCTCCATAGAAAGTACAAAGGTTCCGACGTTGTGTTTGTAAATAAGCGTGCGACGATCACTCAATTTGTCCAAGAGTACCTCACAGAAACCGGATGTACGTTTACCAACGATGCTATACGTTCGAACATGATCCGACTCCTCGTGGAGTGGTTCTATGGTAAAAACGCCCCCCGTGGTATCAGGGGCCGGAAGATTGTCTCGAAGACGCCGGATTGTGTGAGTATTGTGGACAATAATACCAATCGACTCTATGTCATATTCTCATCGTTCATCCAGACATATGCCAGGCTTGGTCATGCCGCTGGGGTGAAACACATGGACGAGATCACAACCAATAGAATCAAGATCGAGCTCGGAAAGGGGACCACCCGGACTAAAACGTGTGACACGTCCTATTTCTCCAAACAAGAGAACAAGATCTTCTTTGCGATGGGAGCTTATACAGACGAAACTATTGATACCTTCTGTGACAGGGTCATGGAGTGGTCGCGATCCAACGATGAAACACAAACGTATCGTACTATGTGGGAGGAGGCATTGAATTGTGAGATTTTCAGGCAGTACATGTTACCGGAGAAACGTGGGTCAGGGGCCACGATTCCTCACGAGATCGAACATGTACGACGGATGGTGTCGTCGGATGTCTTTGGAGAGGGCGGAATTCATGGTGCACAGTCGGAAGTCTTGTTTACGGGTGACATTGTGAAGCAGCGTGAGTACGGATGCCAAGTCAACCAGGTCTATATGCACCTGATCGAGAGATGTGATTTTATCTCGGAGTGGAAAAATACGTTACGATCGTTGGTGGAAACCAAGAACCAGTCTTAATTCATTTCATTGTAATTAATATACATATATCTAAAGGAACAGCAAAGTATAGGTAGGTTGGTTATAGACACGACGTCATATACTCCAGACTTCTTTCGTTCAATCATTTAACAGACGTACCTGTGAATGAATACCCTAATAATAAAAATAATGCGTCTTCTCACCATCATCGGTTTTGTTCTTATGTTTCTAGGACCGTTGATCGTGTTGTTACGTTCGATCGGGGTCAGATTGGTCGATGATGTTTATGTTCAAATGGGAATCGGGTTAGTGGTGTTTCTGTTCGGTTGGGGTATCGTTTTATATTCTGGTAATAAGATTCATCAAGAAACCATTGTACGACTCAAGGAGGCCCATGATGAGTTGACGAGGCTACATAGTAATGGGGTATTCCACCGTTTCAAACAGTCGCTTCCGGAGATACGTAAAGATCTCGGAGATTGTAACGTGGATACACTTCTTATGGACCCCAAAGACCTATGTAGTAAAGGTGGCCGTGACTATAAACAATTCTCACTGAAGGTACACCCAGACAAGAACAAAGGATGTCCTAAATGGGCTGATGACGTGACGAAGAAATGTAATGCAGTGAGGCCAAAATAAAAACAACAATTGATTGATTGATTCTTTACTGTATGTCCCATAACCACTTACTTTTTTACAACTATTACATTAATCACAGGGGGAGTATCTATGCATACATATCATGACTTGACGACCGATGACGGGTCTTTTGGATTCTGGAAAATTCCATCGATGGGTGAGTGAGTGACGAAAATAATCATATGTGCTTGACAATAATAAAATCCCATTGTCATGATCCTGGCCCTCACCAGTAGCCGATGGAACCATAAGATCGCGGTTGTGGGTACATACATGACCCACTTCGAAATGTAACGATGTGTTCTTGACGGTACTGCCTGGATGCAACACCAACAATTTCCTGACACACATTCACAATAAATAGTCTCCCCCTCGACAGCGTTCCCAGAATCTGAAGTAGTTCACATTTGGTAACAACTTCAATCGGGTGTTGGATGGGTCGGATGTACTTACTGCCACATAGTCTGGACCATCTCACATTTGGTTTATTTTTCAATCGACCGTTAGTAGTGGATATATTGCCACATAACCTGACCCACTTCGAGTTTGATGATGATTTCGATCGGTCGTTGGAGCCAGATGTTCTGACTCACAGTTGCAATAGTCCCCCTCGGCGTGTTGGCCAGTGTCCCGGAATCTGACTGAAGTAGCACTGGTCTTCTCCGGAAGCACGTTGAAGACTCCCGTGTATAACATATGTAGAATCGTGTCTTGTTCCCGACACGTATCGACCACACTCGGTGTACCACATCCCATGGTATATCTATTTATTTTACCAGATGTTTGTTTATCTAGTAATTGAAAACAGATACTTATTTTCAGATAATAATGGGGAGACGGAACTCGTTAATATGTGATAATATATATATCATCATATTATTTAGTACTGTAAATAAATAAATTAAAGGATGTCAGTGAATACTTAAGAGAAAACGTTCGACGTCGCAATTACATGGATCAACCCTGATGATACTACAACTCCAACCATGTCCCGTTCTGGCTCACATGCACCGGTGTTATTGATACAATGACGATGGATGGATGGACGAATCATATCATCCTATTAGACATTCAATACGCATGTTGACGCCGATGGTCGTTCCACGATCATTGGCTCTACGAACGTATCCAAAGCTTCTTTTCTAGTCGTAACGATGGAGAAGAAGGTAAAGGGTACCATGAAGTGGTCTACGCCCACTATGGCAACAGTCTTCGTTATATACCACGGCGATTACTATCAGGTGTTGGGTAGGGCCATCGGTATACACGATGACGAACGACATCTGGATAATCCGATTTAATTGAGCAAGTATATGAGTTAGTAAAGATGTCCAGAAACCAAACGACACGTCCCTTGTTCATACAAATACGTTCCGGATAAACCAATCTCACGTCCACTCTCATCAACGACAATGACCATAAACGAAAGGTATGTCATCGTCGGAAGTCTGGTATCGGTGGTATCCTTTCGTTTCATGTCATAGTCCGGATGCGAGGTCTCCACACGAACGACGTATCCGCCGAGGATGTCACACTGGACCGACTCTGAGATCATGGTCGTCTGGCCCGGTACCGTCAGTCGTGATGCCTGTCCGCTGGCGAATGAGATCTCCAGGTGCACGAGACTGCTGGTCGTATTCTCGACCGTCAACTGGAATGTGTCACCCTGTCGGAGTGTCGCCAGTGTCCCATCCCAACGGAGCATACCCTTCTCATCCACACCGATGGTCAGGGTAGTGTGTCGTGTGATTGCCGTCGCCGATGATGACTGGAGTAGTAGGTCTTGGAATGGGTTCTGGGCGTTCATTAAGCATTTAAAAGGAAGTTTGATAGTATTGGAAAATGGAACGTGCGGACACGAGTGATATCAGAAGGCGACTTGAGGAGGATGATTTGTCATGTCTGATTACGTTTCTTCAGAACCATCACAACAAAGTCGTCATCGCCGGCTCGTATACGTTTGCGATCCACCCGGATGAAAAACATGATCCCTCGCTGGGACCAGGTGATATCGACATATGGATCCCGTGGTCGTCAAATAACGAGAGTTCGAAGATTCTGGGTGATTTATTGACATGTATTATAGGTAGTGGGTACTCTGACATCAAAAGTCGACACCAGAATCCAGACAACCCAAATCTTAGTGATGATTATATGCGTATGAACCATATGATCGACACCATCTATACGGTCACCCGTCCAGACGAAATACGCCCATATCGAAAGGTACAGATTCTACTTCTACAGGAAGCGGGCGGTACGAATCCGAAGGATCTGATCCAACACTTTGATCTGAACATCTCTCGTCAATACTACGACGGATGGTATATCTACCGACCATCCGAAGTCGAAAATGACATCCGTAAAAATCGTATCATGCTGAATACTGCGTCCGACGTGATTCGCAAACAATCCTTTCCTGAATGGGTACGGACGATGCGCAGGATCCACAAGTATACCATGAAAGGATTCATAATACACAAATCTGTTGTTTCGGATCTGTACGACCTCGTACCTGTTGCAATGACTGCCTGGTGCAAATGGGGTAGAATAAGCTCCTCGTACTCCGGTAGAACAAGCTTCTCGTACTCTCTGAATACAATGGGATATTTTCAGGAATGGAACCAGTTGGCGAAGTCGCATCCTCTCATCCCCAGTATTGCCTTCACCGTAATACCCCCGGGCAGATACATATCCGATGTCCGCCTCGTCCTCTGTGAGAACCCGATCTTACCCGACTATCCTGAACATGAACGAGTTGTATGTTACTTTAGCAAGTCTGAGTCTCATCTGACCAAACATTACAACAGTTTACTGGACCATGAACGAAAGACCCTGGTCAAACCAACGGGGGAGACAGGACAACATAAATCCATCTATCTTCACAGGTGCGCAAACAAGGTTCATGTTTCGTCCCTTGTTCCATATCCCAACCTAGTGGTACCAGATAGAGTATGCACCTCGCTTCCACGGATATGTTGGGATACTCTGATGATGGAGCATGTCGACATCATAGAATATTTACGAGCAGGAGAGAACTCCGATACAGGAGAACAAGTTCATTTTGTCTGGTACTTTCAGCCCCAGGAAGGCAACATGCGAGCGTATGGGATATCATGGGCGATGATCGAGAATGCACAGAATTTTATTCCTTGCGTGGACATCGATCATGAATGGAATGCTTGGTCAGAAATGGGTAGTCTCGTGACACTGGGCGTGGAACCTGGTCTCTCGTTCAATCTTCCCAAAGCACAGTTGATGTCGATGCTGAATCCCCCCATAGGCCACACTCGACACCTGTACAAGATCGTATCCACCGAGTTCTCATGGGACCGATCTCGGAGGCTGCATGTGACATATGAACAATTCGAAGGTGGATTTGCTAACAATTGTCAGGACGATACCTCCCGTACCATTTCTTTTCTTGAACATGTGCTATGTTGTACGGATGAGGACTGGTTCACATCAGTTCCGGTCCAACGTGTGACCGAACATACATCGTCAACTATATATATATAAATAAATAAAGCTCAACGGAACCGATGTCCACATTCGACAATATCAGTAACGACGTACTACAAGAGAGCATGATGTATTTGCCTTTCGAAGAC
>JGI20152J14361_10002001_pt1 | contig 12584 bp, 8 predicted proteins | sample COG_02_FD_14361 | JGI IMG/M metagenome (IMG submission 14361)
GTACTGCTATACCAAGTGGGAGAGTAGGTCGTTGCCTTTTTTTGAATCCCGAATACAGCAATGTGTTCGGGATTTTTTTTGCCCTATTCCCAACGGAATATCAAGTATAGTCACATTTGCAATCACAAAAAAAAGGGAACCCAACGGGTTCCCTTTAAAAAGCAATTACTGATGGTCCAGTTAGATTCTCGGTAAATCGCCTTCTCCTTTTAATGGTAAGTTAGAGCTCCCCATGAGATAGCTATCTATATGGTGTGCAGCCTGTCTTCCTTCTGCAATGGCCCAAACAATGAGTGATTGTCCCCTTCTTTGATCGCCAGCAGTAAAAACACCAGCTACATTGGTTTTATAGTTGTCCTCAGTTGCAGCAATATTTGTTCTTTGATCCATTGCTACCCCCAACTGTTCTGCTACTGTATTCTCAGAGCCTGTAAAGCCCATGGCTAATAAAACCATTTCTGCCTTCCATATTTTCTCTGTTCCAGCTACTTCTACCAATTTTGAACGCTGTCCTGGGCTGTGCTCCCAATGTACCTCAATGGTTTTTAAACCTGTGAGGTTTCCATTCGCGTCTCCAACAAATTCTTTGGTATTAATGCTAAAGAAACGCGAGGCCCCTTCTTGGTGAGAGCTAGTTGTCTTGAGTCGCATTGGAAAAAATGGCCAAGGCTGGTTTTCTGGTCGTTCGCTAGTGCCTTTAGGCATAATTTCAAAGTTAGACACGGTATTAGCCCCTTGTCTAATAGAGGTTCCAATACAATCAGATCCTGTATCTCCTCCGCCAATTACAATGACATCTTTCCCTGTAGCTAAAATGTCTTCATTGGTGTAGGTCTCTTTTCCTACGCGTTTATTGCTTTGTTTTAAAAAGTCCATGGCCTGAACCACCCCTTTTAGGTCTGCTCCAGGAATATCTAATGTCCTTCTTATAGTTGCACCACCGCTTAGTAATACAACATCGTAGTCTTTTTTAAGATCAGCTGCGTTTAGGTCTTTTCCTATTTCAATTCCTGTTTTAAAAACAATGCCCTCTTCTTCTAATATAGCCAAACGTCTGTCTATGACATTTTTCTCCATCTTAAAATCTGGTATACCAAACCTTAATAATCCGCCTGGTTTAGAGTCTCTTTCGTAAACGGTCACTAAATGCCCCGCCCTGTTTAATTGTTGTGCAGCAGCTAGTCCGGCAGGACCAGATCCAACAACAGCCACTTTTTTTCCAGTTCTTATGGCTGGTTTATGAGGCACAACCCAGCCTTTTGCAAAGGCTGTTTCTGCTACGCTTTTTTCAATATTTTCTATAGTTACTGGATCTTCATTAATACCCAATACACAGGCTTCTTCACAAGGTGCGGGACACAGCCTTCCTGTAAATTCAGGAAAATTGTTGGTGGCGTGTAATATCTTAGCTGCCTTTTCCCATTTTCCTTTGTAAACGGCGTCATTGAAATCTGGAATCAAGTTTCCTAATGGACACCCACTGTGACAAAATGGTATACCGCAGTTCATGCATCTTGCACCCTGATCTTTGAGGTCTTTCTCTTCTAAAGGAACCGTAAATTCTTTATAATTCTTTACGCGCTCTTCTGGCTTTTCGTAAGATTCTACTTTTCTGTCGAATTCTAAAAATCCTGTTATCTTTCCCATTTTCCTATAAAGTTTGAGCGGTTTCTGCTGCTATTCTAACTAGTGCGAGTCGGTATTCTTCTGGGAATACTTTAATGAAATGCCCCAGCTGAGACTCCCATTGTTCTAATATTTCTTGAGCCCTAGGACTTTGTGTGGCGTGATAGTGATTTTCTATCAGTGTCTTTAATTGGTCTATGTCTGTCTGATCTTCTACAGCCAGTAGATTTAATCCTTCTTCTTTACAAATAGACTTAAAGGTCTTATTAGGGTCATAGACATAGGCAATTCCACCACTCATACCTGCGCCAAAATTTCTTCCTACTGCCCCGAGTATTACCGCTGTTCCTCCGGTCATATACTCACAACCATGGTCTCCAATACCCTCTACTACAGCTATAGCTCCTGAGTTTCTCACACAAAAACGTTCCCCTGCTTTACCGTTAATATAGGCTTCTCCTGCCGTAGCACCGTATAAGGTCACATTTCCTGTAATGACATTGTCGTGCGGAACAATAGTAGCTTCTACAGGTACTTTCACGACTAATTTTGCCCCAGAAAGTCCTTTTCCAAGGTAATCGTTTGTGTTTCCATACACCGTCATGGTTAAACCTTTGGTGGCAAATGCACCAAAACTTTGTCCTGCTGCTCCTGTAAAATTAAGTTTCAAGGTGTTGTCTGGCATTCCTGCTGCGCCATATTTTTTAGATATCTCATTTGAGATAATAGCTCCAACGGCACGGTCCGTATTTTTAATAGGAAAATCTAAACTCATTTTCTCTTTTCTATAGAGTGCAGGGTGGGCTTTTTCTATAATGTCAAACTCTATGGAGTCTTCAATATGGTGTTCTTGCTTAGTGGTATTGTACAGTTTTGTTCCAGGAATAACGTCTACCTGATGTAAAATTGGACTTAGGTCAATACCTGCGGACTTATAATGGTTTAATACTTTCTTTCTGTCTAGTTTTTGCACCTGGCCTACCATTTCGTCAATGGTTTTGAATCCAAGTTCTGCCATGATTTCTCTGAGCTCTTGTGCTATGAAGTACATGAAGTTAACCACGTGTTCTGGTTGTCCTTTGAATTTTTTTCTCAATTCTGGATTTTGTGTGGCAATACCTACTGGGCAGGTATTTAGGTGACAGGCACGCATCATTATGCATCCTGAAGCAACTAATGGAGCTGTTGCAAAACCAAATTCTTCTGCACCTAATAGACAAGCAATAGCTACATCTCTACCTGTTTTTAACTGTCCGTCACACTCCAACCTAACCCTATTTCTAAGGTCATTCATTACAAGGGTTTGTTGTGCTTCTGCAATCCCTAATTCCCATGGAAGTCCGGTGTGCTTTAAAGATGTTAAAGGAGAAGCTCCTGTACCACCGTCAAAACCTGAAATCAGTATAACGTCGGCCTTGGCCTTAGAAACCCCAGCAGCGACTGTTCCAACCCCCACTTCTGAGACTAGTTTTACGTTAATTCGAGCTTCTCTGTTGGCAGATTTTAAATCAAATATAAGTTGAGATAAATCTTCAATAGAGTAAATGTCATGGTGTGGTGGTGGGGAGATTAAACCCACATATGGGGTTGAGTTTCTTGTCTTGGCTATATCTGGATTGACTTTTGGACCAGGCAATTGCCCCCCTTCTCCAGGTTTGGCTCCCTGGGCCATTTTTATTTGAATTTCAGAAGCGTTGGTCAGGTAATTTGAGCTCACGCCAAAACGTCCCGAAGCTACTTGCTTAATAGCAGAGTTCTTCCAATCTCCAGTTTGATTTTTATAAAATCTTTCTGCGTCTTCTCCCCCTTCTCCGGAATTGCTTTTTCCGCCAATCCTATTCATAGCAATGGCTAAGTTCTCATGAGCTTCTTTGCTAATGGATCCGTAAGACATAGCACCTGTCTTGAATCTTTTCACGATGTCTGTCCACGGCTCTACTTCTTCTAACGGAATTGGGTCGTAATTAGAAAATTCTAATAAACCTCTAATGGTCATGAGGTCTCTGGCTTGATCATTGACCAATTGGGCGTATTCTTTGTAAGTGCTCGTTTCGTTGTTTCTTACTGCTTTTTGTAATTTAGCAATAGAAAGTGGGTTGAATAAGTGCTTTTCGCCCTCTCTTCTCCACCTGTAATCTCCGCCTATTTCTAAGTCTAAAGAAGCCTCTGGTTGGTTTTCTGAAAATGCCCTAGCATGTCTTTTGCTGAGTTCTTTCTCAATTTCATGGAGGTCAATTCCCTGAATTCTAGAGGTGGTTCTCGGGAAGTATTTGTCTATTACTTTGGTGTTAATCCCAATACACTCAAAAAGTTGAGATCCTCTGTAGGAGTTTAAGGTAGACACCCCCATTTTGTTCATTACCTTTAAAATGCCTTTTCCTACTGCTTTGTTGTAGTTCTGTATGGCAGTTTCAAAAGTATATGCTGTAATATCGTTTTCTTTGAGTTGTTCTGCAATAATTTCATTAACCAAATAAGGGTTTATGGCACTGGCGCCATACCCAAAAAGCAAACAGAAATGGTGTACCTCTCTAGGCTCTGCAGATTCAATGATTATACTCGCTTTAGATCTTTTTCCCAAACGCTGTAAGCCATTATTTACATAAGAACAAGCGAGTAGGGCAGGGATGGCTGCTTTGTCTTTTGAGATATACCTGTCAGAAAGGATGATGATATTACTGCCTTCTTCAATGGCTTTGCTGGCTTCTGCTAACAAAGATTCAAGTCCCTCCTCTAATCCGTTATGCCCTCTTTCTAGGGTGTATAACATTTGTAGGGACGTAACCTTGTAGTGTGGGTTTATATCGTAATTCTTAATCTTGTCTAAATCTTCTTTAGAAATAACAGGATTCTGGATTTTTAATTTTCTACAGTGTTCTTGGGTCTCCTCAAATATATTGTGGTCGCTACCAAGGGTAAGGCTAATGTCCGTAATCATCTCCTCTCTAATGCCGTCTAACGGAGGGTTGGTCACTTGGGCAAAGAGCTGTTGGAAGTAGTTGTACAACAATTGTGGTCTTTGCGACAATACAGCTATGGGTGTATCTGTTCCCATTGAACCAATAGGCTCTTTGGCTGTTTCTGCCATAGGCATTACTATGGTGTCTATGTCTTCTAAGGTGTACCCATAGGCTGCTTTTCTTTGGGCAAGTGGGGCTTCTCCAATAAATAAGGGGCAGTCGTTATATGGAATGTCTTTTAAATGTACGAGGTTGTCTTTGACCCATTTTTCGTAAGGATGCTTTTTGGCAATTTGTTCTTTAACTTCTTCATCATTGATGATTCTCCCTGCAGACATGTCTACTAAGAACATTTTACCAGGTTCTAAACGTCCATGATGCGCTAAATTTTTAGGATCAATGTCTACTACGCCAGTTTCTGAAGACATAATTACATAACCGTCTTTTGTCACAGAATATCTAGAGGGTCTAAGACCGTTTCTGTCTAAAACTGCACCAATATAATTTCCATCCGTAAAAGGAATTGAGGCAGGTCCGTCCCAAGGCTCCATCATACAGGAATAATATTCATAAAAGGCTTTTTTAGCCGCAGACATATTGTCGTTTTTTTCCCAAGCCTCAGGCACTAAAATCATCATGACTTCTGGAAGAGATCTTCCTGTCATAAGCAGTAATTCTACGACCATATCTAGCGTGGCTGAATCTGATTTGTTGGGTAATATAATGGGAAGGATCGCTTTTATGTCTTCGCCAAAAAGGTCGCTCTCTAAAAGTTCTTCTCTGGAACGCATTCTAGCGACATTCCCCCTTAAAGTGTTTATTTCCCCATTGTGACACATATACCTGAAAGGCTGTGCCAAATCCCATGTAGGGAAGGTGTTGGTGGAAAATCGCTGATGCACCAAGGCCAACCTAGTCACAACCCTAGTATCCTGTAGGTCTCTAAAGTAAAGACTAATGTCTTCTGGCATGAGCAAGCCTTTGAAAATAATGATTGTGGTGGAAAGGCTAGGCAGATAAAAGAACCCTTGCTCAGATAGTTTTGAGTTGTATATGGTGTGTTCTGCTTTTTTTCTAGCTATAAATAATTTTCTGTTAAAAGTAGCTGTGTCCTGCTCAGACTGCTCTTTTCCAATAAAGATTTGGGCTATAAAAGGCATGGTTTCCATGGCAATTCTTCCTGGCACGGATTTATTGACAGGGACTTCTCTCCATCCTAAAAGGACCAACCCTTGAGATTTTATTTCTTTCTCAAATTCTTTTGTACAGAAATTTCTTTGGTTGTCTTTTTGAGGTAAAAATACATTAGCTACCGCATAATTTCCTGGCTCTGGTAATTTAAACGAGCACTCACTTACAAAAAAATCATGGGGAATGTCAATGAGTATTCCCGCACCATCTCCAGTTTTACCATCTGAACTCACTGCGCCTCTATGTTCTAGTTTTTCTAGAATCTCGAGTGCTTTGTGGATAATATCATTGGATTTTTTTCCTTCTAGACTACAAATAAATCCTGCGCCACAATTGTCATGTTCAAATTCTGGGGAATACAGCCCCTGTTTTTTTAGCCTCATAAGTATTGGATATTTACACAAAAATATCCAATATGTTGAATTTACGGCAATGATGTAGTCATTTATAACAAAAAAGTTCAGTGTTTTTAAAAAAACGTTGAAATAAATGTAATGTGATAATTTTGACCACTTTTAAATGAGATTTCAATAATGGCCTTTGTTTAGTCTTTTAAAATAGCCCTAGATATTACCATTTGTTGGATTTCAGAAGTGCCTTCGTAAATCTGCGTGATTTTAGCGTCCCGCATGAGTCGCTCTACATGATATTCTTTTACAAAACCATTTCCACCAAAGACCTGAACGGCTTCTACACTGACCTCCATAGCCACTTCTGAGGCATATAATTTGGCCATTGCTCCTGATAAATCGTAATTGAGTCCCTGGTCTTTTTCCCAAGCTGCTTTGTAAACCAAATGCCTAGCAGCCTCAATTTTAGTATGCATTTGCGCCAATTTAAAGGCAATGGCCTGATGCTGACTAATGGGTTTCCCAAAAGCTTCCCTTAGTTTGGCGTAATTTAAGGCCAATTCATAAGCGCCAGCAGCTATACCGAGTGCCTGTGCAGCAATACCAATTCTTCCTCCTGAGAGTGTTTTCATGGCTAAGGTGAAACCAAATCCTTCTTCTCCGATCCTATTTTCCTCATGCACTTTAACCTGATTGAATTGAAGGGAGTGGGTGTCACTACTGCGAATACCTAATTTATTTTCTTTTGGCCCTATCACAAAACCTGGACTTTCCTTCTCCACAATAAAAGCACTAATGCCTTTGGAGCCTTTTTTAGGGTCTGTTTGTGCTATGACCAAATAAATACTCGCACTACTTCCGTTGGTGATCCAATTTTTAGTCCCTGTAATTTCGTAGTAATCACCCTTTTTCACAGCCATTGTTTTTTGAGAGGTGGCATCTGATCCAGCCTCAGGCTCAGAAAGACAAAAAGCCCCTATTTTTTTTCCATTACATAGATCGGGTAGGTATTTTTCTTTTTGCTGGGTGTTTCCATATTTTTCTAATCCCCAACAGACCAGTGAATTGTTTACAGACATGATTACAGAGGCAGAAGCATCTATTTTTGAGAGTTCTTCCATGGCCAATACATAAGACATAGTATCTAATCCGCTTCCTCCATAGCTAGGGTCTACCATCATTCCCATAAACCCCAATTCTGCCAGTTGTTTAATTTCTTGGATAGGAAAAGTTTGGGTTTCGTCCCTTTCTAGAATCGTAGGAAGGAGTACCTGTTGCGCAAAGTTTGAAGCAGCTTCTTTGATGAGTTTTTGCTCTTCATTCAATTTAAAATCCATAGAAAACTATTTTTAATCTATTCAAATATAATCATATTTACTATGCATGCATAGTAAATATGAAAACAATGATTTTTGAAATCAATTGATTTTTAGACCTTCAAGTATAAGCGCATTAATTATTTTTAAAGCAATCTGATAATTAATGATTTTTACTTGCTCATTTTTTTATATTTGTTAGCGTAGATGTTGGGATTCCTTTTGAGTCTCAGTTAAGTTGAAAAATTCAAAAACACCTGTATATTTTATGGAAACTATTATCCTGATTGTATTTATTTTAGGTTACTTGGCCATTACCTTAGAGCACAACCTTAAAATTGACAAACTAATTCCTGCCTTGGCCATGATGGCTATTTTATGGGCGATTATAGCTTTAACTCATATGGATGTTTTTGAGGTAGACACCGCACTCCGCCAATTGGTTCCTACCCATATAGAGGAGATTTTATTACACCATCTTGGTAAAACTGCAGAGATTTTAGTATTCCTTTTAGGGGCAATGACTATTGTGGAAATTATAGATTATTTTGATGGTTTTGCTACCATTAAAGGTTTTATAAAATATAAGAAAAAATCTAAATTGCTTTGGTTGTTTTCCATTTTGGCATTTATTTTATCTGCGATTATTGACAACTTAACGGCTACAATAGTACTGATCACGATCCTTCAAAAAGTAATTAAGGAAAAGGAAACGCGTATGTGGTTTGCTGGTATGGTGATTATTGCTGCAAATGCTGGAGGGGCTTGGTCTCCTATTGGAGATGTTACTACAACTATGTTGTGGATTGCCAACAAGGTGTCTGCCCTACAATTGGTGGAACATGTATTATTACCTTCAATCGTATGTATGGTAATCCCTACTTTAATCGCTACCCGTTTTAAAGCTTTTCAAGGAAACCTAGATATAGATCCCACAGAAGAAGATGGCCCTAAATCAAGACATGGTGCTACCATGCTTTACTTGGGTTTAACAGCAATTGTTTTCGTACCTTTCTTTAAGACCATTACACACTTGCCACCTTATGTGGGTATGATGCTATCTTTGGCTGTTGTAGCCACTTTTGCTGAGATATATTCTAGCTCAAAATTCTCTTTATCTGACGTAGACGGTAAGAGTGAGGCGGCTGGCCACCACAGTCCAGTGCACCACTCATTGTCTAAAATTGAGTTGCCAAGTATTTTATTCTTTTTAGGGATATTGTTGGCTGTTGCAGCTTTAGAATCTCTTGGAATGTTATTTCATTTCGCAGAGGGTTTAAACGCAGCCATTCCCAATTCAGATGTTGTGGTGCTGTTATTAGGTGCAGGCTCTGCAGTGATTGACAATGTGCCTCTAGTTGCCGCTAGTATTGGTATGTTCTCTGAAGGATTAGACAATCCTTTGTGGCACTTTATTGCTTATTCTGCAGGAACAGGGGGCAGTATGCTTATTATTGGTTCCGCTGCTGGTGTTGTAGCTATGGGGATGGAGAAAATAGATTTCTTCTGGTACTTTAAAAATATTGCTTGGTTGGCATTAATTGGCTTCTTAAGTGGTGGTTTAACATTCATTTTATTGCGTGATTTTGTGTTGAACGCATAATTTTTTGCATTTTCTTACGTTAGCTTATAAATTAATTTGATTCTATTTTATGCAAGATAACTTGGCTGAAAATACCCTAGAGCTTGCGGCTTCTAGTGAGAAAACCCTATCCATTATAGACCTTATTTTTAATGGAGGTGCAGGGAGCGTATTTATTATGGGCTTACTTTTTGTCCTCTTGGCGGTAGCACTTTACATCTATTTTGAACGACTTTTTGCTATAAAAGCAGCAGCTAAAATAGACGCGAACTTCATGAACCAGATAAAGGACTATATCAGTAATGGTAAAATAGATGCCGCAAAATCACTTTGTGCTCAAACAGACTCACCTGTTGCTCGACTTACTTTAAAAGGGGTGTCTAGAATAGGAAAGCCTTTGGACGACATTAATACAGCCATTGAGAATGCAGGTACTTTAGAGGTGTATAAATTAGAAAAGAATGTTAGCGTGCTTGCTACAGTAGCAGGTGCCGCTCCAATGATTGGATTTTTAGGCACGGTGATTGGAATGATATTGGCCTTTCATGAAATGGCTACCTCTGGTGGTCAGGCAGAAATGGGGGCGTTGGCTTCAGGTATATATACCGCAATGACTACTACGGTAGGTGGTTTAGTCGTGGGTATTATAGCCTATATTGGCTACAACCATTTGGTTAATATGACCAATAAAGTGGTGCATAGTATGGAAGCTAACGCAGTAGACTTCTTAGACTTATTGAACGAACCTGTCTAGTTTTTATGAAATTAAAAGGTAGAAATAAGATCAGTCCAGANTTTAGTATGTCTTCTATGACGGACATTGTGTTTCTGTTGCTTATATTTTTTTTACTTACCTCCAANAGTCCTAATGCGTTAGACTTAATACTGCCAAAAGCCAAAGGTAAGACCACTAATACCCAACAGGTTTCAGTGAGTATAGACGCAGATTTAAGGTATTTTTTAAATGAAAAGTTAGTGGAAAAGAGCCAGTTAGAGGCTGTTTTAATTCAAGAACTGTCTGCACAAGATGCCCCTACAATTATACTTAGGGCGGCAGAATCCATTGCGATAAAAGAGGCTGTATTTGTCATGGATGTAGCCAACAGAAACCAATTCAAGGTAATCCTTGCAGTAAGGCCAAATTAATGGCATTTTTACAAACCACATACGAGAAAAAATCTTTTTGGACCACTGCTTTTATTCTATTAGCGGTGCTGNTACTCCTTTTTTTTGCAGGTCTTAGGTACCTAGATCCGCCGCCAGAAAATGGCATACTCATTGCTTTTGGAAATACAGATCCCGGTAATAGTTTAACGCTAGCACCTTCAATACAAGCCACTACAGAAGAAACAATTGTACCTGAGATGAATGCAGCTCCAGAAGTAAAAGAAGTAATGGTAGAGGAAGTGGTTTCAGAAGCACTTGAAGAAGTTTTAACTACAGNAGATTCCGAGCTAGTTCTTCCCAAAGAGCTCGCTGAAAAAGCGGCCGAATCAGTGCCAGAAAAAGTGCCCGAAACAGTCCCAGAAAAAACACCTGAGAAAGTAATCCAACAGGCATCGGCCGCTACAAAAGCGGCCCTGGCAAATATTTTAGGCGCTAAAGAAGCCCAAGGGTCAGGTGTAGGAAATGATGAAAAATCTGCCAATCAAGGACTTTCTGATGGATCTAAGTATGCGAATTCATTTTATGGCAGTACTACAGGAGAAGTTCAAGGCTTTGGCTTTGGATTGGCAGGTAGAAGTTTGGCTTCTAAAGGATCTGTAACACCTGATTGCAACGAAGAGGGCAGGGTGGTTGTGGCTATTACGGTGGACAGGTCAGGAAAAGTAATTGCTGCAGATCCGGGAGTGAAAGGCTCTACCAACAACGCCCCCTGCCTTTTAGCCCCTGCCAAAGCGACTGCATTTATGTATCAGTGGGCCCCAGATGCTGAGGCGCCTGAAAAGCAAATTGGTTTTGTAGTCATTAATTTTAAGCTGGGAGGGCAACAGTAATGAATTACACAGAAGCCACTCAATGGTTGTTTGACCAATTACCTATGTACCAGCAAAAAGGGGCTGTGGCCCTTAATGCTAAATTAGACGGGATTACACATTTTTGTGCTTATTTGGGAGAGCCACACCAAAAATTTAAAAGCATTCATGTGGCTGGCACTAATGGAAAGGGATCTTCTTCTCATATGTTGGCCGCTATTTTACAAGAAGCAGGCTATAAAGTAGGGCTATATACCTCACCACATTTAAAAGACTTTAGAGAGCGTATTAAAATAAATGGTCTTGAAATTTCTGAGGATGAAGTGGTTTCTTTTGTGTTGAATCACAAAGATTATATGAGCCAAAATGCCCTGTCTTTTTTTGAAATGACTGTGGCTATGGCATTTGATTATTTTGCATCAGCTAGGGTAGACATTGCCATTATAGAAGTAGGCCTTGGAGGGCGTTTAGACGCCACCAACATTATTAAACCTGAAGTCTCGTTAATCACCAATATTGGTTTTGATCATATGGACTTGTTGGGCAATACGCTCGCTCAAATTGCCATTGAAAAAGCTGGAATTATAAAGCCTAGCGTTCCTGTGGTCATTAGTGAGTGGCATAGGGACACAGAAGCTGCTTTTAAGGCAAAATCTGCTGCTGTAGGTGCGCCCATTTATTTTGCTAGTGATCTTATTGAAAAGCAGTATGCAACGGATTTAAAAGGCGCTTATCAAGAAAAAAACACAAAAGGTGTTGTTGCTGCCTTAAGGCACTTGTCAGGATTTAATGTTACCTCTAATCATATTAAGATGGGTTTGTCTAATGTGGTTGGTCTGACGGGATTATTAGGCAGGTGGCAGGTGTTGCAACACAAACCACTTGTCATTGCAGATACGGCGCATAATGAAGCGGGTATTTCAATAGTGGTAAAGCAACTTTTAAAGACCCCCCACAAACGCCTTCATATGGTGTTGGGTTTTGTGAAAGACAAGGATTTAAATACTATTTTACCTTTGCTGCCTGTAGATGCCTTGTACTATATTGCTGCGCCAGCCATTCAAAGGGGCTTAGATCCTTTGGTTTTTATTGAACAAGCAAAACGGTACAATCTTTTTTGCAACCACTATGAATCTGTAAATGAAGCCTTTAAAGCGGCAAAAAAGCAAGCTAAAAAAGAAGACTTGGTTTTTATTGGAGGAAGTAATTTTGTAGTGGCTGAGGTGGTTTAAAAAAATGCATCTTTTTTTATTTTTTTCTTTTGGGAACTAAAAAACAATCCTATATTTGCACTCGCTTCTGCAAAGGAGTAAAGTAAGGGCCCTTAGCTCAGCTGGTTCAGAGCACCTGCCTTACAAGCAGGGGGTCACTGGTTCGAACCCAGTAGGGCCCACAAAAAGCCCCTCATTTATGAGGGGCTTTTTTTATACCCAAAAGTCACTTAATCCAATGTTTTAGGCAGTTGGTCTGAATTTTTGGCCATGGAGGGGATTGGCATGAATATTGTTTTATATTTGAAAAAGCACTAAAAAATCTAAACGATGAGATATTTTTTGACTGTATTAGTTTGTTTGAGCGTTTTA
>JGI20152J14361_10002010_pt1 | contig 12549 bp, 3 predicted proteins | sample COG_02_FD_14361 | JGI IMG/M metagenome (IMG submission 14361)
ATCCTACACCATCATTCCGCACCGAACATCATTCGCGTTGTAGGACGCGGTTCTTTGCGAAGCAAAGGCCGTGTAGGACATACACCACCGAGCACGATGCAAACACGCCCTCTCCGAGAGGCGCGTCCTACACCATAATTCAGGTATAAAAAAAGACGTCCGGATTGCTCCGGACGTCTTCCCCTAATATAAATCTGTTCTTCAACAGATATCCCCTGAAAATAAGGTACAACCTATGCCCGGCGGCGACGAAGCATCACGCTACAGAGAGCCAATAGACCGCTCATAAGAGCGTAGGTGCCAGGTTCCGGAACGGCAGAGACGACGGTGCCGTTGAATGACAAGTCATCAAATCGATGAATGTAGTCGCTACCACCGGTGTTGTCAGCGAAGTAGAGCCTAAACTCGGTAGTCCCTGTGAGACCCTGGTATTCCGCAGCGGCAAGGCTAATAGTAGCAGCAGAACCATAATTTATACTCCCACCGTTAACATCAAAGAACTCATCGTGAAAGGCAATAAATTGGTCGCTAGCAAATCCATTGATATCCGAAAGAAGGTAAGCTCTAGACTGCTTACCGGCAAAAGTACCATTGCGGCTATATCCATGTTCGAAGGTAAAAGATGAAAGGTCCATTTCGAACCCATCAGCAACTGTTAGATCGAAAGAAATGTAGTCATCAGCAGTGACTGCATTCGCAAGACTTANTTGATTANNTCCGNNAGTTACGCTTGATCGAAGANAGAAAGAACCAGCGNCTGCGTCTGGACCAGCNCCANNTGAACGCCCCNCACNNGNCTCCTACATTGATGCCGGCACCAATAGCAATGGTATCTGCCGTCAGGTTTGCATCTTCAGTTGTAGCACTCAGATTCGAGGCAAAAGTATACTGCGCAATCGTGGCTGCTGACAAACTTGCGGACGTCATCAGGCCGACAGCGGCGGTAGCGAAAACTCCAGTTCGCAATATTTTAATTATATTCATCATAGGTACGGTTAATTGAGTTTAAAATAAGGTAAGAATGAGGATATTAACAGGATTTAAGCAGCTAAGATACATGAGATTGCGCATTAAAATTACGAGAATGCGCCATTAAAAAAAGTTATATTAGTCGACGCAGAACTAGTAATATTGCCTGCGACAAAAAATCCATCAATATATCCGAGCAAATACGTCTTGAACAGTAAATGAAAAGTAATTGTTAGAAGTAATGACATTGCCTATATTCATCGTGCTAGCAGTATTTGTTTCACTCGCTCTCGCGAGCAAGGATGCAGAGAACTTGCACTATACTCAGAAGCACCCAGGCCTGAACTCACAGTAAAGGCATTTGTGTCGTTCACAGCATCAGTTGTGCGTCCAGATTGGATGCGAAGGTATACTGCTCGATCGCTTCCACGGGCAAGTTAGCAGACGTTCGAAAAGTCTGACGCGCCTTTTTAAAATGTGAAATAACTGCTCAGAAGACTACTCTGCTTGCAGAGACAGGCGAACAAAGAGCTTGCGCTCTAATGCCACGCTGTCAGGCAGACTCACCACGACTCGGTCGATGCCGCTGCCGTAGAAGTTTTCGGAAACTGTGACTGTCACGCCATTGGTGTCGTGTACCACGGGGTTCCAGTTGGACAAGTCTGAACTATACTCAGCGATGATGGTTGTTTTTGAATCGCTGTGAGACGTTTGTTTGCGACGGTATTGAAACTCAAATCTGTTGTCGGTACGCGTGTAAGCCGGCTTGACTAATTGATCATCAGAACCATCCGCAGGATCACCGCCGAGGATATATTCAAGACCAGTCGCCAGGCCACCACCATCAAAGTCCAGAGCCTCAGTACGATCCGCCAGCCCCGGGAATCCGTCCGACCAACTCGTATAGGCAGGCGACAACTCGTAAATGCCGGTCAGTTTCAAATTACTGATTGTTACTGCGGGATTTGTGCCACTGGTATTTCGAGTAAACCCAAGCAAGAGGTAATCATAATCCCCAATGCGATCGGGAGCGGTGGTGAAACTGGACAGGTCAAACGTTGCGCTATAGCTCTGCGCACCCGTTGCTCCCGTTAGGATGGCAGCTGCGTCCGATGCAACTCCAGGCGTGCCGCTGAAAGCCCCGTCGGCCCCGCCAAGATTGTAAGCTGTCAATGCCCCATTCGATGATTCCCAAGCGTTGCCATTCGTAGCGAAGAGGTTCATTGTCAAAGTCGAGGAGCTGGAGTTCACATCTACATAGCCCCAGAGATGGGCATAAAGGGTCTCGGAGGCGCTCGCGGTTGTATAATCGAAACTCAGCTGAATCTGATTGTAATTACTGTCGGCAAAGGCGTCCAGATTGATGATGATCCCCAATGCGCCTTCGGAGACAGCATTGTTCTCTAGACTGGCATTGGACAACACACCATCTGCGGCAGACCACGCGCTGCTTTCCGATTTCACAAAACCTACAGAGTCGCGAGTCATATAGTTGGCGGCTATATTATCCAGATCCACCGTCCCAATGAGGTTATCGGAAGCCGCATACACCTGTATCTTCAGCTGCGCGGTAGCACTACCCCCTAAGGAGGTGGCCTGTATCGTGAAGCGGTTTTCGGCGGTATCGCTCGCCGCTTCAGGTGTTCCGGAAAGCGTTCCATCCGCTGCCACAGTCAGCCATGCCGGACCTGAAAGTTTAGAGTATGTGATGGCATCGGAATCAGGATCTGTGGCGAAGCCTGAAAGCGAACCAGAGAAAGCTTCCCCCTGCGTCACGGCGGTTGCAGAGATGACATCACTACTAAATACCACGGGCTGATTGGCGCTTGCCGTGACCTCGCTACTGAAGGCCGATTCTGCAAAATTTTCATCTCTGGAACTTACCACATAATAGTGAGTGGAAGCATGCATGTCTGTATCAATATAATCACTACCAGTCACGGTAGCAATCGCCTGATATCCGCTGCCCGTCGCAGTGCTGCGGTAGACCGTGTAGCCAGTCAGGCCGGGCTCGGTGTTATCGGCCCAATCCAGAGAAACCTGTGTGATGTCTGACTGCGCACTGAGGCCCGCCGGAGCGGCCGGCCCTGCAGGCACCGACGGATCCGACGACACCACACGTATGCGCCAGCCTTCGTTCAGGTCCAGTGATGGCCGCGGAATGTTGAATGCATAATTCACAGTTCCATCGCCATTCTGCACACCCTGATAATAGTTGTTGGCCGCAATGTTGACTGACTCAAGATCCGTCCAGACACCGTCTGCCCAACGCTGCGCAGTCAGTTTCAACCCGACTTCAGCACCCTTGATCAGGATGGGCACATGCCCGATTCCGCCACCGTTGAAGGTAAAATCGGCAAGAACCCCGTTGCTCGGCTCCGGCTGGATTTCCAGCGGATAATTGTTAAGGCGTAGCCCTTGATGCATGACTATATCCAGTTGCACATTGTGTACAAACTCATCGCGTACCGGTTCCCATGCGCTTTCGCCGCTTTCTCCATAGGCCGTCAGACGGTTAATCAGTTCCGCATCACTCCCCCAGTAATCATCGACATGCTGCGGCGGCAAAATAAATTCGACTTCGCCCTTCACGATGTCTCCGGCATTATAGGATTCGTTTACAGAAGATCCGCTGAGGTCAAAGAGCATCGTGGAATCAATACCGTAGCGGTGCAGGTAGAGCGGAAGAGAACTGCCGTTCAGCGTCGAGGAAAGCGGTATCATACCGCGCAAGGCTTTGGTGGAATATCCCTGCCCAGAGTAGTAGTCATCTATACTTAACCATTTATCATCAAAGGCAATAGGTGCCCCCCGATAAGTATCCCCGCCTCTGGTGATCATGCTCGACAAAAGCACACCGTCCGCATCGCCGACCGTATAGTTGTTGTAGAAAGCGGATTTATAGTCGTCGGCGGCCATCTGGTAAAAAACCAGACGATTCGGGGAATCCACATCCTGCAAAAAGGTATATTCATACTCATGAAAACGGCGATGATAGTCGAGCGTCGCCCCCGCACGGCTCCTGTATGTAAACCGGATCTTGTCGTCGTCGGTAACTCCGGTATAAAGTACCTCGGTCATATTGGGTCCAGTCCAGTGATAGCAGGTCTTGAGGCGTTTCTCCCGACGGCGGGTATTAGCACTGTCGTAATAAACCAGGAAATCGCCGCCGCCTACATTTTCAGTCCAACCGTAATCGGGATTTGTTTTATACGAGGTTGTAAATGCAGGCCGTACGTCACATATAAATGCTTCGCCTGTATTTTTATCGGGGTTGTATGTCATCGACTCCCCCCAGCAGCCAATTGCACTTTCATCCCATTTCCAACTGCGATTGGAGTAACCGATCAAGCTAAGCTGGGAATGCGAAATAGCCCCTGCTCCGCCCCAGAACCCGTAGACCACACGTAGCTTGACCCAGCGATGTTCACCCGCCGCCAGAGGCAGCATAACCGAGCCGCGCAACCAAGTTCCATCATGAACGGTGCGGTTGCTATTTTGCAGATGCCAGTTTTTAGAGAGCTGAACCGGAACGCCAAGCGGTTGTCCGTCGGCCGCATCGCACAGCAACATAATGGTTCCGGTAATAGCACGCGGGGTTGGTTGTTCAAATATCAGTGGAATATTCTTTGCGCTGGCGGAGGGGTTGCTCACTTCGATCACATATTCATCCACCCGGTCAGTTGCCGCCGGAAAGGCAACACTTTCAGCCGGCACACTAATATGAATCGCATGTTCATCCTCATCGAATGTGACAGCTAGCGTAGAACCGTCTTGATAGTTCGTGGCACTTAAAACATAATCGGCCGGGTTGATAGCTCCCAGTTTTGCATTTTCCTGAGGCTTTAAAGTCAAGCGCGCCTGATTGCTCGCACTGTCAGCGACATGTCCATTCACCTGAAGCACGGTGCGCGTAATGGGATTGGTCGTCTCCGAAGAAAAATCCAGCATGAAGGTCACCCGGTCGGGCCACGCGGTGACTTCTAAACGGCAGTCTTTATCAACCTCCAGAGTATTTCCATCGGAATCCTTGAAAACCAGTCCGGTGTGATCAATCCGTTGCACGTATTGCCCGCTTTCGATTAGCCGGACGTATTCCTTTTGCGCATCCTTCACCACTGCATTCGTACAGGTATATTCGATACCGTCCTGATACACGCGCAGCACAAAATCAGTCGCAGGAGTAAAAACGGTCACATCATCAGTCAGCGCTGAAACATAGTCTGTACCGCTCAGCGCATCATATCCCGTCAACTGCATATCATCACAATCGAGCTGCAGGCTGTAATACCCGGTCTGAAAAACCAGCTCTGGCTCATTGGAAATTGCAGGAATTCCGTTTTGATAATACATGTAGGTGTAATTCAGCGGTTCCTGCACCAGTGGACCCGCTGGCGCCTGGGATCGATTCAACGCAATAATCAGATTATCCACGCGTACACTGTCCGGCCCTCGATCACGGTTTAACCGGATCGTATTCAAACCGGCATTGAGCGATACACTGGCCAGGCTCGACACAGTCCATACTCCGCCTGTCCCGGCCAGGTTGTAGTTACTGTCCACCACGCTACCATTTACCGTAAGCGTCATGGTGTTTGCACTATCCGTCCAATGACTCAAGGAGAGATCGGCCTCGGCGGCCTCCACTAAATTCACCGTCCACTCGATATAACTGCTGCTGGCCGTGTCCATCACCACATAGCCCGAGCCAGTGTAGCCGGCAGAGTAGCTGCTCGATGTCGAATCATAAAGCACCGCATCTTCCGCTTCGCGTCTCTCATTTACACTAATATTCAGCGTAGCATTTACCGGTGCGGCGATTCCGTCGGAAACACTGACGGTCCAACTGTTCATGCTCACGTCCCAACCGCCCGGCGTACCCGATAGCGTGCCGTCTGCCGCCACGCTCAACCATGCCGGGCCAGAAATCTTAGTATAGGTAAGTGCCGCTCCGGCATCTAAATCCCTTGCGGCATCAGTAATGCTGGTGCTATACGCCGCACCTGCCGCAGCAGGGGCTGCTGTCACTGGATCGCTGTACCACAGCGGTGCATCGTTAAACGCATTATTTTCAACCGTAATGTTTAAAGTCGCGGTATCGCTACCACCGGTAGAATCAACCTGCACTGTAAAGCTATTCAGGCCCACATCGCCTGGCGCCGGAGTGCCCGAAAGACCCCCATCTGAAGCCACAGTCAACCAGGAAGGACCATCCAGCTTTGAAAAGGTCATTTGACCCGCAGCCGGGTCGCTGGCATCACCTGCAATGGAATCGTTGTAGCTTCCATCTTCCGTGGCAGTAGTCTTGATGATGGGGTCAGTCGTGAAGGACGGTGTCGGGTCAGGGTTCGTAGTGGTTTCGTTCGAAGCCTGCACCCCGACCTCAAGCCAGATGTCATCTGAAGAGGAAACCGACTCCATCTTGAACGTAGTCAGGTCGGAGGGGAGCATGACATCCAGTTGCTGCTCGGACAGGGCGTTCCAGTTTGAATCGTACACCGTAAAGAGCCCGTCCTCATCAAGGATAAAATGGTTTTCAGTGCCGATGCTGCCATCCACGCTCACCGACTGCTCGCCGAGAGTTAGAGTAGGATCCACCAGCGCCTCAGGCGTTTCCGCCAGCGCAATCATCCCATCCACCTCGACGCTACAGGTAGTGCCAGCAGGGATATGTCCTATGCCGATCTGGATGATCCTCACACTACCATAATCCATGAATTTACGAGTTGATTTCGTCCAGCCCCAGTCGCGGACTCGCCAGGCGACTTCACCGGTTGGAATTTCAATCCATCGACGGCCAGTGAAATTGATAGGGACGACATAGTCGCGACCTCTTCCACGGTTTAGGCGAATCACTAGAGTGGCACCGCTGCCGTCACCAGTCACCCACAGGCCGATGCCGCGACGTGTCTTTAAGTCGAGACTCGGACTAACCTCATATGTGGTCAATTCGACGTCCGACCAAACTGGGGAATCGGTGGCATTGGCTCGCGACACAGTGAGCGAACTACTGCCGATATAAGTCATTAAATCGATATTGTCATTCGATGCCGCGTCGTAGCTCGGCAGAACCCGTCCGACAATCCGGACCCGGTCTGCTCCGGAATCCAGCTCCGTCGGAATCTCCAGAGTTTGAACATCACCGTTTTGCAGATAGAAACGCGGAGTGATGACTCCGTGTTCTTGGCCCGAGTGCCATTCATGAGTGTAAAGATCAGTGCCCAGCGCCAGCCATCGTTCAAGAACCGGACCTTTCATCCGCCATAAGGCCTTGCCGAATGCCTTGGGCCCACTGAGAGTTGTGCGAGCAGCAAGAGGACTACGGAACTCGTTCATCGCCTCGCGCTGCACCGAATCCATCGCGTGTGAGGCATGCTTCCAGTTCTTGATCGCTCTTAAAAAATCAGACGTCAAACCGTGCGCCTGTAGCGTTTCCATTGTCACACCGCTCACATCGTACGATCCAAGTGAGAATCCACGGGTATTGAGAGTTGTTTGCCGATTCAATCTATACTCGTGTTCCTCGAGTCCGATGGTAGCCCACGACTCATCGCCGAGAAACATAACGCATTGCCCGAAAGGTTTAAAGTCACCGCCAAGCGCGTCTTTTACCCGGTTAAATTTATATTCTAGCCAAGCAAGAGGAGCCGGCCCCGCGCTGCTGTCAGATGAGGTAGGATGATCCAGGTTCTGGTAAACCAGGGCTCCGAACTTCTCACCTCCCCAGGCACCGTAGGCCTTGTGGAATTCAATTCCGTCGAAAGACGCATGTTTCAGGCCCAGAGTATTGTTCAGATCGGCCCAGCGCGTGGTAATCGTTTCAAATAAAGCGGAGTTGGGGTCCGGGACAAAGTCGTTGAATGGCCGCAAATAGCCGCGCAGACTTTCAGCTTCGGAATAGCTTGCAGCGGAGGTATCCCACATCCCACGACTGACGCCTTCCAACTGCCAGGTTCCGTTGCCCAAATCTTCGACACTACTCGCCTGAATCCATTCGTTACCGATCCGGAAGGTCTTGAAGTCAAAAACGCTGGAAACAACCGGCGGAGCCTCCAGTGGTTGATCCGAACCGATCACCGGCAGTTCCACACCGGAATCCGGCACCACTACGAAGGAGGTCGCGGCAGCATCAATTGCCCCGCTCAGAGTAACCGTGCCCCAGCTCTGGAGGTCGGGGTGGGCCGTTGGAGCAACGAACTCCTTATCGCGTTCGCCAATATTCCCAGACAAGTAGTGAAACATCAACCCCAGGTTTTTCCCTGCCGCTTCGCTCTTAAATGCCTGCATGTCAGCAAGGCCGTTGGGATACATGTTCGGGTTGATTTCATCGTTCTGCCTGTAATTCAACCCGTACTCCCCGCGCCAGACTAAGTTCCAAAGATAAAAGGCCTTCGCATCCATTTTTTGGGCGTAGGGAAGAAAGTCCGAATGTTCATCGAAATCGATGGGCACCATGTTGAGATAGCTGCTGTCAGTGGACTGCGCGATCCAATCGTTGAGCCAGGCCTCGGCGGCCGCACGGGTCCACTCGCCATCGACCTTGGGATGCGGCAGGCCTTCCATCGTCCAGAGATCGAGTAGGGTCTCATCCTCCTGCTCATTGTTCTCGTAGGCATACAAGGCAAACGCGCCAAGGACATTTGTTTCCCACAAGGAGCGACGCTTGATACTCACCGAGGAGTCGTAAGACACGACCTTCATCATGTGGTCCAGCTCGATTACGCGGAGTCCGCTACCCGCTGTATCGAGGTCGAACTTGAGCTGCTCACCAGCGAGCGCAAAGCCGCTCAATGAAGTGAAACGAGCCGTCAGATAATCATTCGTTGCCTCAAAACGGACGCTGAGTTGTTCGGTTGAACCGGAAATCGTAAATTGGTATTCGCCATCACCCAGATCCGTCACCGTGTTAAACCGCCGTTTCGTACCATCTGATTCAAGCAGGTAAAAGCCATAGGACTCGACGCCATCCAACAACTCTGCCCCACTCCTGCTCCGGATAGAAACAGGATGCGCGTCTGCGTCAAACTCGATGGAAAGCTGCGCTTGCGGCTGTTGTTGGGTGGTCCCATACAGTGCCACGTCATCGAGGCGGTGATAGATGCGGTCATGGCCGGTATCGTCATATAAATAGACCCTGAACTCGATTGGAGCAGTGATGTTCTGGAATTTCGCATCACTGAGATCAATGCTCCAGGTTTGATAGGTCTCGTCCCCAGTGTCCAAGGCAGTATCTTCGGTCGCAATACTCGACACCAGATCACCCTCGGCAAACCCATCAATACTGGTCATCAAGTTGGCTGTGAGGATTTTGCCTGTGTAACCATTATCGTTGGAATAACCTGCCTTGAGCACGAGAGAGGTCAGGTTTATTGTTCCGGTTGATTTTGGAGCCACCGTAAAAGAAACATAGTCATCCCCGGAGATGGCCTCACTCAGAGTAGTCCCGGTGGCAGACGCTTTCGCATACAGATTCAGGCTCCTTGTTGCAAAACCCGCATCGGAATCCAAACCGGCACCCACCGAAAAGCTGCCTGCTGTTACGTTCGGATCGGTCGAACTTGCTGCAAGGCTTGCGGCAAAATCATAGCTTGCCAGAGTCGTGGCGGATGCGCCCACTGCAGCCATCTGTGTGATGGCCGCAGTGATCAGTAAACCTCTTAGCATAGAACTATTTCGTTTAAGCATAGTAGTAAGCTTGTTAATTCTTCGCGATATTTGAAAATATCGGTAACGATTAGGTGCGCTAGGTTAAGTATTACTCAGCCAATTCGATCTCGACACGGAAGAAGCCGGAGCTAGCGCCAGTTGGCACGCTATTGACCACTTCTTCAAAGTCATCATCGATCACCGCAGTCCCGGTTTCGGAAATGCCGTCCGTGCTCCAATCCGGAGTTGTCAGATCCGATGCGCCGACCACTTGGTAAGTGAGCTTGCGCGCAACTGCATCGCGGCGGCGCGGATAGCAGAACTCGCCCGAGGCTCCCGACATGTCCAGGACAGGCTGCGCCCCGACATTGCTTTTTTTGTTTGGATCGCCACCGATTCCATACTCATACAAGTTACTACGTCCGTCTCCATCCGGGTCGCCCTCCGGGGTCGTTGGATCCACTTGCGAAAGCGGGAACTCGTGCAGCGTCGGGCCGCCCTCGATGGAAAGACGTATATTGGTAATCGAGACCGACGGCGATGTCGTGCCACCGACCTCCCGCGCAAAACCAAGCACGATGTAATCATAGTCCGTGACTGCGTCCGGAGCGGTGGTAAAGGTCGAGAGATCAAAGGTATTGCTATATGCCTGCGCCCCAACCGAACCGGTCAATCCCGAAACTGCCGCATCCGATGCACTCCCCGCGCTTCCCGTAAACGTTCCGTCCGGGCGGCCCAGATTATAGACCTCCATCACTTCCGACGAAACTTCCACCCAAGCGTTGCCGCTACCGGCTCCGAGATTCATAATCTCAGGATTCTGAGAGGGGTCGAGATCGACACAGCCCCAGAGGTGCACAAAGAGTTTCTCGGCCGCATCGCCTGTCGTGTAGTCAAAGCTGAGCGTCAGCTGCGAACGGTCCGACTCCGGCAAATCGGTGACATCAATACAGATCGCAATCGGACGATTGCCCGTATTACTGGTTCCACTGATGACCCCGTCAGCAAGCGTCCAATTGGTCGACAACCACTTATTGTAAAAGACGTTGTTCTTCTGCACCTGTCGTTCGCGCCCAACGGAATCCGCTCGGACATCTTCGGGGATTCGATCGAGCGCGTTCTCGGTCGCCCAAGCTCCAAAATAGTCGGTGCTGCCGTGTAGTGCAAAGACCAGATCGTTCCCTGCAGCTTCAGTCGCGGAAAACGGATAATCCACCACAGTGCCAGCCGCTTCGGAGATATAAATTAAATCACCTCCGGCATAGCCGCCTGCTCCATTAGCACGCGCCCAATACGAGTTGTTACCCGTCCCCTGTCCTTTCCATCGGAGTTGGAAAGCATACGTGCCCGGCAGCAACACTGTGTCTTCAAAATCAACAGTATAATAGTTGCCCTCCAGACAGGAGACACCACGCATATCGATCTTCTCGTAAACTCGCGTGCGCAGGGCATCCGCACCGGGAGCACCGCTCGCATACTGACCGATCCAGAGATAATACTCACTCGCATCTGTAGAACCGATCGTAAAATCAAGGTGCGCCTGTAAGCTTAAGGCAGCGAGGCGAACCGGATCCGTCACCGTGAATGTTTGCCCCATCAATTGCAAATTAGTGCCATCATCGCGAACGGCTGAAAACGCCCCCTCCCCCACGGAGTTACTAAAGAGAATGTCATTTGTTGGAAAGGTCGTCCCCGCATGCGCGAACGTTGCCGTTGTTTCAGGCAACCATGTGCGCAAGGGCACCAACAAGGAAGAATAGCTCGAATGGCCGGTCAGATCGACCGAACTGTAGAAAAATAAGTTCTCATCAATGAGATTGAAGAGGTAGCTCTGCGCCCCTTCCGGGATTTCAATTTCGGCCCAGCCATCCTCATGGTTAAACGGCACAGGAATTTTAAACCACTCTTCGCCCCAGCCAGCGATCGGCTGATAACAATAGAGTAGATCCAGATATTTGACCTTGGCTTGGTTGGTATTCCAAGTGACCCAGGCCATGGTTTCGTCGTTGCCAGTGGAAAGAATTTTCGGGCTCTGATCCCCCAGAGGCAGGTCCAAGCGTTGCGGGTTCCAATAGAGCGGCCGGGCATCTACTTCTTCCATCCACGTGTCCAACTCGGCGCTCATCTCAGTGAGCACCTGCGGATGAGCTGCTTTGACATCGACCTGCTCGCCAATGTCCACGGCATCACCATTGAAGTCATAGAGCTGATACAACGAATACTTATCGGGCGAAGAGGTGTATTTTTTATACAGCTTCCACCCGTCCTTCAACATGGTGGTCGCATTGCGACCGCTATGCGGGAAATGCCAGAACATAGATGCACGCTCCGTGTTGGTAGCCGGATCCGTTACCTGAGCGGAATCGAGAGGGTCATTCAGTAGCAGCGGCGAAAGATCACTCGCATCCAATCCGGACGGGATGCTTGCGCCCGCCAGAGCAAGGAAGGTCGGATAGATATCCATGCCGTTGATGACGACATCACTGAGTGTATTAGAGGAAATCCCCGGCCCCATCGCGATAAACGGCACGCGCACCCCACCCTCCTGGAGCCAGAGTTTACCTTTATCCAGCGGAAAATTATCCGTGCCATTATCGGCCCCTTCATAACCACCGTTATCCGAGGTGAGAATGATATAGGTATTCTCAATCAACTTATGGCCGGGCCAACGGGGATCATCCGTAGTCTCCAGGTAGTCGATCAACTTACTAATGTAATAGTCGAGACTTTCAACCATCGCCGCGTAATAGGGGTTGTTTTGGCCCTCGGCAAAGAACTCAGATCCGTTCAATGGATAGGAGTATCCCATCAGACCCGCGTATTTCTGAAGTAAGCTCTCGGTGCGCATCTGGATCGGGGTATGCACCAGCCATGTGGAATAGTAGCAGAAGAAAGGTTCTTCCCGACTGACCGCATCCGCGAAAAAGCCCAGGG
>JGI20152J14361_10002030_pt1 | contig 12471 bp, 14 predicted proteins | sample COG_02_FD_14361 | JGI IMG/M metagenome (IMG submission 14361)
CTTTGCAATAATTCAATCTCTTGCTTAGACATGCGATTGTAGTGTAAATTTAACTTTAGTGCCGTCTGATTCAAGTAGATCGTAAGACACTTGCACCTCTTGTTCATAATGTCTAAAAGCACTGACCATTAGGCCATGTGCCAAACTGTATAAGCCTCTTGCAGAACTGTATACCATAATGAGTTTATGCTTTGATTTTTCTAAAACCAAAAAAGAAGGTAAATCCGCATCTGGATAAAGTTTCTTTACATGCACGTGAATGTGGTCTTCTATAGCTGCTATTAAGGGCATAGGGCTATTATAATTTCTCACAATTTCAGGATGCGCTTCATCCAAACTTTTAAATAAATAAAGTCCAAAAGCATATAGTAACTCTTGTATGTCTTTAGACACAAGCTCCCCTAAAGCAACCAAAAGGGAGACCATTTCATTAAAATCATAGGTGCCTACTGAAGTATAAATACCCTGGTGTAAGGTTTTTGAATTGGTGATTATTTCGTCTACAACAGCCAAGCCAAATTGCGCCTCAACCATGTCTAAAAACTCCGTGAAAATAATTCCCTTCATACCTTAAGATTTGGAAGTCTAAAATAAGGTTTATAGATAGAAAGCGTCTTAAAATGTTGTGAAACAGTTGTTTTTTGTATGTGAAACACTTTTCAGGCCAAATAATTGATCCAATTAATTAATGAGTCCCTTTTACCAATTCATTTTGTTTCCAATAATTCAAAAGTGATGCTATTTTTAGCACATAATCTTCATACTTGAGGGGCTTAACCAAGTATCCTGCTATACCAATGGAATAGGCTTGTTTTAAATCTGATCTATTGATAGAAGTTGTCAGTACAACCGTTGGGATGTATTTCAAATTTGGATCTGTCCGAAGCTGTTTCAGGAACTCAAAACCATTCATTTTTGGCATATTCAAGTCTAATAGTATTAAATCTATTTGACTATTTTCAGCCAATATATCAAGGGCATTTTCCCCATTATGTGCCTCAATTAGCTCGTGTACTTCCCTTAATTTGATCAGGCTCCTGTTGAATTTAAGAATTTCAATAGCGTCGTCCTCAATTAATAAAATAGTCATCTAAAAGATTGATTATAAATGAATTTGAGATAAAAATAAACTTTAATTGACCACTCGCACTAAAAAAATATAAAAATCGGATTAAACGTAAGGTTTTACCTATAAAAGGTTTTTAAACTCATAGAGATATACCGTACTTGGTGTCGCATCATTCACAAAAGGAGCCAAGCCAATTTGCAGTAAATAGGAGCCATCTAAAACAGTATCTGGCACAAAAATAAATTCTGTTATTGTCGCTTCTGTTCTAATGTTACCATCCACATTCCAAAATGCTTTATGGGCCTCTAGTGCCCCTTGGTCTTCTTCCTTATCTATAGAAGGAAGGTCTACCAAAAGATGCTGGACACCTAATTCTCTAATGAAAATAGCGGCTCCTTGACTTAAATAGGGTGGATTGCTGTAGCTGTATTGATGGAATGCTTTACTTGTAGTATTGGGCAGTGTTCTGACCACCAATGATTCTGGAACCTGATTATTCCCTATGGCCACTATAAGTTGGTCCTTAGTGATCTGTAAATCCCCTTTTACTAACACTGGTGCAACAGTAATTAATAAGGTTTCAAAAAAATTATTTTTCAAAGCATTGAGCACCTGGTAATCACCTGCTAAAATATGGCCCACGCATTCAGTGTGGGTGCCATGTGCATGTGGATTAAAAGAAATATCGTTAAAATTGACTGGAGCACCAGCTTCAATACTCCCTATAAAATTCCCTTCTCTATGGGGTTTAATACTTGGTGGATCCACATACCAAGCACCTAATGTTTGATTGTCTTGCAGACTCAAGTGAATGCCTATTGGAGTGGAAAAATCAATTTCTTTTTGACCAGTTGTCCCGGTGATAATTGCTTTCATACTAATCGATGTAAAATAATTGAGCCGCTATACCATCAGAAAAAAATAAGCCAGAGTCAGTGATCTTTAAAACAGTATCATTCACTATTTCTAAAAGACCTTCTGCTATTTTTTCCTGCGCTTCCCTAATCGCGTAGGACTCATATTCAGGACCAAATAAGGCGTTAATCTTTGATAATTCAACCCCTTTAGAGGCTCTCAGTCCTGTCATTATATACTCATTGTAACGCTCAGAAACACTTAAATATTCAATATCAAATGGTCGTTTGCCTTCAAAAATAGCTCTAATATATATGGGATTACTGGCTGCATTCCAAGAACGGCTTTTCCCATCATAAGAGTGTGCAGAAGGACCAATACCCATATAACTTTTACCTTCCCAATAGCCTGAATTATTTACAGCATAAAAACCTTGCCTAGAAAAATTTGAAAATTCATAGTGTTCATATGCTGCATTCGTTAACAAACGCCTTAATGTGGTGAATTGTGCCTTTGCGCGAGATTCATCTAAGGGAGGTAATTTACCAGACTTTATTTGATGTTCTAATACGGTTTTAGGTTCCATGGTGAGTGCATAGGCAGAAATGTGATTGGGATTGAAGCCCAAAGCCATTTTCACATTCTCAGCCCACAAAAGGTCCTGCTCCTCTGGAGACATTCCAAGCATAGGTACCCCATAAATTAAGTCTATGGAATAATTGTCAAAATATTGCTTTACCCAATGCAAGGCTTCTTTTGACTGACTGGCATTATGAGCGCGATTCATAAATGATAAATCTGACTGATGAAAAGATTGTATTCCCACACTTATTCTATTCACTTTCGTCTTAGAAAGGGCTTTAATATACGCCTCTGAAAGGTCATCTGGATTGGCTTCTAAGGTAATTTCAGCAACAGCTGTTATTGAATAGTGCGAAAAGACGGCTTCAATAAGTCGCTCAATCTCAATGGGGCTTAAAACAGAAGGAGTGCCTCCCCCAAAATATATAGAATTTATTTGATCTTGTGCAAAACTATCTTTTCGCATCTTCAATTCCATACATAGGGCTTCGATCATTTGATCTTTAGAAGTCATTTTAGTAGAAAAATGAAAGTCACAATAACTACAGGCTTGCTTACAAAAAGGGATGTGAATATAAATACCACTCATAAAAAGTCCTGTTATTTTTTAACCCTTGCTGTATTTTGACTGACAAAAGAAGCCCAGCCTGAATAGGATTTCTCCCCAGTCACTTTCCCTGAATTATAAAAATGACATACCGCAGCGGCTAAACCATCCGTACTGTCTAAATTTTTTGGCAAAGTCTTTAATTGTAATAAACTCTGTAGCATTTTAGCCACCTGCTCTTTAGAAGCATTTCCATTTCCTGTAATGGCCATTTTAATTTTTTTTGGCAGGTATTCCGTAATGGGAATTTCTCTAGACAAACCAGCTGCCATAGCCACGCCTTGCGCCCTACCTAATTTAAGCATAGACTGAACATTTTTTCCAAAAAATGGTGCCTCAATAGCTATTTCATCGGATGATAGGTGTCTATTAATGAGATGGTCCTTTCAAAAATAAGCTTCAATTTGGTGTATGGATCTGCGTATTTTTGAAGCAATAATTCGTTGAGTTGTACAAAATACATCTCATTTCCCACCACTTTTATAATACCAAAACCCATAATAGTGGTTCCTGGATCAATACCTAAAATAATTCTCTCTTTTGCCAATGGATTTAATCTAAATGAATTTCTATTGGGATTTGAAAACGTGTTGCCACAGGAATTCCTTGTTTTATGGCTGGTGATAAAAAAGGCAAAGAAGCTATTTCTTTTTGTACCCTTTTTTCAAAAGACTGTTTCTCATTTATACTCCCGTTAAATCCCTCAATTTTTTGAATATATATATCAGCAGTTGCATTCACTTTAAAGTCCATAGAAAAAGTACCTGAAAAAGACAAGCTGTCTTGGTCGTACATTTGTTGAACTACTAGAAGAATTTGTGCTTTTATTACGGCTTCAAAACATTCTTTTTGTAATGATTTTGAAAGGGTTTCTTCGCAGGATTCAAATAGGGGATACAGATCTACAGATTGCCAGTCAATTTCTTTTAATTGATCAGCCACATATTGCGCCTTAAGCTCTTCTTTTGGAGTAAGCCAAGCACAATTGTAAAACAAGCAGATGAGACCTATGTAAAACAACTTACGCATACCCAAAGGTAGGGGAAAAAACTCATTTTTATAAAGTCATATAAATCGTAACTTAGTGAAGATTAAAATAAGTATGGATATATTACTGATCACTCTAGGAGCCATTTGCATTTTTATTGGAGTATTAGGGAGCTTTGTCCCTGTAATCCCTGGACCTCCCTTGAGTTGGATTGGCCTTTTATTATTGCAATACACCAACATTGTAGCTTTTAGTCCTATTTTTATTGGGGTTACAGGAGTAATTGCATTGCTCGCTACGCTTTTAGATTATTACTTACCTGTGCTCGGAACAAAAAAATACGGAGGAAGCAAAGGGGGTGTTTGGGGCGCTATAATGGGTCTATTATTCGCCGTTTTCTTTCCTGTTTTTGGCCCTTTAGGATTTCTGATTTGGCCTTTTGCAGGGGCTTTTATAGGAGAATTGAGCCAACAAAAAAATCAAAAAAATGCCTTGAGAGCGGCTTGGGGTTCCTTTGTAGGATTCTTGGCAGGCAGCCTGATCAAATTGATTATTTCAATGGCCTATGCTGGGTTATTTATCCAACAATTATTGGGGTGAATTTCGCATAAGGGCCAAAAAAAGAACTACAATACTTTATTTAGCACATAAAAAAAAGCCTTCCAAATGGGAAAGCCTTTCATTGGTTGGACAGCCTCGCCATCTCAACACGGCCTTAACACAAGGTTAAGACACAACACAACACAACAAATATAACAAAGCTTTTTTAAAAGGTGCTTATTTAAGACTAAATATCTCTAAAAATTTAGTTCATTAAGACAGGAAGTTTTAAAATAAAGACACCAATAAAAACATTATTTGCCTTTTAAAAATCTATTACAATACCAAAACTTGGAATAATAGACCCCTCTTCTAGGGGAATTTGAAATAGGCTGCGAGGATTTACTGGCATACCGGAGGCGTCTCTACTAAGCCCATAAGAGGGAGGCTGTGGATTGGCATTTGCCAAAGCATTCTGAACTTCTATAAAGAAATCTAAGGCAACCGCTTTATAGAACCATTTTTTGTCTATTCTAATATCTAATTGATTAAATGGGTCTAATTTCTGACTCCCCAAACGGTCGTAATCCAAGACAATTTTCGGGTATAACTGAGCGGTTTGTGGAATATCTGTTGGTACAAATGGAGTAGCTGAAGCAAATCTATGGCGGGCACTTACCTCCCAATTCCTAGGAAGCTTATAGCCTGTGGTAAAAGAAGCCAAATGCCTACTATCCCATACAGATGGCCTAAAGACCTTAGGGTCTAGCCCTGAAAAAGTGGAATAAAAATAAGTGTAGGAGAAAATTCCAAAAAAGCGATCCATGAGTTTTTGTTGCCACAACAATTCCAATCCATAGGCTTTACCTTTACCAACAGATGCAATGGCTTCATTTCCTAGGACCTCAAAACCAGCTCCTTTATTGGCGATTGAAACCCCGTCTTCTAGAGAGACTGGATAGTCTGAATAATATTTATAAAAACCTTCTAAAGACACCCTAGCAGTAGGATTCAAAATCTTTTCTACGCCTAAGACCAAGTGCGTAGAACGGGTGTAGTCCAAGTCTTGATTTAAAAATTCCTGTGCGGTATTTTGAAAGCCCAACATAGTGTATGGGGGAATTTTATAATATACTCCAGCGGTCCCATTAAGCTTCCAACTAGGTGTTAAAGCATAAGAAGCAGAGGCCCTTGGAGAGAATGTTTTTAATAAATTAGATCCCTTGATAAAAGTATCTCCATCCATTCTAAATCCAAAAGAAAGGGCCAAACGATCCTGTAAAAAATCTTTAGATCCTTGGGCAAACAGACCATAGTTCAAAAAATCTAAAGAAGTGTTATATTGATAAGCTGCCAGTGTATTGAGCGTACTATTCTCGTAAAAGGCCCTCTGCAAATTAAGTCCATGACTCCATTTCCAGCCCTCTGCAAAACGATTTACCGCCAATCTTAATTTTGTTTCTGACTCTAAAGCGTCGTTTTGAAAGCGAAGCTCTGTTTGTGAGGCATTATCATTATACTCACTGTAGGTATTCCAGAGGCTGTTATTACTCAAACTCACCTCCATAAAACCACTCTGATCTTTAAAGCGCCTCTTCCAAGTAACCCCAACAGTATTGGAGTTTTGGTTAATGAAAGGTACCTGATCAAAAGTAGCTTGCTGGTCTGGGGTAGGATCTTCTGGCAAGGCAACTGTAAATTCATCTATACTTCCAAGACCTACAAAACTCAGGCTGTTGTAAGCGTCTATTTTGTGGTTTAATTTATATTGGTAATCCCAATAATCAGGTCTAATAGGCAAACCTATCAGTTCGAATAAAAACTGTAAATAGGACCTTCTCACAGACAAAAGCACATCTGTTTTTACTTCCCCATTTTTTTTATTTACCAAGAGGGGTGTTTCAAGTGTTAAAGCTGCTTCACTGGCACTCAACCTGAAGTTTCCTGCAAACCCATCTGGGTTTACATCTCTTTGAGTGAATTGTAACACGCCAGACAAAGGATTGTTGTACTGGGCGCCAAAGGCAGATGAAGAAAGCCTTACATCTGAAATAAAAGAAACATTTAACATGCCTACAGGACCTCCAGCACTTCCTTGGGTACTAAAATGGTTGATGTTGGGAATCTCAATACCATCCAAATAATACACCACTTCATTGGGAGCACCTCCTCTGATGATTAAATCATTTCTAAAGCCTCCAATAGAAGGAGAGACTCCAGGGAGTGTTTGTGCTACCTGTACCACGTCATTATTAGAACCAGGATAATTTGCAATCTCAACAGCAGAGAGCGATTGGGTAGAAAGTGGGGTCTCTTTAGGCCTTGTGATAGGACTCAAAGCCACTACCACCTCATCCAAAGCTTGTGAAGTTTCTAAAAGCACAAAATTCAATGGGGGTGTTCCCACAGATTTAATTTGAAAATTAAAAACCGTCTGCGAAGTAAAACCTAAATAACCCGCTTGTATCGTATAGGTACCCGGCGGAATATTAGGTATGGAAAACTGCCCCAATTCATCTGTAATGGCACCAAAAGTGGTCCCTTCCAAAACAACCGTTGCCCCGAATAAAGGACTTTGATTTTCTTCAAAAATTTTACCCGTGAGCACACCCAACGCTTGGCTGAAACCCGTTAAAGAAAAAGCAAACAATAGTAGAAATAAGATTTTTTTCATAGCGCGTTAAAATTAAGAAGAAAATAGCGGAAAAAAGCAAGAATCAAAAAACCACTAAATCCTATTAACATGCAAATCAAAAATAACCCCTTAAGGTCTCTAAAACTATGACATAAATCATGTCATTTATTGGGATAGCTTTAAATAAAACTGGCTTAAAACTGTATCATTAATACGCAGTAGTTGTCCACGGATAAGGGGTTCTTTTAATCCATTGCCCTCTAGTAAAATCAGGAAAATCTTGGGCGGCTCCGTTATTCTCTATTGACAATTCAGACAGCGGTGTTACCGCACTCCAAGCGGCGGCATCATAGGCATCTATTGGAGGTGCCACATTGGCTTTCGCTGCTTCCACAAAAGCATTCAAAACAAAGAAGTCCATTCCGCCGTGACCGGCACCCTCTGCGTATTCTCCGTATTTTTTCCAAAGCGGATGGTCGTACTTTTCCAGCCATGCTTTAGAGCTGTCCCACCTATGTGGCTCAGATTGTCCCTCTATGTATATCCTGTCGCCATCTTTCTCCCAAAGGCCGTTGGCTCCTTGTACCCTGAACCCCAAAGAGTAAGGTCTAGGAGAATTACAATCATGGGTAATAATAATGGTTTCACCCATGGCTGTTTCTAGGGTAGAGGTAATAATATCTCCTTGTTTAAAAAGCACTTTGGCATTCGGGTGGTCTGCACCACCTTTATCCACAATATACTTGTGTAAGCCCACCGCTTTAGTAGCATGAGAAGACATAGACACAAATCTATTCCCCCTATTTATATTGGCCATAGCGGCAATAGGTCCCAAGCCATGCGTTGGGTAAACGTCTGCATTTCTACTGACAGAATGTTGGGTGCGCCATTTGGCCTCAGAAATGGCTTTTTCACCAAACTCTACCCCTCCACCATAGGGTTGTTTCCCATCATTAAACTTAACATGCCTTAAATCGTGTTGGTACCCACACCTGTAATGCAGCATTTCTCCAAACACCCCTTCTTTTACCATATTTAGGACCGCCATGACGTCCCTTCTGTAATTTACATTTTCCAACAACATAAGATGGGTACCCGTTTCTTCATGGGTATTCACTAAGTCCCAGCACTCTTCCATTGTGTTGGCTGCAGACACCTCAACACCTGCAAATTTACCAGCTTTCATAGCGTCTACACTCATGCGGGTATGCCAGAGCCATGGGGTGGCGATAATTACGGCATCGACCGTTTTTAGGTCTAATAAATTTTTATAATCCAACGCATTCTTTCCAAAAACAGCCGGGGATTTAGCCCCCGCTTCTGCCATAATTTTTTGGGCTATGGCAATTCTGTTTGGATCTATGTCTGCAATAGCAGTCACCACCACATCTTCCCTTTTAAGTGCGTTTTCCAAATGATTGGTTCCCCTGAGACCCACTCCAATAATACCTATGTGCAATTTTTCATTGGCGCGATTTGTCGCTTTTCCAAAAGTTTGGCCTAAGGCGTAGTTCGGCAGCACCACTGAGGCGGCGCCAAAAGCGGCAGATTTCTGAATAAAGGATCTTCTACTAGACATATTAGTGGGTGTTTGTGGGTTTATATTACCATTAAAGGCACATGAAATTTAGGGAAAAGTTTTATAAAATAGGCTTCTAAAAGGACATTTTATCTAGGATGTAGTATCTTGTAGCCGTTTTATAATGCAACTATGACTTTACTTATAATGGCTGCCGGAAGTGGTAGCAGATACGGAGGATTAAAACAATTCGACGGCCTTGGCCCAAATGGAGAGTACCTTCTTGAATACACCATTTTTAACGCTATAACAGCTGGATTCAACCACATTGTGGTCATTGCTAAACCCGCTAATACAGTAGATATAAAAGCATATCTATCTCAAAAACTACCCGAACATATTGCTTTAACCGTATTGGGACAAGCTATTTCAGATGTACCAGAGGGCTTTACCGCGCCTGAAAACAGAGAAAAACCTTGGGGAACTGCCCATGCTGTTTGGACTGCTAGAGCGGTGATTAAAACTCCCTTTGCAACAGTAAATGCAGATGATTATTACGGTCCTGAAGCGTTTAAAGACGCTGGCGCTTTTTTAAACGCCCTACCCAATGCGCAGACCTATGGGCTTGTTGCCTATGAATTAAGCAATACCTTGTCTGAATACGGCACTGTATCTAGAGGGGTCTGTGAGGTAAAAGACGGTGCCTTAAAAGACATTACAGAGCGCACCAAACTTATTGCTTCTGGAAATGAGGAAGCTACAGATGAAGATTCTGGGTTAAAATTTCCACTAAACACGCCAGTAAGTATGAATTTTTGGCTGAGTACCCCTTTTATTTTTCCAGCTATCACAGCGCGTTTTAAAGCATTTTTATCTGGAGAAAACCCTGAAAAAGGAGAATTGTACCTGCCTTATATTGTAGCAGAACAGTTGGAAGAACAAGAAGTTAGTGTGGGGGTAATTCCTACGTCTAGCCAATGGTTTGGACTTACCTATGCTCAAGACAAAGCAGCGGCTAAAGAGACCCTTAAAGCACTTCATGAATCTGGTGTTTATCCAGCTGAATTATGGAAGGCATAGACCAAAAAAACATCGAAAATATTGTTCGCAGTTTTTTACCCCAAAGTAAAAACTTTGAGGTGATTCCCATGACACAAGGCCTGATCAATGACAGCTATAAAATTAGCTTCACCGATCAGGCCTATTTTTTACAACGCCTCAATACCCAGGTTTTTAAACATCCCACAGGGCTTATGCACAATATAGTCCAGTGGCAAAAAAGCATTGTACATGCCTCCTACCATTGCCCTATTTTTTTAAAAACATTAGCGGGGAACTATTTGGTAAAAACAGAACAAGGCCATTTTTGGCGCATGCAAAATTATGTCTCTAAAGCCATCGCATACGATCTTGCTCCCAATGCGTCTATTGCCTTTGAAGCTGGAAAACTTCTCAATGATTTTCACAGTTGCTCCAAAAAAACTGACGCGTCAATGTTCCAAACACACATTCCGCAATTTCAGGATATTTCTTTGCGGTGGGAGCAGTTTCAACTGGCCTTTAAAAAGGCCGATGCCACAACCATCACCTCCGCTAAATACGCCCTAGAAAAACTTTATTCGCTGCAGGAATTTGTGTTTAACACCCCCTTAAAACTCCCGGAAAGAATTTGCCATAACGACACAAAACTCAACAATATGCTTTTTCATAAAGACAGTGGAAAGGCACTTTGTATGGTAGATTTAGACACCCTCATGCCAGGCTATGCTTTTTATGATTTTGGAGACGCCCTGCGTACCATTGCGAACACATGGGCTGAGGGAGCTGAAGAAAAGCCTGTGGCCTTTAGAAAAGACCATGCCCTAGCTTTTATTAAAGGATTGTGCAGTAATCCTACCGTATTTTCAAGATCAGAATGGGAGAGCCTGCCATTTGGCGCCGTCTATATGCCCTTTATTCACGGACTCAGAGCGCTAACCGATTATTTGTCTGGCAATGTGTATTACAAAGTGCGTTATGAACTTGAAAACTTAGACCGCGCTTCAGGTCTTTTAGACTTTGCTTCTGTTGCTAATAGCCAACAAGCTTTTCTCAAACATGCTATTCAAGAAGCCTTATGAGGTGGGGCTTTCTTTTTATCTCGCTGTTTTCTACCGCTTTGTGGGGGCAAAATTACGGAGGACTTTCTATAGATAACGACCTGTTTTTTGGCAAAGACTACTATTATTCCAGCGGTATTTTTCTACAGTATGGAATCACAAAAAGCAACAGAGACAAGCCTTTAGACAGCCAGGAGCTGTTCAAAGAAGAAAACTTTTTTAAAAAACGTATTCATTGGACTTTAGGACAACAAATATACACTCCCATTGGCCGCTATGACAGTATTACCACTAATATGGATTATCCCTTTAGCGGCTACCTTTTTCTAGAAAGAGCCGTATCTAAAACGCTCAAAAATAAGGGAGTATTTCGTTGGAGTGCTCAATTAGGAATAAGCGGTCCTGGATCATTGAGTACCCCTTTGCAAAACACCTACCACAAACATATTCTGGGACTCCCACCACTTAGTTGGGTAGGCCAACAAGCAGGAAATATGCATCTGGGCATTCTTGGACAGTACTCCCACTATATTTCCCTGAGTCAAAAGCGTCATATTTCTTATCAGCTTCAGAGCCAATGGGGCACCCACAGCAGCCAATCTAGTCTAAGTACAGGCTTACATTTGGGCCATTTAGATCCTATGGTATTTTACTCAGAAGCTTTTAATAATTCCCAAAAAAATGGGTTTGGAGGGTATATAGGCATTCAATACCAATATCATTTTCAGGATTACAACCTATCTGGAAGTTTGTTTGAAAACAGCTCTCCATTTACCCTGCCTTCCAATTCATTCAGAAATACTTGGCTAGCAGGTGTGGGATACCAGGCCAATAAATGGCAGTTTTTGGCCATAGCCAAAGCGCGATCTAAAGATACCCCAAGACAAAAATACAAAAGGCACCAAGTGTTATATATCAGTATTCTAAGGCAATTGGATTAACGGTCGGTGAGGATTGGATCTGGCATGGTCAGGGTAGTATTGATTCTAATAACGCCTTGCCCTCCTGCCAATCCGTAATTACTCTGAATGTCGTACACAGTCCTATATACGGTTACTTTTCTAATAGACATTAAGTCTAATCCAGGTGGGGGGGTCTTACCTATTAAGTTGCCATCTACATCCCAAAGGGCATATGGAGGCTCCCCATCTGTGAAAGAGCCAATCCTGTCTCGCATGACAATCACTTTATTGCCTTCTATTTTGGCCGTACCTAAATGCCTGCGAATGGCTTGAATGACATTTGTAGCGTATATATCTATCCCAAATTCATTGAGTTCTCTAAACTTAGAGGTCTTTTTCTCTTTACGCTTTAAACCGCGTTCTATCATTCTAGCTTCTTTCTTAGAAACCCTGGCCTCTTGGGCTGTGCCCTGAAGGGGCGCTAAAAAAAGCACACATACTAATAGGTATATAAATTTCATCCTTTTAAATTTATATGAAGTTAGTGAATTATTGCTTAATTGAATACCACACAAATGGAACGTCTAATGATTGTTTTTCGTATTTTAGAAACAAAAAACAAGATGAAGCATAAATTTTCATCTTTACTTTTAGGGTTTATGTGTTTTTCTGGCA
>JGI20152J14361_10002043_pt1 | contig 12418 bp, 11 predicted proteins | sample COG_02_FD_14361 | JGI IMG/M metagenome (IMG submission 14361)
AATTGATAACACCTCAAGTGGAGGGTTTTCAATTGGGGTTAATAGTGAAACTGGAATTTTAGAAGGAGTCGGAAGACAAGAAGTTTCAAAAGGCGCAGCAACGTTTTTAGAACATCCTGACACAAAATTTATATTAAATGGTTTTAAAATACCTTTTTTTAAAGAAGCATGTGCGTTAGTTAAAGAATTTGCATTTTATTTCCCAAACCGTATTGTAGGTTGGGACATTGCTATTACAAACTCTGGCCCTGTTATAATAGAAGGCAATCATAACCCTGGTTTACATGTTTCAGATATGGCTTATGGCGGATATATGAAGCATCCTTTAATTAAGGACATACTTAATGAAATTAATAGTTAAATGAAGCAAATAATTAAATTTTTGGAATATTTAAGATATCTGGGCTTTTGGTTTATGGATTTCTTAAAAGGTTCGAAAATAAAAAAGCATCTTAAAGAAATTGAATCTGTTTTAGAACATAACGATACTTTAAAATCACAAACCATTCGAAAAAAAAACTTGGAAGGCTTATTACTCCACGCCGTGAATACCGCGCCATTTTATAAAACAATTAATTCAAGCAATGGTCTAGCTTCATTTCCAGTAATTAATAAAAACGTGATTAATAAAAATTCTTCTCATTTTCAGTCCAGTCTATTTACTCATAAAAAAATCAAAACAGTCACCACAAGCGGTTCTACTGGTGCCCTTCTAACCATTACCCAAAACCCAGATAAAAATAACAGAAACATCGCTGACAATCTTTATTTTTCTAAGAAAGCAGGTTTTAAAATTGGTAATAAACTTTATTATCTAAGACATTGGAATGCTTATTTTAAAAAAAACAAATGGGCGTTGCTGTTTCAGAATATTTATCCCGTAGAAGCAGTAGGTCTATCTGAAAAAAAAATAGAAGACCTAATAAAAAATATAAAAAGCGACCATTCAAAAAAATCTTGGTTGGGTTACGCCTCTGGTTTTGAAAGAATTTGTCAATATTTAGATGCAATAGCTTCAAGACCATTAGATGCAAAATTTAAGTCTATTATTGCGATATCTGAGCATCTCAGCGAACAAACCAGAAATCGGATGGCCTATTATTTTCAAACACCGGTGATGTCTCGATATTCAAATATGGAAAATGGTATTATAGCTCAACAGCCATTAAATTCAACCTCACATTATGTTATAAATACGGCAAGTTATCATTTGGAGATTCTGCATTTAAAAAATGATAATCCATTAAAATTAGGTCAATTAGGACGCATTGTGATTACTGATTTGTTTAATTACGCCACGCCACTTATTCGATATGATACCGGTGATCTTGGTGTCATGGATATTTTGAATAAAGCGCCTGTTTTAAGGCGTATTGAAGGGCGATCTTCAGATAGTATTTTTAATACTAACGGCGATTTAGTTTCCTCGTTTATAATTATTGATGCCTGCAATTTTAAAGGAATCAATCAAATTCAATTAATACAATGCAGTAAAAATGGCTATATGATTAAATTAAATGTCACAAAGACATTTTCAAGTCAACAAGAACTCATTACTAATTTTAAAACCTATTTGGGTCAGGATGCTGAAATAGATGTTGTTTATGTAAAAGAGATTCCGTTACTTAGTTCTGGAAAAAGACAAATAACAAAAAACGCCTTTGTGGGCTAAGTCGTCAATTTAGTAATAAAATTCTCGAAATCGTGGAAGATTTAAAATCAGGTATCGTGATTATTGGTTATAATAAGCTAGCAAGATCCGTAATTGATATACTGGAATTGATAAATACCTATAATATCTCTGGCATAATCGATATTAAAGAAAATACAACACCCTTTATAACAGAATATACTGTTTTTGATGATTTGAAGACGTTATTGGTTCTAAGAAAAGATAAAAATATAAAATATGTCATTATCTGTGTTCAGGATAGTAAACATAAAAAAGAGATTTCAGAATACATCCAAAAATCATGTCCTGAGCTAAATTTCTTGAATCTAGTGCATCCATCAGCAGTAATAGGTAAAAAAGTAATTTTAGGAAGGGGTAATATTATTGGTGCTAGAACGGTTTTAAATAGTGATTGTGAATTAGGTGATTTTTGTATTGTAAATGACCAAGTGTCTATTGGTCACGATTGCATAATTAAAAATTTTGTGACTATAAAAACAAAAACGACTATTGGTGGCAATGTATATATAGGTGATTATAGTATCATACATTCTAACTCAAATATTATACATAATATTGAAATTGGTAAAAACTGCTTCATAAAGGAAAGTACTTTAGTTTTAAAAGATATCCCAGAAGCATCCATAGTTGAAGGGGTTCCTAGTAAAATACTATAGACCTTAATCGATGAAAAATATAGCAATACATGCCCTATAAATACGTTTCATCAAAAAAAATTACAAATTATCCAAAAACACATAGAAAACAACTTATTTCTCTTACATTTATGTTATAAAAATACGTCTTTTTTAAGTGTTAATTATATTAATAGGACTACCATTGTGCCATGATTTACATTTTTAAATGTATTTAAACAAACGAAAAAGTGATAAAAAATATTATAATTATTGGAGCTTCCGGTCACGCTAAGGTGATTATTGACATTGTCGAGAAACAAAATGTTTTTAAAATTATTGGACTCATTGATACATTTAAAGAAACTGGAACTAGGGTTGATGACTATACGATTTTAGGAACCGAAGACGAATTGCCTAAACTAATCATTGAATATAAAATTTTTGGCGGTATCATTGCCATTGGTGATAATTTTTTAAGAATGAAAATTGCTCAAAAAGTCACTACAATAATTCCTGATTTTCAATTTGTCACTGCTATTCATCCAAAAGCAATTATAAGTAAAAAAGTTTTGATTTGCGATGGTTCTGTAATTATGGCTGGAGTAGTTGTTAACAATAATAGCTATATAGGTAAGCATACCATTTTGAATACAAACAGCTCTGTTGACCATGATTGCATAATTAGAGAATTTTCAAGTATTGCACCTGGTGCCATTTTAGGAGGCAATGTTGAAATAAATATTTGCTCAGCAATATCATTAGGAGCCAATGTTATTGAAAACATTAGTATTGGAAAACATACAATAGTTGGTGCCGGTGCTTTAGTTGTAAACTCAATTGGCGATAATGAAATAGCCTACGGCATTCCTGCGAAAAATATTAGAAAAAGAAAGCCTTCTGAAAAATATTTAGGTCTTANAGATGAACCTCAAAATACTAATCTGGATTTTACTTTAAAATGTGTTCCAATAAACACTGATGAAGATGTCAAAACTTACAATAGTCTTCTGGGGAAATTTAATGACTGCAACACGTTCTATTCTTTAGAATATTGTAATCATGCCGTTTTTAAAAAACTTCATTATTTTATATTTATAAAAAATAATGAACCTAAAGTGTTAATGCCTATATATTTGAACAAAATTAAGGTAGAAAAACAAAACAGTACCGAAGAATTTTACAATGCAACGTCACCTTATGGCTTTAGTGGTCCTTTAATCAAATTAAAAACATCCTTTAGTGAGTTGCAATTATTTTGGAGAGAGGTGGATAATTGGTATGAATCAAATCATGTCATTACAGAATTTGTTCGTTTTAATCTTAACAAGAATTATAAAGGATATTCCGGGCATTTATTAAGTACACTAAATACTGTAATGGGTAAATTGACGACATTCAATGAAATCTGGGATAATTTTAAGCCAAAAGTTAGAAATAATTACCGTAAAGCAGAGAAAAATAAATTAAGAACTGAAATATTTAGTGAGTCTATAAGTCAAGAAACTATTTCTGTCTTTTATGATGTATATATCAAAACCATGTTAAGGAATAACGCCACTCAAAACTATTTTTACTCTAAGTCTTATTTTGAAAACCTTATTAATAATGAGCAAAACAAAATAGTCATTGCCCTAACTTATTTTGAAGATAAACCAATTTCAACTGAATTAATCATCGTTAATGGAAATGTTATGCATTCCTTTCTAGGTGGAACAATTAGTGATTATTTTAATTTACGCCCTAATGATTTCTTAAAAATTGAAATAATTAAATGGGGTCTTCAAAATAATATGAATTATTATGCCTTAGGAGGTGGCAGGAAAGATGAAGATAGTTTATATCAATATAAAAAAGGTTTTTTCCCAAAAGATGAAGATGTTATATTTTATACGGGAAGAAAAATTATTAATAACACACTTTATCAAAAATTAATGAGTAAACTAACCGAAGATAAGGCGCTTATAAAAAATAGTATTAAAGACATAAATGTTTATTTTCCGTTATATGTGGAGCACTCACAGGAAAGTAATTTATTGCCATAAATAAGTACTTCTACATACAAAATATTACTCTTAAAATTATAATGGTTATATGATAGTCTCTCTAATCTAAATACGGTTATGGATCTTACAAAAGATCGTTAAAAAAAAATCTCAACGTAAAATAATTAATAAGTAGAAATAAGTCTTATGATAGTTTTATATTTGAAGCATCTAGAAAAATAAAATCAAATGGATCATCAAAATTATATAAAAAAACGTGAAGGAATAGGGTCTCTATTTCATGAAATAAGTACTGAAGACATTCCGTTACAAAAGATTGATATCGAATTTAATTATGAATTATTTTATACAGGAAGACAAGCTTTTAAATTTATACTAGATACTATATCAGACACCCACACGATTGGAAAAATATGGATGCCTTCGTATTATTGCCAACATGTAACCAGGTGGGTTAAAAAGGTGTATCCTAATTTGTATTTTTATGACATCAATCCATTTAAATTTGACCAACCTATTAATGTAAATGACTTTGCCTCAGAAAATGATGTCGTTTTAATTAACAATTATTGGGGACTTAGCGATACTATCAATAAAACATCAAAGTATCCAATAATTGTTGAAGATCACTCTCATGGTTGGTTAACCAAAAATTGTATGGACAGTCGTGCTGATTATTGCTTTGCATCTTTACGAAAATCATTACCCATAGCTTTAGGCGGTATTAGCTGGAAACCAAAGGGCACTATAGCAAATAATAATAACAAATATCTCATAGATAAACCCTTTTATGAAGCCTTTGATAAATTGCATGATGCCATGAAAGCTAAAGCTCAATTTAAAATGGGTGCATTTGAAATTGAGAAAAAAGATTATCTAAAAGTTATTGATGAAACAGAAGATTTTTTAGATATAAATCATAAAATTGTTAAACTTAGAGCTCAAGATCACGACCTTTTGCATCGGTATTTATGCATAAATTTTTTAGCTTATAAACATTCCAATTTAAATATAATTTATAAAAACGTAATGTCGGTTGATTTTATGAAAGTTATAAAAAAACCGGATTATACAACATTTGGATTAATTATTCTGTTTAAGAATAAGTCATTATGGAGTTCTTTACGATCTTTCCTTATAGATAATGATATTTACCCATCGTTTTTATGGCCTGATAATATCTTGTCTGAAGATTGGCAGTTTGTGTTAAATATTCATGTAGATTTTCGATATAATAAACAGGATATGCTTTATGTAAGCAAGTCATTAAACACGTGGATAACCCAAGTTAAAACAACTGAAAACAGGTCTTAATAACAAAATTATTTTAAATATATAGTATAAATAAATTTAATAAATCAATGAAAATTTACGCTAATTTTATAAAAAGAATAATGGATTTTAGTATTGCTCTTATCGCATTAATTTTCCTTTCTCCAGTTTTTATTTTTGTTTTTCTGGTGTTAACGGTAACGAACCAAGGAAAACCATTCTTTTTCCAAAAGCGTCCAGGTAAAAATGAAAAAATTTTTAGTATCATTAAATTTAAGACCATGAATGATAAGAAAGACAGCCAAGGCGAATTACTGCCTTTTGATCAAAGAGTGACTAAATTAGGTGCTTTTATAAGAAAATATTCATTGGACGAAATTCCTCAGTTGTTTAATGTTCTTAAAGGCGATATGAGTCTTATTGGTCCGCGACCGCTGCTACTTCAGTATTTGCCCTTATATAATGAGAGTCAAAAGCAACGCCATTTATTAAAACCTGGCATTACTGGATGGGCTCAGGTTAATGGTAGAAACACCATTAGCTGGGAACAGAAATTTAATTTGGATATATGGTATGTGCATAACATATCGTTTTTGCTGGATGTAAAAATATTAATACTCACACTTAAAAAAGTTATCATTAAAGAAGGTGTTAATAGCCAAGCTGATTTAAATATGTCGACATTTATGGGTACTGATAATGAATAATCGAATTCATAAAATGACTGTTTTAATTTTTGGAGTTGTAGAATAAGACTATGTAATTAATAGATGACCATATCATAAAATATGATGGTGAATATTTAATTTTATATCTTTATATTTTACATTAAAAAATTAACTTTTACCAACTAAGAAATCACCAATTACTAAATAATCTAATCCAGTAGAAAAGAAACAACGCAAAGCATCTTGTGGGGATTCAACAACGGGTTCACCTTGTATATTAAAACTAGTATTTAATACAATGGGCACACCAGTTCGTTCTCCTAATTTTTTAATCAATTCATAATATCTTGGGTGTAAATCTTTACCAACTGTTTGCAGACGAGCACTGCCATCAACATGAGTAACCGCAGGAATAACGGATTGTTTTTCCTTTAATACATTACAAACTTTTAACATAAAGGGGGCTTCCACTTCTAAATCAAAAAACTCTTTCGTTGCCTCTACAATGGCCGACGGTGCAAAAGGACGATACGCTTCCCTAAATTTAACTTCAGCATTTATTTTATCTTTCATATCAGGAAACGCTGGATTGGCTAAAATACTGCGACTTCCTAAGGCTCGTGGACCAATTTCCATAGCGCCCTGAAACCAGCCAATAATCTTACCTTCTTCTAATAAATTAGCCGCCACATCGCAAATGTTTTCGTGCGTCTCATACTGTAGTTTTGCGCCTTTAAGTATTTTTTCTATTTCTTCATTTGTATAGCTTGTACCAACATAGGGATTTGTATGCACAAAATTTCTAGCCTTTTTAAAAATGCCATTATATAAGTAGTAAGCGGCACCTATAGCTGTTCCGTTATCGCCTGCCGCTGGCATGACATAGACATCTTTAAACGAACTTTCCCTAACAATTCTTCCATTCATAACACTATTAAGCGATACTCCTCCCGAGATGACAAGGTAATCCGCATTCGTTTTACTATGCAAAATATCACAAATCTCCAATACTTTATTCTCCAAAACACGCTGAAATGCTGCCGCAACATCCATATGATGTTTTTTAAAATCCTCGCCATGTTTTCTTGGCTCTCCAAAAATTTCATGAAATTTTTCAGAACACCGTTTCCAAGACATATTCTGATAATTAAAATAACTTAAATCGAAAGAAAGCTGTCCTTCACTAGTTACAGTCACAATTTTTTCAACCTCTTCAAGAAACACGCTAGGATCTCCCATAGGGGCCAGCCCCATTGTTTTCCCTTCGTCATAACTGGTTATAAATCCACAAAACTGAGTAACCGCTTCGTAAAAAGACCCTAAAGAGTGAGGGAAATAACTTTGGCCTAAACATTTTACAGTATTTCCTTTTCCATATCCCAACCAAGTAGTTGCCCACTCTCCCGAACCATCGACACTCAATAAAGCAGCCTCTTTATATGGCGATACATAAAAAGAACCTGGAGCATGACAGAAATGATGCTGTATAAAATGAACTTCCGGCCCTTCTTTTTTGCTTTCCCAGTGATAACCAAACCAGTTCCAAAAGCTTTTCTGTTTATTATAGCCCTGAGCTAATTCATGATTAATAAAAGACTTTATTGTTTTTAAATGGGTTAAGCTATAAACAACCTTTTTACCTATATTATGGGTGGGCTTTATAGAAACAGCAATATGATCGATATCATTATAACTTAAACCAGCAATTTTTAAACACCTATCAATAGCAAGCATGGGAAACACACGGGTATGCTTGTCTCTATTTAATCGTTCTTCTTCTATAGCTGCAATTAATTGCCCATCCTTAACGATGCAAGCAGTGGAATCGTGGAAGTAATAATTTAGCCCTAATATATTCATGGTAATTTATTTTAAAAAAAATATTATGTAAGAAAAATAAATTTTTTAATGATTGTTTACTCTCTCTTTGAAATACACGCTTATTAGATTTGAAACAATATTCCTGCCATAATTATTCCAATGTTGATCGTAAATCAAGGTCGTTGGAATTTTAGACTGATTTATTTCTTCACCAAAATCAATGTAATTATAAGAGTTTTTATCTAAAAAGTCTAAAAATACTTTAGGAGAATTTTCTTTATCTAGTAATAAAACAAATCGTGTTTTATCATAACCATATTTAGTAACTAAACTTTGAAAATTTTTAATATATTTTACATATCGCTTTTGAGTAGCATTCACATCTTCTTTTTTATGTATTGAAGTATTATTCTGGCCTAAAGAGAATAATGTGGTTGTCATTTTTATGGCTGCAGAAAATGCTCCAATATTTTGAAGGTATACTAGTAATTTAATGTTTCGTAAAGAACGGTACATTGGGGACTCTAGTTTCATACGTTCTTTCAAAATACCATATTCATTTCTTGTTAAATCATCTTCAAATTTAATGCCTATAACAACAAGATCAATCAAATCAAAAAAGGATTGGTATTGATGTATTAAATGTAATTGATCGGCAAAATCATAACCAGCATAACCAATTTCATATACTTCAACTCCATTAATTTTTGCCTCTATTTTTTTCCCAATAGAATTATAATAAGGTTGATGAAAGCCTTCAATAAAAGAATCTCCAACTAAGGCAAGCTCCACTTTATCTTTTGAAGGTTCGAAATCGCGATAAGAATTATAACCTGAACTATTTATATTGAATTTCGAAAAATTTTGCCGTCTATTCCCTGTTACCGAATAGCCTTCTTGATTGGGCACCCAACGTTCTACTCCAAGCTCATCAACAAATCTAACTGGATAATCTTTTGTTAAATGAAAAACACGCACCAAAACCTCTAAAATAAGAACGATACAGAAGACATATAAAAGTAATCTTAACAAAAGTTTCTTCATGATATTAAAATTGAAAATAAATAAATGAACGATCAATATTATCATCATAAAACAGTAACATGCAAAAGATAATAACAGCATATATTATAAAACGCAAAACTTTAGATTTAAAGTTAAAAGGGGAACGCTCATCTTTACGTATAAGAAATTCATAAAAAACAAAAAATAGTATTAAAATATAATAGTCAATCATTCGATAACCCATGGGATGACTGTAAGAGAGATATGAGAAATCAGTAAATATACGCCCTATAAACCCAAAAGCATCTGTAATAGATTCAGACCTAAAAAATATCCAACAAAAAGTGACAATTGAAAAAACAGATAAAACACTGAAAAACTCTTTTAAACTGGGGAATTTGGAATGTTCAGCAAGAATAGTATTTTTATATTTTGTGTTTTGACCTAATACCAATAAAGGAATAAAAATGATGGCATGAAGCGTGCCCCATAAAATAAATGTCCAGTTGGCACCATGCCAAAAACCACTAATTAAAAACACAATAAAAACGTTTATTATGGTTTTATATTTACTCTGCCTAGACCCTCCTAAAGGGATGTAAATATACGCCTGAAACCAGGATGACAAGGATATATGCCAACGCCTCCAGAATTCTCCTATATTTCTAGAAAAATAAGGAAATTTAAAATTAGACATCAGTTCAATACCAAAAAGTTTAGCGGTACCTATAGCAATATCAGAATATCCACTAAAATCGCCATAAATTTGAAAACTAAAAAATACGGCACCCAAAATAAGTGTTGAACTAGGATATGTATTGTAATTAGTAAAAATATCATCAACAAGAGGCCCTAAAGCATCAGCAATAACTACTTTTTTAAATAAGCCCCATAAAATAAGTTTTAAACCACTAGCACTTTGATTATAACTAAAAGTACGTTTATTAGTTATTTGATGTAATAAATTTGAAGCACGCTCAATGGGTCCCGCAACTAGTTGAGGAAAAAAGCTAACAAATGCCGCAAAAGACAAAAAATCTCGTGTTGGTTTTATTTTTTTGTAGTACACATCAAAAGAATAGGACATAGTCTGGAAGGTATAAAACGAAATTCCTACGGGTAAAATAACTTTTAAGGTCCAGGTACTTTGCATGTGATAACCAAACATAGATACCAAATCTACCCAAGAGTCCACAAAGAAATTATAGTATTTAAAAAACCCTAAAAGCCCTAAATTAAAAATGATGCTAACCGAAAGCCATAATTTACGCTTGGTTTGGTGCTCTAAAGTATTAATTTTAAGTGCAACAAAATAATCAACAATGGTACTCAACAGAATTAAAGATAAAAAGCGCCAATCCCACAGTCCATAAAAAACATAACTCGCAATGAGCAAAAGAATGTTTTGGGTTTTTAGGTGTTTCTTAAAAACAAACCAATACAGAATGAATACAATGGGTAAGAATATAAAAAACTCTAAAGAATTGAATAGCATTTTTGACTGCGACTAAAAATTAAATTCAAATATGTAGTATTTAACTTAATGCATCAAATTTATTCTTTATGATGTTCTAAAAACCCCTTAAAAAACATAATAATAAAATTTTACTTAAATTTTTAACTAGTTTGACTTAACCAGTATACTATTAAGTCTTTAGCATAGTTAATACCCTTAATAGCATTAATTTTAGTTTCATCGAAAAAACAAGATAATAATATCTAGTATTCCTATATTTATCCCTTTATAAATTTAGAATAGTATTAATATGAATTATTTTAAGTCTTTGGTGAAACATTTAAAATCGTCAATCAAAGATATTCCAAAACCAATTAGACTTTTTTTAGTAAAAGCTCTTGTTATATTTTTGAGTTGGAAATTGATTTATAGCTTATTCCTTTACGACTCACGTTATTTAGATCAAGCAATTACTTCTCATTTAGGTAATGCTTCTATTTTGTTAATCAATAGTTTGGGAAACTTAGAGGGCTTCACAACTAAAAGAGTTACTGATTTTTATATAATTGATGGGATCTCCGTTAAAGAAGAATCGTCAGCTATTTATCATAATGATAGAATGGTCTTGCATATAGCGAATGCATGTAATGGCATTGAACTAATGGTTTTATATATGGGCTTTATTATATGTATGCCTTCTCGATTTTGGAGAAAATTAATTTACATAATAATAGGGGTAATAATTCTAGATTTTGTAAATGTACTTAGATGCACTGGACTAATATATTTGAGAGAATATTATCATGTTTATTTTCAATTTGCTCATCGTTATTTATTTAATACTATAGTTTATTCTTCAACATTTATTATGTGGATGATTTATTCTCGAAAAATTAATTTTAAAAAATGAATTTATATAAATCCGATAAATCACGCTTCATTTTAGGTGTAATATTACTAATTATTTCGTACTCAATTTATTATATATGTTTTGAAGAAAATGCTAGAATGAAATCTCTAGACAGAATTTTACAGTATTTTATTAAATTTTTATTCACACTTTTTGCGTATTTAATTGGCTCCTACCATCTTGGTAAATTAAAAGATGAATGGATGTCTTTTTTATGGCATTTTATTCATATTTCTGGATTATGTATTATAACCAGCATTGGATTATATGATTGGCAAATTTCAGACATTTCTCTTAGTACGTTATTATTCGCCGCTTCAATACAAGAATTTTTAATTTCCCCAATGCTATATTTAGCAATGGGACTTTTAAACAGAAGTTTAAACAAACAATAACTAAACACCAACCATTGAGCACAAAAAAAGCCCTTAAGTAATTAAGAGCTTCATATTATTTTAAGATTTAATAATTCTACATCTCATTAAAAATAGAATGCATCAAACGTTTTTTGTCATTAATACTCTCTTCAAGAGAAATCATGGTCTCTGTTCTGTAAACACCATCTATATCGTCTAATAAAAAGATAACTTCTTTAGCATGCTCAGTACTTCTGGCTCTAATTTTACAAAAAATATTAAACTTTCCAGTAGTGATATGTGCCACAGTAACATAAGGAATTTCATTAATACGCTCTAGAACAAATTTTGTTTGAGACGTATTATTTAAATAAACGCCCACATAAGCAATAAAAGAATATCCTAGTTTTTTATAATCTAGCATCAATGAAGAGCCTTTAATAATGCCAGCTTCTTCCATTTTCTTTACACGTACGTGAACTGTACCTGCAGATATTAATAACTTCTTAGCAATATCAGTAAAAGGAATTCTTGTGTTATCAATTAACATGTCAAGAATTTGATGATCGATTTCGTCTAATTTAATTTTCCCCATAATTAACTATTCTTATATATTA
>JGI20152J14361_10002045_pt1 | contig 12416 bp, 9 predicted proteins | sample COG_02_FD_14361 | JGI IMG/M metagenome (IMG submission 14361)
CTGAAAAACGACCATGCACTTCACCTGATTTGATCAGTAGGTCTGACTGCTGCATGCAATAGATTGTCCAGCCGCGAGCTTGCGCGGCGAGCATCATCGCCAGGGTGCTGTCTTTTTTTGGGTTGATCGATTCGATGGGGTCCATTACAACACCCAGTATAAAACTCAAGATCAAAACTCCTCTTCGATGGTCGTCGGCTTCGCCCGGCCGGCTCAGGCGCCGATAATTGTAAACCACTTATACCGCTTATGGGCAAAAATCCTTTGCCTGTCTGCTAGGGATGGATTGAATTTAAGGGCCGTGCTAAAAAATCGGTCAAGTTGCCTAAGGATAGTGCATTACTCAGTTTCGGGCTGGTATTTCTGGATAAGTGGAGCGATATGGAAGACAAGTTTGAGGGTGTCCGGGTCATGGTCATCGATGATAGCAAAACGATTCGCCGAACAGCCGAGACGTTGTTGAGCAAGGCCGGTTGTGATGTCACAACGGCAACCGATGGATTCGACGCCTTAGCAAAAATTGCAGATACCCAACCGGCTATTATCTTCGTCGATATTATGATGCCACGATTGGATGGCTATCAAACCTGTGCCTTGATCAAGAATAACGAGGCTTTCAAACAGACGCCGGTCATCATGTTGTCTAGTAAAGACGGCCTGTTCGATCGGGCCAAGGGAAGGATTGTCGGGTCTGATCAATATCTCACTAAGCCCTTTAGCAAAGATGAGCTTCTGAGCGCCATAAGAGATCACGTTAAGTAAGTTGATTAGCACCATGATCAGGAGTGTTTAGGGAATGCCCAAAGTCTTAGTGGTTGATGACTCTCCATCGGAGCTCATTCAGTTTAGGGAACTTCTGGAGAGTCTCGGCTATGAGGTCATCGCCGCGGAAAATGGCCGTGATGGCGTTGCCATGGCGAACACGGAGCAACCGGACGTGGTCCTGATGGATATTGTGATGCCCGGAATGAACGGTTTTCAAGCGACTAGGCTGATTTGTCGAGGGGAAAAAACGAGTCATATTCCTGTCATCATAGTCAGTGGCAAGGACCAAGAGACCGATAAGGTCTGGGGTCGCCGTCAGGGCGCTCTGGGCTATCTCATCAAACCCGTTGATAAAGCGAAGTTGCTTGCCGCGATGCGCAGCGTGCTTTCATCATGAGCAGGCTTTTATCATGAGTAGTCAGGACGCCCTAGCCGTTTTAACCGCGCTGGCGCAACGAAGCCAGCAGATCGCCGTCGAGTTACCGGCGAAGGAGACGGCCCAGACCCACTGGAACGGCCTGGGATTTAGTCTGTTGGGTCAGCGCTTCGTGACCCCGATGAATGAGGTTGCGGAGTTGATGCGTCTGCCCGCCTCGACCCGCTTGCCGGGGGTTAAACCGTTTGTAATCGGCATCGCGAATATTCGCGGTAGCCTCATGACGCTGGTCGATCTGGCCACGTTTTTTGGCGCTAACTCTGCTTTACCTCGGGTTCAGCGCCGCGTTCTGGCAGTGGAGGATGAGGAGCATTATTTTGGATTTTTGGTCGATGAATCGCTGGGCATGCAGCACTTCCCTAGTGATGCCTATGCCGAGACTATCGATGAGGTTGACGTGATGTTTCAACCTTTTATCAAGGGCGGCTATCGCGTCGCCGGTGCGGTTTGGCCAGTGATGAGTTTGAAAGCGCTGGTTGCAGATCCCGGTCTTGAGACGCTGTCAAACCAGGTTTGAGCCGGATCAGTTAACACCCAACAAGGAAAAACAATGGCGGAACAACCCAGTGGTAAAGACGCAATGATGAAAAACCCGAAGATAACTTGGCTGGTTGTGACGTTGGTGTTGCTCGTCGTCGGTTATATCGGGAGCTACTATTTAGTGCTTCAGGATGTGGAGAAATCAACGGCCTATTTACGCCACTCAAATGCGTTAACCATTTTGTCCCAGGAAATGTCGAGCCACGGCGGCCAAGCGGCGGCTGGCGGTATGGCTGCATTCCCGTTGTTGGCAGAGACTCGCGCTGAGTTTGACACCCACCTCGGCAACCTAATAAACGGCAACGCGGCGGCTGGTCTGCCGCCCTCATCGGCGGCCCAGCAGTCGCGGTTGAAGCGCGTCGCCGCCTTGTGGGCAGAGACGCGAGGCTATGTTGATACAGTGTTGAATAATCGTGCGGCGCTTCTCGCTCTGGATGAGGGTTCTCGCGATCTGTTAATCAACTTGTCGGCGATCCAGCAGGAAAACAGCAAGGTTGTTGCCGAGTTGCTTCGTCGCGGCGTTCCCGCCGGGGTCGTCGTTCGAGCCCAGTATCAAGCGCAACTGGTTGAGCGCATGTCCCATACTATCGACAAGTTACTCGAGGTGGACGGGGTTAAGAATTTGTCTGAAAATTTCAATCGAGACAGGGCTGATTTTATCCAGGTACTCGAAGCATTAACCAACGGTGATAGAGCNCTACAGATCCCGGCGGCGAACACGCTGGAGCTTCGAACAAGTCTGGATAAAATCGAAGTGTTATTCCGTTCTGTGTCCGCCAGCACGAACGAAATAATTGCCCGCGCCGAAGAGGTCTCGAGGGCCAAGGCTGCGGCTCAAGGCATCAACGTCGGTGCCGCTGAATTGTTGGTCCGGCTGAGCGAGCTGACCGATGGATATGAAGATGAGGCGGGCCAAGGACTCGCGTCACCTCTGGTGGGCCTTGGTTGTGCGCTCGCGGCTTTTTTTGTGATGCTGATCATTGGTATTCTGTTGTCCCGGCAGGCTAAAAGAAGCGTCACAGAGACCCGTCGTCAGAATGAACAGAACCAGCAGGCTATTTTGCAGTTGCTTGATGAGTTGGCAGATTTTGCCGATGGTGACTTGCGGGTGCAGGTCACAGTGACAGAAAATTTCACCGGTGCCATTGCGGACTCCATTAATTTTTCCATCGATCAGATGCGGGCGATGGTGTCGAAAATCAACGCAACCTCATCACACGTGTCGGCTGCGGCGAACGAGACTCGAAATTCGGTCAGTCAGCTGTCTGATGCTTCCCTTCGACAAGCCAAGGAAATCGCAGATGTATCAGCGGCGGTCAATGAGATGGCTATTTCTATCGACCAGGTCTCCTACAATGCGGCAGAGTCCTCGTCGGTGGCTGAACGTTCGGTAGACATCGCCGGCCAGGGCGCGATTGTCGTTCAAAATACGATTGGCGGCATGGACAAGATCCGTGGCCAGATTCAGGAAACTGCCAAACGTATCAAGCGTCTGGGTGAGAGCTCTCAGGAGATTGGCGATATCGTTTCGCTGATTAATGACATTGCTGATCAGACCAATATTTTGTCCTTGAATGCCGCTATCCAGGCCTCGATGGCGGGCGATGCGGGTAAAGGTTTTGCGGTTGTTGCTGATGAGGTGCAGCGGCTTGCTGAACGCTCTGGCGCGGCAGCGAAGCAAATTTCAGCGCTGGTTAAAACGATTCAAAGCGACACCCATGAGGCAGTCTCATCGATGGAGCAAACCACGGCTGAAGTGGTTCAGGGTACTCGGTTGGCTAAGGATGCTGGCGTTTCGCTGGGTGAAATTGAAGGCGTATCGAAGACTCTGGCTGAAATTATTCAAAATATCTCGGACGCTGCACGTCAGCAAGCGGCCTCGGCCGGTAAGATTTCGAATACCATGAAGAGTATCGAAGACATTAGTTCGCAAACGACGGCGGGTACCAAGTCGACGGCGACGGCGGTAGGTAATTTGGCAGATATGGCCAACGAGCTTAGAGCCTCCGTCACAGGTTTTAAGTTACCGGCCTAAGGTGATGTGGCTTGCCCGAACGCAGTTGAAGCGATTGATAGTGGGAGGACGATGAGCACAACGCAAGATTACGTAGCCCTGGAATGGATCAAGGGTGAGATATTCCAGCTCTTTGAGCAAGCTCAGAATGCGCTTGAGGCTGTCGCTGTGTCCCCTGACGACGCCGGCAGCATGCGGGCGTGTCTGACGGCGATTCACCAGGCTCATGGCACGCTGAAGATGGTGCAGCTGGTAGGTCCGACCCACATTGTGGCAGAGATGGAAGAGTTGGCGCAGGGCTTAATGGGCAAGTCTGTCAAGGACGTCAGTCTGGGCCAGGAAACACTGATGCAAGCACTGCTCCAGATGCCCGGTTATCTGGATCGGATTCACCGAGAGCAGCAGGACGCTCCAGAATTTGTCCGATTGCTGGTGAACGAGTTGCGGGTCGCCCGTGGCGAGACAGCGCTGGTGAATGATTCGGTGCCTTCAAACCAGGAGATCTCAGCCTGGTTTGTTGCTGAGCCGAATGCCAGTGACAGAGCTGCATTTGAGGCTGGCCTCGGCGCGGCGGTAGCTAAGAAGCTGCGAGTGCATTATCAGCAAGCGTTGGTTGGCCTTTTGAAAAAACAGCGCCCGCGGGACAATCTTGGGGTGCTCGCCAAGGTGTTTGTCCATCTGGGTAAACTGGCCGGTGATTCGGCCATGGCGAATTTATTTGAGCTTGGCTCGGCGGTTATTGAGGGTGTCGTCGCGGGTGCGATCCAGCTGGATAGGGCATTGGTGAATGAGCTCAAAGCCATAGACGCTGAGCTCAAACGGCTTGGCGATGAGGGTTCCAGTGCCTTGGGCAGCATCCCGGCTGAACTGGGTAATGGACTCTTGATTCGGATTCAGCAGGCCACGCAAGTCACGCCGAAAATCAGCGCGGCAAGACTCAGGTTTACTTCCACCGCCGCGCCGCTTGCGTCCGCCTCTAACACTAACTTTGGCCCCGACGACGAAACGCTGGCGGCGGTTGCGAATATTCTCATCGAAGAATTCAGTGCGATCACAGACAAGCTCGATCTCTACGTGCGATCCGGCTCGAAAAGTAAACAGCGGATCCTTGACCTGGCACCCGCACTCGAGCAGATAGCGAGCACGTTGTCAGTGGTGGGTTTAGATGAGCATCAACAGACAGTTCTCCAACAGCTGGCCATGATAGAACAGATTGGTAAGCAGGCTGACGAGGCCCAGGATGAACAACTTATTGAGATGGCACGGGCGTTTCTGCAGATTGACGCCTCCCTGCGTGACGTCAGTGGTAAAGGTGCGGGTGCAGAGGTGTTGGGCAGCATTGGTGAAGCCCAGGCCACTGTAATTCGGGAGACTCGTCACGGTCTGGCGCAGGTCAGAGATGTGCTGGTGGATTTCGTCACGGCAGAATTTGATGGCAGGAAACTTGAGGGTCTGGCCCAGAACCTTCGCGATCTGCGGGGTGGTCTAACTATGGTAGGTCAGGACCGACCTGCCAATGTGCTGCTGGCCTGTGCCGTATTTGTTGAGTCGGTGTTGATCGAGGCGGACACTCTGCCGGATGCCCTGGTGCTGGATGACCTGGCAGATGCTATCACCAGCATTGACTATTATCTTGAAAGACTACTCGAAAGTGCCTCTGACCCTTATATGCAGATGATCGAGGTCGCCGAGGCGTCGGTCGCGAAATTGGGCTATGACGTGGAGCGGGTGCTGGCGATGAGCCGTGGTCCGCTGGTGCCCATAGCGCCAAGTCAGGTGCGACCTGCGGAGATAACCGGCGCGACTGACGCACCGTCACTTCATGTTCAAGGTGAGACTCAAGCAGCACTACAGCATCATTCTTCAGCTAATGTTGGCGTTGAAGCGCAGGGGGATGCGTCTCTGATGGAACCGCTGAGTCAGCCCGAAGCCCCCGTCGAGAATCTTGCTGATCAAGAGATTCTGGACATATTTTTTGAGGAAGTTGAGGAAGTCCAGGCGGCGATCGATCAATATTTTCCGCTCTGGCGTGCTGATGAGCAAGACCGTGAGGCGTTGATGGAAATTCGTCGAGCCTTTCATACACTCAAGGGCAGTGGTCGAATGGTGGGCGCGATAGTCATCGGTGAGCTTGCGTTGGCGACCGAAAACTTACTGAACAGCTTGCTGGAAGGCGCTGTTCAAGTAACGCCCAAGATCTACGAAGTTGTTGAAAGCGTGATAGCGCGCATTCCTGCCGGTGTTGCGGCGCTTAAAAATAATGTCCAGCATGAGTTCGAAATCGCCGATCTGGTGAGCCAAGCTGGGGCGCTAATACACGCCGAAACACCCATGGAGACGGCCCTGGAAATACTGCCTGGCGACGCGGTCACAGCAGCCGCGAGTCAGGCGCAAGTGACCAGTGACCCAATCGGGCTTGAAATGCTCGAGTTGCCTGAATTACCTGATATGACCGCGCCGCCGGAAACTGTCGATGGGCCCCAGGTTCTACCGGATAGGCTTTTAAATGACGACGACTTGAATATAGATGAGCCGGATATTGAGGTGCTGGGTCGCAGCGAGGCTGATATTCAAGCGACCGATATTCAAGCGGCCGATATTCAAGCGACCGATATTCATACGACAGGGCCAGAAGGGATTGAACGCCCAAATGTCGAAGCTGCTGCCGTTGCTCTCGAAGATCAGGCGTTGCTCAAGGTTTTTGTCGACGAGGCTCAGGCAAAGCTCGCTATTATTAATGCCTACCTGGAGGACCCAGAAGCTCTGCCGGGAGCTGTGGTCGGTGCATTCCATAACCTAAAGGGTAGTGCTGGTGCGGTAGGGATTGACGCCATCGTCCAGATCGCGGGGCCTCTGGAAATACTGGCTCAACGGCTCCTTGGCGTTGGGATGCAGCGAACGCCACAAGTGGATGCGCTGATTCGACGGGCTGCCGAGTTTGTTAGGGGTATTGTCGGTGAAAATCTGGCGGATTTATCTGGGCGAGATGTCACCCTGCCGGGTATCCCCGAGCTCCTAGACGCTGTCGCGATCATCATCGACGATGGCGAACGGCTCGCCGCATTTGATTTGAGATTCGCCAAATTGCTAAGTCGACCTACCGAAGTGCTCAGGCGTTGGGACGAGGGCATGGTTGAAATGCTGATCGCCGAGCTTGAAGCTGTGGAGGTTCAAGCGCAGGCCATGGGCCAACAAGGGTTGTCAGAACTGATCGCCGCATTAATAAAAGTTTATGCCACAGTGAAAGCCAGGCCGGCAGTGGAGATTATCGAACTGCTGGTGAAAGCCCATGAAGCCTTGGTCGATATGTTTGATAACGTAGCCGCGAGCCTGGATACCCAACCCGCCACGGCGTTGATTGCTGAGCTTGCCAAGCTGACTCCTCCGGGACTTGAAGCTAAGCCAAGCGTCGAGGGACTGACAGCCGCCGATGACCTTGAGGACCAAATAGCGGCGTTACCAGAAGATCAGATTGATGAGGATGTTCTGCCCCTGTTTCTCGAAGAAGCTGAAGAGCTGATCGAAAGCCTGGACCAGAGCATTCTGGATTGGAGCACGGATACGGGCAGTGTTATGCACTTGGACCGCCTGTTACGGCACCTGCACACCTTGAAGGGGGGGGCTAGAATTTCTGGCCTCAATGCGTTGGGTGAATTGGCTCATGATATGGAAACCTTGCTGGCGCAAGGCCAGCAAACCGGTGTCGAGCTGAATGAAGCGTTTTTTGCATCGCTGAATGAACACCTGGATGAGATTAATCGCCGAGTCTCGTTGTACCAAGACTATATGGCTGGCCAAGTGGGTATTGAAAGCTTGGACGAGCCGCCGCTGAGTCCCGTCACCGAGGTCATTGCGGGAGAACTTGAAGAAAAAATCGATGAAAAAATCGATGAAAAATTGACGCAGAAATTGATGAAGAAATCGATAAAGAGATTCTAGGAATCTTCATCGAGGAGGCTGATGAGTTGCTGGAACTCATTGAACAGAGCATTCATGACTGGAGCGAGGACCGACAGTCGAAGGAGCCGTTGATATTGTTGCTTCGATATCTGCACACTCTTAAAGGGGGGGCTCGGCTCGCAGGTCTAACCGGCTTGGGTGAGTTTGCGCATGGTCTTGAGAGTTTCCTCAACAGTCACGATCACAGCGGTGCACCGCTTGACGATGCTTTCTACCACGACTTGAATCGGCAGCGGGATGAATTAGCAGGTCGAGTAGAAAACTACCGTCAGTCGTTCGTGGCGGAAACGCAAGAGAATAGTCCGGCGCCTGATGACGGGCCCGCTTCTGTGGCAGAGGCCGTTATCGAGCCTGGCGCCCCTGAGCAGGGGGCTGTGACCGACCGGGTCGGGCCGATGAAACCGGCGCCCGAAATGGTCAGGGTCTCATCAGATCTGCTTGAGCAGTTGATTAATCTGGCGGGAGAATCAGGGGTTACTCGAGGACGAATCGAACAGACCATCGCTGACTTCGGCGGCGCGATCGAGGAGATGGCAGACACCATCGCTCGAATCCGAGAGCAAGTCCGGTTGTTAGATATTGAAACCGAATCTCGAGAAACGGTATTTGGTAAGCGTGCAGCTGAGGGCGACGCGGCTTTCGACGAGCTAGAAATGGATCGTTATACCCTGCTTCAGGAAATCTCGCGCTCACTCAATGAAGGTTCATCGGACATGATGGACCTTAAAGAGACGCTGCTGAATAAGAGTCGCGATACTGAAACCTTGCTGCATCAACAAGCACGAATCAGCGCCGAGTTGCAGGAGGGCTTGACCCGAACCCGCATGGTGCCATTTGCACGACTCATACCCCGGTTACGGCGAATTGTGCGACAGATCAGTGCCGAAGTAGGCAAATCAGTCCGCTTTGATGCCTTTAATATGGAGGGTGAGCTCGATCGAAATGTTTTGGAGAGGATCGTCGCGCCCCTCGAACACATGCTACGCAATGCTGTCGATCACGGGATCGAGCCAGCAGAACAGCGACTGTTGGCGAATAAACCGGAAATCGGACGCATCAGTCTGCGCCTGTCGCGAGAAGGCGGCAATGTGGTCCTGACGGTCAGTGATGATGGTGCTGGGATCAATGTCGCCGCGGTGAAAACCAAGGCCATTGAGAGAGGGCTGATCAAAGCCGGTGAGCCGATTTCCGATCACGAGGTCAGGCAATTCATTATGCATGCTGGCTTCAGCACAGCGGCAAAATTGACCCAGATATCCGGGCGCGGCGTGGGCATGGATGTGGTCAATAGCGAAATTAAGCAACTGGGTGGGTCTCTGGCGATTGATTCGGCGGAGGGTCAAGGTACCCAGTTTATTATTCGTATCCCTTTCACCGTGTCGATCAATCGTGCGTTGATGGTGGTTGTCAAAGAGGAGACTTATGCGGTACCGCTGAACACGATTGAAGGTATCGTGCGGGTCAGCCCGTATGAACTTGAAGCCTACTATCAGCCAGATGCGCCAATGTTTGAATACGCGGGTCAACCCTATCGGCTGGCCTATATGGGCGAAATGCTGGAGCGTTCCGAAAAGCCGAGTTTTGCGGGTCAGTTGGCGCCATTGCCCGTCATTTTGGCGAGAACTGGTGATACCGCCATTGCCCTGCAAGTGGATCGAGTGATCGGTGCCCGTGAAGTAGTGGTTAAAACCCTGGGTCGACAACTCAGTGATGTCGGCGGCATAGCCGGTGCGACTGTGCTCGGTGACGGTAGCGTTGTGATCATCCTCGACATTATGGCGTTGGTCCGCAATGCAGGTGAAGCGCAGAGCGAGACCCGGCCGCTGGACACCGTTGAGCCGCAAACCGCCATCAGAACAGTGATGATTGTGGATGATTCTGTGACAGTGAGAAAAGTGACTTCCAGGCTGATGGAGCGGCATGGCTGGGAGGTGGTAACGGCCAAAGACGGGCTAGATGCCCTGCGTCAGTTACAAGATATCTACCCGGATATTGTCTTGCTGGACATTGAAATGCCCCGTATGGACGGCTTCGAGGTGCTACGTTCTGTCCGCCGGGATGAGCGTCTCGCAGCATTGCCGATTATCATGATCACGTCCCGTACCGGCGAAAAGCACCAGCAGCAGGCGAAAGCGCTGGGGGTCAACGACTTCCTGGGTAAGCCATTCCAGGAAGCAAGCTTGTTGAGCAGCATCGAAGATGTGTTAGCGGCGGCCCAGACAATTCGGCAGGAATCCCCATGAGTCATGAGACTGAAGCACTTGCGACCTACGTGATACCGTTACAGAAGAGCACGATCTTGCTGCCAGAAGCGAGCGTGGCGGAGATTATTCCCTATGAGCCGCTGCAACGGGTACAAGACACACCTGATTGGTTTATTGGATTGCTGGCGTGGCGTGGTGAACAGGTTCCGGTTGTGTCCTTTGAGATGTTGACCATTAAGCGCGCGAGCTTTTCCCTCGTCAGCGTATCGTCTGCCAGTTTAGTTGTGGTGCGCGCGTTAGGTGACTGGCGAGGCTTTCAATATTACGCCCTGGTGGCGCAGGCGCAGCCGCAGCGGGTAATGATCCATGATGATGAGCTGTCGGATGTGGCTGACGAGATTGCGATGACGGAGGTATTGAAAGTCAGGTACGGCAATCAGGTCGTCTCAATCCCCGATGTGGACTATATCGAGGCCCAGGTCGACCTCATTGCCTTCGAGACTGTGCTGTAGATCTCCAAATCGCGCCTGCAGTAGGCCAATGACGGTTGCCGGAGCGTGCGCCGCGCGTAAAATTCTTGGGCCCAAGCCCACGGCAATGAACCCTTGCTGGTGAGCATCAACCAGTTCCTGCGCTGAAAACCCGCCTTCAGGCCCGATCAAGACGGCGATGCTGGCAGGCGTCGCGCTCAGCTTCAGCAGATTGGCTTGGCCGCTGGGATCAGCGATGAGTTTAAGGTCGGCATCGGCCTGCGCCATCCAGTCGCTCAATTCTTCAACAGGGCGCAATACCGGTGGGCGGTTCAAGCCACATTGCTCACAAGCGCTGTAGATAATGTGTTGCCAATGGCCGGCGCGTTTTGCCGCTGCCTGTCGGGCAACGTGAGTGTAGTTCGAATACAGGGGCTGGATCTGGCTGACGCCCAGTTCAGTGGCCATTTGCACGGCGGTATCCATTGCCTCGCGTTTAGTGACACACAGGCCCAGCTGGATAAGGACTGGCGAGCATCGGTCAATGGGTGCCAAGCGGCCGAGCTGGATGGTCACCTGAGATTTGCCAAGCGCGACAACAGTCCCCTGATATTCGCCGCCCTGTCCGTTAAAGAGCACAACCGTAGCATCGAGGCTGAGGCGCAGGACGTTCTTCAGGTAGTGGCTGGTGTCGCGGTCGAGTTCGATGCGAAGCCCTGCGCCAAGTTCCTGCTGAACAAACACTCTTGATTGGCGCATAGGCTGACTCGATACGCGTTAAAGGCCGAGATTGCGCCACAGCTTGAGGGTGGGTCCAGACTGGTTCAGGGTATAGAAATGCAGTCCTGGCGCGCCCGCATCCAGCAGTTGCTGGCACAGGCGAGTGACCACGTCTTCACCAAAGGCCTTGAGGCTTTCCGGATCGTCTTGATAGGACTCGAGATGTTTTCTGATCCAGCGGGGAATGTCGGCGCCACAAGTATCTGAGAACCGGACCAGGGTTTGGTAATTAGTGATTGGCATAATCCCGGGCACGATCGGAATTGAGATGGCCAATTTGTCGCACGCATCGATGAAGCGAAAGTAGGCCTCGGCGTTATAGAAATATTGGGTGATCGCGCTGTTGGCGCCCGCATCGACCTTGGCTTTGAAAAACGCCAAGTCCGCTTCAACACTACGAGAGTCCGGGTGAATTTCCGGATAGGCCGCGACTTCGATATGAAAGTGATCGCCGGTTTGTTCGCGAATAAAGCTCACCAAGTCATTCGCGTAGGTCAGCTTGACCGAACCCATTCCCGACGGGATATCGCCGCGCAGGGCAACCACCCGATTGATACCGGCGGCTTGATAGTCTTTCAGTAGTGCGCCAATTTTAGTCGCATTGTCGCCACCGAAAGACAGATGTGGGGCCACGTTTGAGCCCGCCGCACTGATATCCAGCACCGCTTGCCGAGTACCGTCCCGAGTTGAACCGCCCGCGCCATAGGTGACGGAAAAGAAGTGCGGGTTAAGCGCCTGAAGGCGCTCGTGCGTCTTCGCCAGTTTCGCCAGCGCCTCATCGGACTTGGGCGCTGCGAACTCGAAGCTGAAATGCACCGGGTGTCGGCTGAGTGATGTCATGGTGGCGGCCTTCTTAAATAGTGCCTTGTTACAGTGACTTGTTATAGTGCCTTGGCCAGATCAATGGCCTTGTCGGTGCGCTCCCAAGTGAAATTGGGCTCTTCTCGACCAAAATGACCGTAGGCTGCGGTGGTCAGATAAATGGGCCGCTTCAGGTCGAGCATGGCAATCAAACCCTTGGGTCGCAGATCAAAGTGTTCTCTGACCAGCAATTCGATTTCCTGGTCAGGCAGTTTGCCTGTGCCGAAGGTGTCGATGCTGATGGAAGTGGGTTCGGCGACGCCGATGGCATAGGAAATCTGAATTTCACAGCGGTCAGCCAGTCCGGCGGCAACGATATTCTTCGCCACGTAACGACCTGCATAAGCGGCGCTGCGATCGACCTTGGAAGGATCCTTACCGGAGAA
>JGI20152J14361_10002046_pt1 | contig 12415 bp, 13 predicted proteins | sample COG_02_FD_14361 | JGI IMG/M metagenome (IMG submission 14361)
CAGTTCAGTGCGAAGCTAATGCGCGCGTGATAGAGGCTCCAGCGATGTGGCGAGTTGCAAGTCATTGCATCTTGAAACGTGCCAAAGTGAGGCAGACAGGTATCACAGAAAAATTCAAGTTGGGCAAGCGCCTGATCACGATTAATAGGCCACATTATCGACTCGGCTTTAACGCCAATAGTCTTCACCTTATGACGCTCGAGTCTTGAAATAATCGCTTTCACATCATTCGCAAAAACTAGAGGGGCGGGTAGCGCATCAATGTCCTGCTTCTTAAGTTTCTTACGATTCTCGGCGTCAAAGTTCCAGCGGTCACCGCGAGGCTGATCGCCTTCCATGAGCACATCGAAGCGTTTACGCATCTTGCGGTAAAAGTTTTCCATCCTTACGGCTTTATTAGCGGTAAAAGTCTTCTCGATCTCGGGGTAGGGGAGGAGGAAATGTTCCGATTCATAGCGCGTTTTTGTACAGTGCGACGGAAGGCTAAGCTGCTCCAGTTGGAGCTGTAGCCGATATTCGTCTGGGCGTTGGTAGTCGAAGTGCTCGATAGAGCTGTTTGCGCACAGAGTGGTGATAAGCGCGGGCAGGTCTTTAAATGGCGCCGTCGCATCGAGGTCTAGGTGTAAGACTCGGTGGCCGAGACGCGCTAGGCTGTCGGCAAAGTTACGCATGGCGGCAAAGAACGCACAGACTTTTTGGCTGTGATGCGGGGCGTAATCTGTCTCCTGACGCAGTTCGGCTATTACATACAGTACCGCCTCATCTTTCTGTTCGAACCACGAGTGTGAAAGCGCGAGTTGGTCGCCTAGAATCCAGCGAATTCGTTTCGTGTTTGATGGGACTGTCACTGTATTTTCGAGAAGCATAGTGGGGGCCAGACTCTTGGGTTAGTTGATGCCAACGCTTAGCTGGCAGATCGCGCGCGGCGCTGAGAGGCAACTAATAAATAACGCTGGTTAGCGTATGCTAGACCAATCTCGAAGCCTGCATTGACCGTACTATTAGGAACTACCATCGGAGGGTGACATGACACCAGCAGAGAAGGTAATTTCAGCGCTTGGCTACGCAGGTCTTACCCCCTTTGTTGTAGCCTGTTGCTTACTTTACGCCGGCGAAGAGGCTCGCGCCAGCCAGCTTTTTCTGAGTTACAGCGCGATTATTTTGTCGTTCCTGGGCGGAACGCACTGGGGCAGACTTCTCTCGTCTGGAAAGACACTTGAGTTGGGGGCAGGGCTATTCGCACTGGTGGCGAGCAACGTATTTGCGCTACTCGCATGGTCTGCGCTCCTGTTAAGCCATGGCAACATCCTCTACCCGTTTATTATTCTCACTACCGGCTTTGTGCTGTTGTTTTTGGTAGAAGCGGCGTCGATGCCGACAATAGATCACGCCGTGCATCGCCGCTACTCGGCTTTTCGCGCTTTCCTGACCATCGCTGTGCTGCTGCTTCACGGGGTGTTTTTACTCTTAAGCGACTAGAAACTTAGCTCAGCGCTGTTTTTTTACTGTAATCCGATCGACTCTAAAGGCCTTTGCTATGAACCACTATCCTCTGACGCTTTTTTTCGACAGCTATTGCCCTGTCTGCAGCGCCGAAATGAAAGAGCTCGCAAAGCTAGATACAGCAGGCAACCTGCGTTTCGAAGATATTCACGTCGAGGATTTTTCCACTCGATTCCCTCACATAGACCCCGTTGCAGCGAATAAGATAATGCATGGGCTCTACGCCGATGGCAGCTTGATTTATGGTTTAGACGTCGCACATCAATCTTGGCGCGCCGTGGGCCAGAAGCGCTGGCTTGGGCTATTGAGAATGCCGGTTATGCGCTGGTTTAGCGATCTAGGCTATTTGTTTTTTGCGCGTTATCGTTACACCATTTCGTATGTGTTGACCGGTCAAAGGCGCTGTGAGCCTTGCGCCGAAATAGGCGCCGAAAGTTGCGCGCTGGCAGAGCAGACCGAGACGCAAAAGCAATGAGCGGCGCAGTGTTGGTAATAGGTGCTCAAAGCGAAATAGGTCAAGCGCTCATCGGACGGGTGTTAGCCGAGGAGCCTGAGTCTCAGGTGATCGCGGTAAGTCGCAGCAGTTGCCCCGATGTATTTTGGCCGCACGTGTCTGATGAACGTGCACGATTAGTTTGGCTGCGCTGCGACTACAGCGACAAGCAGATGGGCGAGGTGGTTAAGGACTGCACTGATTTGCTCGCTGAGAAGCAAAGAACGCTGAGTCGTTTAGTCATCTGTAATGGCCGTTTACACGACGCAACGATCAGTCCTGAAAAGCGAATCGAAGAGATTGACCGAGAAGCGCTCCATGCTGTGTTCGAAAGTAACGCGGTCATTCCTGCACTCTGGCTAAAACACCTTAAAGTGCTGCTCAAAACTCATCTGAAGGGAAAAATCCCCGCCGTTATTGCTGTGCTCAGTGCTCGCATAGGGAGCATTGAAGATAACGGCAAGGGGGGCTGGTATGCCTACCGTGCCTCTAAAGCCGCGCTGAATATGCTGCTTAAAACCAGCGCCATAGAATACCAACGCACGCTACCCGAGCTCCGGTTTATTGCCTTTCATCCAGGCACAACAGATACTCCCTTGAGTAAGCCGTTTCAGCGGTCTGTACCGGAGGGTAAGCTGTTCACTCCTGACTTCGTGGCGGCCTCCTTGCTTGCGCGCCTGAGCGAGGCGCTTGCGCCGGTCGAGGAAGAGGCTGGCGACAATAGGAAAAGACCCCCGGCACGTTTCGTCGCCTGGGATGGCAGCGAAATACCTTGGTAAATTTGAGAGCTGAACAACGAGTAGAGGTTCAGCTCCCTACAATTAAAACTCTGTGAGGCACACCCATGAACGTCCGCACCCTGACCGAAAAAGCGCTCTTACTAAGCCTGACACTCGCAGTCGCATCGCTTTCAACACCTGTAAAAGCATCGGAGAGTGTCGTGTGGGATCTGACCGGCGTTTATGCCAACGACGACGCGTGGGAGTCAGCCCTAGAGGCAGCGCAAGATGAGATCACAATACTACCCAAGCTGGCAGGGTCTTTAGGCGATAGTTCAGCGTCGCTGAGTGCAGCACTTAACCAAATCTCCTCGCTCGAAAAAGAGATTGCTAGACTCTATGTGTATACAAGCCTGATTTTCGATTCTGACCAGCGCGATGCAGACGCGCAAGCGCGAATAGGCCGGTCGCGGACTTTATACTCAAATTTCGAAGAATCGATTTCATGGCTTGCGCCAGAAATACTCGCCATAGGCGACGCTCGCATAGAAGCATTTATTAGTGACGATGAAACGCTTGCGGCACACGAGTTTTTCCTGCGCGATACACTGCGCAGTGCGCCGCATACCCTTGATGCAAAAACCGAGGAAATTCTTGCTCAGGCGAGTCTTGCGCTGAGCGCGTCGGAACAGATATACGAAAGCTATGCGAACGCCGATATTCCTTGGCCGACGGTAACATTAAGCGAAGGGCAAGAGGTGACACTCTCGCAAGCGGGGTATTCGCTATGGCGCGCGGCACCGAATCGTGATGATCGCAAACTAGTATTCGATACTTTTTGGCAAACGTGGAATCAGTATAACGATGGCATGGGTGCGACGATGGCGGCCAATATTCAGTCGAATGTATTCGGTGCGAAGGTTCGCAATCATGACTCTACGCTTGCCGCGAACCTTTTCGATGATGGACTTCCGCCTGAGGTCTACACCCAGCTAGTCACTCAGGTAAACCAATCGCTTCCGCTATTTCACCGCTATCTTTCGCTACGTGGGCGCATGCTCGGCGTCGACGACCTAAGGTATTTCGACATCTATCCGCCACTGGTCGAGGTCGATACCGGTGAGTTCGACTTAGCGCGTTCTGCGGCCATTACATTTGAGGCGCTTAAGCCCTTCGGTGAGGACTACCTCGCGCTGTTAGAACAAGGATTGGATGGCGAGTGGATGCATAGTCATCCTGCGCCGGGCAAGCGCTCGGGTGCCTATATGAACGGCTCATTTACGATGTGCATCCGTTTGTTCTGCTCAATCACAACGACGACTATGAATCGTTGTCGACGTTTGCACACGAATGGGGGCACGCAGTACACAGTCTCCTGGCACAGAAGCAAAACCCTTATGAGACGGCGAGCTATTCGACTTTCACGGCGGAAATGGCCTCGACGATTAACGAGATTCTTTTGCAGGAATACATGATCGAAAATGCGCGTAGCGATGAGGAAAAACTGTTTTATTTGGGTGGCGCACTCGAAAATATACGCGGCACCTTATTTCGCCAAACAATGTTCGCCGAGTTCGAACTCGCAATGCACGAAGCAGTAGAGGCGGGTGAACCACTCACGGGCCCCAAATTGTCTGAAATGTATGGGGAGTTGCTGAAGCGCTATCATGGCCATGAGCTTGGCGTTCTGACAATCGATGACGAATACGCTGCCGAATGGGCCTTTATTCCTCATTTCTATTACGACTTTTACGTATTCCAATACGCGACATCGATAACCGGCGCAGCTTGGTTCGCCGAGCAGTTTTTGGCGGGTGACGAGCAGGTTCGCGATTCGTTTATTCGCGTATTAAGTGCTGGAGGCTCAGACTACGCACATAATATTCTGCGTGACGAGGCGGGGCTTGATATGACCACTGCTGAGGCCTATGCGCCGGTCTTAAGGAGAATGAAGTCTTTGATGGATAGGATCGAAGCACTGCTATAGCATTCGATCTCGGCAAAAAAAATGGGAAGTCCAAGAGCTTCCCGTTTTTTTTGCTTAAAAGATCGTTAGTCAGCGAAGCTTGGAACAGTCTTCGGATGGGCATACAGCCACTCAACGACCTGAGCTGTAAACGTAGGAGAGAAAGCTGGCACGTGAGAACCGTCGGCTATTGTCCAAAGTTCGGCAGAACCACCCGCCTTGCAACCTTGCTTGAAGACGACTGTAGACGACTCATGGCCTTCGAGCGTACTTACTAAATCGCGTAACTCGCGGGCTTCACCTTCAGCTTTACAGCCATTGTATTTAGCCCAGCGCTGCACTGTTTCAAGCGCAGAGGGGTAGTAGTTTTGCAGTATGTGCGAGCCCTCGTAGGCGATCGTTCCGTCGGCCGTGCCGTGAATCTGTAGCACATGAACAGGGTTCGCTGGGGCGTCGCGCTCTTCAATATGCGTTGCACCCGCGAGACTCGCAATGGCAGCAATCGTATTCGAATGTTCGTAGGCTGCACGATAAGACATAAAGCCGCCGTTGCTGTGTCCAACGAGATAAATGCGATTGTTATCTACAGTGAATTGGGCTTTCACTTCTTTGATGATGTCAGCGACATAGGCCGAATCGTCAACCTCTGTTGAGAAGAAGTCGCAGCAGGCGTCAGACGCATTCCAGAAGCGGTTTTCATCGCCACCTGGCTCGCGGTTACCATCTGGGGCGACCAACAAAAAACCGTATTGGTCGGCTAGTTTACTGAATCCCATGTAGCTGTCTTGCATCGCGCCGCTCGAAGTATAGCCGTGGAGCAATACAATTAGGGGGGCAGGATTCTCGCTCGAATACCCTGCGGGGACAGTAATGGGCAGCTCGCCTCGGCCGAGGTCGATAGACTGGGCGTTTAGTGCAAACGAGGCCGCGACTAGGGTGACGGTCGCTAGGGCGTTAGTTAGGCGTTGTAACATTGTGTTAATCCTCGATGATCTCATTATTATATGTCGCAGAGTTTACCCTAAATCTGGCTTGCTGAAATAGGGAATGAGGGTTGGGGTGTTTTCCTTGTATTTTTTAAATGCGGGGTCGTTACCCCAGCGAGACTCAGCGTTGTTCTCGAGCATCGGCACCCCGCTCACTTTGAGAAGCAGGAAACTGACAAAAATGGGTGAGATGAGGGTAACCCATTGCCAGCCGGCTAAAACGGGAAGAGCGATGACGGCAATGCCGATCCAGAGAATAATTTCACCAAAGTAATTGGGGTGGCGGGACACTGACCAGAGCCCGCTGCTGATAAATTTCTCTGCGTTGTCTGGGTTTTTACGGAACGCTGTTTTCTGCCGATCGGCGATGACCTCTATACTAAAGCCCGCGACCCAGAGTGCGACGCCTAATGTGAAGAACGCATCGATCTCAGCCTGGGTTTGGGAGGTCATTGCAGCGAGCCCTGCGGCTATTGTGATGAAAACCCAAGTGCCGCCTAGTGTCCAGGTCAGCAAAAACCGGAAAAACCTCGGCTTTATCAGTGTAAACCGTCGGTCTTGGCCAGCCTTTTTTACCCGAATGAAGAGGAAGCTTCCGAGTCGTATCGCCCAAACGCAAATTAAGCTCGCGACTACTAAGCCCCGGGCATCGAACGAGGGCACCAGCAAAAAGGCGAGGGCGACAGTCGCGACATAGGAGATAGACCCAATGAGATCGAAGTAGTGTTCGGTTTGGAAAAGATAGGCAGGGATGAAACCGAGCCAGTGAAGGACGAATCCAACGGAGGCACAGAGCATGAAAATAGGCATGCCATCAAAGAGGGCGCTGTTGTTACTGCCCGCTATAGCGATGAGCATGCTGAGTGTGACGGCTACTACGATAGCAATTATCGGTTTGAGCATAGTCCATTCCTTTGTCTAGGGCGCATCCTACTTGGTGCGCCTCTCATTCTTATCAATAACGCTAAGCCCGAGCCTAACGATTCATTCGGTTTTACCCTATTACAAATTCAAAGCGACAATGCTAGCTGACGGTCGTCGACATTGTGTGCTTTTTGGGTGGCAGAGAGGCGAAATCCCCCTCGCGCTTCTCGCCTGCTGCCGACATCGCTTCGCGCACCTCGGCTGAGTTCAGCATACTGGCATTCCAGATGCTGATGTAATCGAGGCTATCGGCTGTGCTGTGATCACGAGAATAGGTTATCAGGCGCTTGCTGCCATAAATAGCGATAGGGGCTTTTTTAGTAATCTCACGGGCGATTTCCATAACCCCAGCGAGCAGTTCTTCATGGGTATCGAAGACCGCATTCACGAGTCCGATGTCTTTCGCTTCTTCAGCGCTCATTCGCCGGCCAGTGTAGGCAAGCTCGCGCGCAATACCCTCGGGAATGAGTTTGGTGATACGCGGGAAGGTGCCGACATCGGCGGTCATGCCTATGTTGATTTCGAAAATGGTCAGAAACCCGTCTTTGCTCATGTAGCGCATGTCGCAGGCGGTAATAAGATCCACACCGCCACCGATTGCGCCGCCTTGTATCGCTGCAAGTACAGGAACACGACACTCTTCTAGGCAATTGAACGTGCGCTGCATGCGCAGCACATTGTCGTAGAAACGGGCACCGTGGCGTCTTTTCTGATGCTCAACTTCTCGGGGGTCTTCGTTGGGCGTTTCATTGCTGGCGAACACAGCGGTGTCTATGCCCGCTGTAAAATGGGGGCCTGTCGAGGAAATCACGATGACGCGGACGCTGTCATCTTGCTCGAGCGCGCTGATCACAAGGGGCAGTTCGTCCCAGAACGCAGTAATCATGCTATTTCGTTTTTCAGGACGATTGAGCACGATATGTGCGATATGGTCGGCGATAGAGACTTCAAAGCAGGTTGTGTTCACGGCGTTCCTCGTTCTTGTTTTAGGATCAAATTTAGCGATTTACGCAGACTACCCCATCAGGCCATAGAGTCAATTGCACTCAGGCCTTATGCTCAATCAGATAATCGAGGGCGAGGTCTATGTTCGGATACTTAAGGGTATAGCCCAAAGTTGAGAGGCGGGTCGAGATGACCGCCGAATGTCCTAGCAACAGGGCATCGCCCATTTCGCCGAACAGAAGCCGAATCAGAGACTTTGGCAGAGGGAAGGGCGTTGGCCGATGTAACGCGCGACCCAAGGCTTTGGTGAAAACGGCGTTAGTGATGGGCTCGCTGGCGACTAGGTTGAGTGCGCTGGCGCCTTCACTGTCGGCATGTGCCGTGAGTAGGTCTGGAGCCTCAATGATACGGGTGAGTAGATTCAAGACATCGGGAAGAGCGATCCAACTCATCGGTTGATAGCCGTTGCCGAGTCTGCCGCCAACACAGAGCGAAAAAGGCAGCATGAGCTTACCTAACACCCCGCCTTTGGTGCTCAGAACAACGCCGAAGCGCAGATGTACGGTCGGAATGCCGGCGCGCCGCGCAGGCCCCGTGGCTGCTTCCCAACGAGTCGCAAGCGAGGCAAGGTAATCGTTGCCCGCTGGAGCTTCTTCATTGAGCGGGAGGGTCGACTCTCCGTAGAAACCTACTGCAGAGGCCGATAAAAACAAGGCCGGAGGCTGTGGCGCTGCGGCAAGTGCTGCGGCGAGTGCTGTGGTGATATCCACACGGCTTTCTAGAAGTTCTTGCTTGCGGCGAGCTGTCCAGCGGCCATCGGCTATGCTGGGGCCGGCAAGGTTTACCACGGCGCTAAGGGAGATTGAGTGATCGAGCGTGACCTGCTTCGACGCGGATGAGTAGTTGAATGGTGCCGCTGCATTATCCCTTTCGAGCCGATGAATGGCGAATCCCAAGCCAGCAAGATGAGTGCTAAGAGCGCTGCCGATAAGCCCGCTAGCCCCACTAATGAGTATGTGTTGTTGCATTGCTTTGCTTCCTTGCATTAGCGCGTTAAGCGCCGTTAGCGCTCTGGTAACGCGCTTATCTCATAGTGAATTTCGTTGCGGCGCATAAACGGCGGCGTGAATGGCGCGTTGTAAACGGCTGTCGAGAATTCGCCGATCACATTAACCTTATTAGCAGCGAGATGTTGTTCGAGTTGCGCCTTGTATTTAGCGACGTTTTTGTCTGTCCATCGCCCCGAGTATCGAATGCTAGCAATTAGCCTAACCGGCATCTCCTTAAGGGTGATGGCTGGGTTGGTTGGGCGTGGCGCGTTGTCGAGTTGATATTCGCTTGGCAGCATAAATGCCATGCGATTGACGCCGTTGCTCGAGGACTCCACAACAGGTGCGGTCATCGCAATCTTAGTGCTTTGCCCTTGTACGGCTGGCGTCGTCGTCTCAATTTTCGTTTCGAGCGTGTTGTCACCGGTGATATAGTCGAATAACTGCATGAACCCGTCGCGCGTGTCCTTACCCCAATCCCCAACCTCCGCTATTGATGTTTCGGCAACTAAATAGGCTTCATAGCGGCGATATTCGATATCTCCTTCGGTGTACAACACCTCATATTCTGGCGTTTCTAATCCGTAGCTATCGGCCGCTGCGATGAGGAAAAGCGAGAGCAGCGCGCCCTGAACGAGCTGGAGAGAGCCTCTAGCCTGCTGGCTTTTAGAATAACTTAGTGAACGCGGTGTTCTACCCATAGTAGTGAGCCTGAATCTATTGTGCATAGCTTAATTACCGGAATAATCTTTCATACGTTCTAAGTTTTAGAATGGTTTTTTAGATTCTTCAATCCCATGAGGCGAGCCTGTTAGAGTGCGACTAGCCATAGGGTATAGGGTGTAAAAAAGTGCAAACAGACGAGTGATCTACAGTGGAGGGACTGGCGTTCTATCAGTCAGGACGGGGATACTCTCTCCCGAGATCACTGAAAAGCGGACGCCATCCCCCGCTTTTTAACTCCCTGATGTGTCCTTTCTAGCTGTAACTCAGTTAGTCCCTAGAAGCTTGAAGGCCGACTTAGTCGGCCTTTTTTTTGTTCTTTGTGCCTCTTATCAGCCCAGGCTACCGATAAGTCCGCTTTGAGCGATACCATCGAAAATAAACTGCACGGCGAGCGCCGAAAGCAGAACACCGAAGATGCGCGTGACGACATGCATACCGGTAACTCCGAACAGGCGTTGAATTTTACTCGCTAAAAGCAGCATGCCGAAGGTAAGCACGAGAATCACCATTAGCGAGGCGATCACGGCCGCCTGCAGCACTAACTCGCCTTCGGTATTTGCCATAAGCAGGATAACCGCACCCATGGCGCCAGGGCCGGCGATCAAAGGTGTTGCGATGGGGAATACCGAAATATCGCGCTTGCCCAGCGCTTCCTGCTCCTCTTCGTCCGTTGTCGAGGTGCTACCCGACGAGCGCGCAAAGACCATGTCTATGCCGATTAGCAGCAGCAATATGCCGCCGCCGGTGCGCAGAGCGGCTATTGATATGCCGAGTGCAAACAGAAGTGACTCGCCAATGAGAGCGAAAGTGATCAAAATCCCTGTTGCGATAAGCGCTCCGCGCACAGCCATGCGGCGGCGGTGCTTCGGTGCCTCGTCGGCAGTTAGAGCGGCGAAGACCGCAGCGACATCGAGCGGGCCAATCGTGGCGAAAAATGTTGCAAGCCCTACCGTGAAGGTCTCTAGGATTAATCCGTCCATAAAAATGTGTTTGTAACCAGTGGGAGTGACTTGAAACGCGCCATTATAGGCTATCGCTCAGTGAGCGCCATCTTAATAGCTGCCTCAGCGTGGAGTGCAGTCGTGTCATAGAGTGGCACCTCGGTATGGCTTTGGTTTACAAGCAGGGCGATCTCAGTGCAGCCCAAAATCACTGCCTGCGCGCCGCGGCTTGAGAGTTCGGCGATCTGCTGCACATAAAACGCGCGTGACTCATCGGATATTACGCCGAGGCAAAGCTCGTCGTAGATAATAGTGCTTACGCGATCGCAACTCGCAGGACTCGGAATCAAAACCTCGATGCCAAACTTTTCGGTTAGTCGCGCTTTGTAGAATTCTTCTTCCATAGTAAAGCGAGTGCCAAGCAGCCCAATGCGGCGCCGGTTGTCGCTGATGAGAGCCTGCGCAGTCGCGTCAGCAATATGAAGGATAGGGATGTCGATCGCCGACTGAATAGTATCCGCGACTTTATGCATTGTATTGGTGCAGATAAGCAGGAAATCGGCGCCACCGGCCTGAACAGCGATGGCGGCGCTTGCGAGCAATTCGCCTGCGCGGGCCCAATCACCCTCTCGCTGTAGCTTTTCGACTTCGTCGAAGTCGACACTCACAAGACAGATTTTTGCTGAGTGGAGCCCACCCAGTTCGCGTTTGATGCCTTCGTTAATCGCGCGATAATAGCTTGCGGTGGACTCCCAGCTCATTCCGCCGATCAGGCCGATAGTCTTCATTGCTGTATCCTTCATTAGAGACGAGGCTAGCCCAGAAAGAACAAAGCCCGCGTAAGCGGGCTTTGGCGTGACTACGTCAGCGCTTAGTTGCTTGGCGTTAGGCGCAGGATACCGCGGTTTTCGGTGGCAATGTAAATTGCGCCCTCGGGACCCTGATGAATATCGCGAATACGCCCGATACCGTTCAGGAGAGTCTCCTCCATCATCGCCATTGTGCCTTCGTTATTCAGGTCTACGCGAGCTAGCTGCTGACCGCGGAGGCCACCAACGAAGATGTCCCCCTGCCAGTTTGGGAACAGGTCTCCGCTGTAGATCATAAGACCTGCAGTGGCGATAGAAGGCACCCAAAAGTGTCGCGGCTGTTCCATTCCTTCGCCCTGTTGCGAGCTATGAATGGGCAGGCCGGGGCCATAGTTTACGCCGTAGCCAATTACCGGCCAGCCGTAGTTTTTGCCCGCTTCTTCAATATTCAGCTCGTCGCCACCTTGGGGGCCGTGTTCGTCGGTCCACACGTCTCCCGTTACAGGGTGGATATCGATACCTTGAGGATTACGGTGCCCGTAGCTGTAAATTTCTGGCAGGGCGTCGCGGCGTCCAACGAAAGGGTTATCGCTAGGCACGCGGCCATCGTCGTGTAGTCGAATCACTGTGCCGCTGTGATTGGCGAGATCTTGAGCGGGGTGTGCCTGAAGGTCTCCAGAAGGAGACGCTTGGCGATCGCCTATCGTAATGAAAAGATAGCCATCGTTGTCGAATGCGATGCGGCCGCCGTAGTGACCGTTGCGACCCATCGTGTCGGCTTGAAAAATGGTTTCAACATTACTAAGTCGATCGTTCTCGAAAGTGCCGCGGATAACGGTAGTAGTCGATTCGTCTGGCAGAGGCTTCGAGAAGCTCAAATAAACGAGATTGTTTGATTCAAAATCGGGGTGGGGAAGTACATCAAACAGTCCGCCTTGGCCTACCGCGTGAACCTCTGGTACGCCCTCTACCGGTGCAGCTAACAAGGTGCCGTTGCGCACAATGCGAAGGCGGCCAGGACGCTCTGTGACGAGCATGTCGCCATTAGGTAGCCAAGTCATGGACCAAGGGACTTCTAAGCCTTCTGCGACCGTGGTGATCTCGAAGTCATGGGCGGCTGAGCTATAGCTGTCGCCCTGAGCGAGTGCGCCGAGCGGTGCGAGGCCGGCAATTGCAGTAGCGAGGACTAGGCCCGCAAAGGGTCGGATAGATCGTTGTCGCATGGTCATAGGGTTAACTCCCAGTTATTCTCTAAAGGAACCGTGCTCTCGACTCAGGGAATACCCCCAAATTTTCAGTCGAGCATGGTGTTCGAATTATGCTGTTGCTTTCATCGAGCATTCTAGACGCTATT
>JGI20152J14361_10002058_pt1 | contig 12350 bp, 10 predicted proteins | sample COG_02_FD_14361 | JGI IMG/M metagenome (IMG submission 14361)
TCAGGCCAGCGAAGAACCATCAGAATTATAGGGGAAATAGAAACACCTGAAGCCCTAGAAAACTTTATCATTAAATCTGAAAATGGGGCCGTATACCTTAGAGATGTGGCCAACATTGCTTTTAAAGACAAAGAAAAGACCACTTATGCCAGAAAAGAAGGCCAAAGTGTGGTAATGCTAGAAGTAAAGAAAAGGGCCGGAAAAAATATGATCCAAGCTGCAGACGAAATTAAAATGATCGTTGCCCAAGCTCAAGACAATTATTTGCCCAAAGATTTAGAAGTTGTCATTACCAATGACTCTTCTTCTAGAACCTTAAATCAGGTAGACGATCTAGTGAACAACATTATTTTTGGTATTCTGTTGGTGGTTACGGTACTGATGTTTTTCTTAGGCTTTAGAAATGCTTTGTTTGTTGGCTTTGCCATACCTATGTCTATGTTTATGTCCTTTGTGGTTCTCTCTCTATTGGGATACACCCTAAACACCATGATTCTATTTGGACTTATTATGGGACTTGGAATGCTTGTAGACAACGGAATTGTTGTGGTAGAAAATGTGTACCGACTTATGTCTGAGGGCGTTCCTAGGGTTCAAGCAGCCAAACAGGGAATTAGTGAAATTGCCTTTCCTATCATTATTTCTACCGCTACAACAGTGGCGGCCTTTGTGCCTCTTGGACTGTGGCCTGGAATATTTGGACAGTTCATGATTTATTTTCCCATCACCTTATCTGTAGTACTAGGATCCTCTCTATTCGTAGCCATCTTTATGAACTCCATGTTGGTGTCTAAATTTATGGAAGTAGGAGACAAAGAATTGAGCCGCAAACAGCTCATTAGAATCTCTCTAATACTGGGTGGTTTTGGGTTATTTATTCTCTTATTTGGCGGTGCTATGAGAGGCTTAGGAACTTTAATGATATTGACAGCTGCCTTATTTTGGGCTTACAAATACGGTATAAAAAGATGGAGTAATAAATTTCAAGCAGGCAGTTTGGTGCGTTTTGAAAATTGGTATGAAAGACAACTAAAAAGGGCCTTGACAGGGAAAAATGTCTATTGGTATTTTGGCTCTACAGTACTACTCCTTATTTCTGCTTTTATATTTTTTGGTATGTCTGTAGGGGCTGGAAGAACCAATATTGAATTCTTTCCTAGTAATACTCCCAATCAAATCATTATTTATATAGAATACCCTCAGGGAACCGACATTGAGAAAACCAATACCATCACCAAAGACATTGAAAAAAGAGTGGCTGAAGTACTCAACGCTCCAGAACAATTAGACAATGGGTACAATTTCTTGGTAGAGGCCAGTGTTTCTCAGGTAGGAGAAGGCGCTGGAAACCCACAAACAGATGGTGGTTCTAGCGCAGAAATGCCCCATAGAGGGAAAATTACCGCCTCTATGCGGGAGTTCAAATACCGCAGGGGAATAGATACAGAAGTACTTAGAAAAAAAGTACAAGAGACTCTCAAGGGCATATATCCTGGAGTGGCTATTTCCGTTGAAAAAGATGAAAATTCTCCGTCCGCAGGTTATCCAATTAATATAGAATTGGAAGGACCCGATTACGACGCACTTATTGTGGCTGCAGAAAAAATGCGCAACTTCCTTAACACCAAGAATATTCCTGGTATTGCAGAGCTCAAAATAGACGTTAACAAAGGAAAACCTGCTATGATAGTTAAGGTAGATCGTGAAAAAGCCGGAACATTAGGGGTAGCAGTAGGCCAAGTGGGTATGCAGCTCAGACGTTCGTTATTCGGCGAAAAAGCGGGTGTGTTTAAAGAAGACGGTGAAGATTACGACATTAATGTACGTTTTAAAGAGGACCTTAGATACAACAAAAGTGCTCTTTTTAATCAGAATATTATCTTTAGAGACCAGGCTACAGGACGNATTAAAGAAATTCCTGTATCTGCGGTAAGCACGCAGAAAAATACCGCAGCTTTCTCTGCCATTAAACACAGAGACNGCAAAAGGGTCGTAACCGTATATTCTGGTTTGGAGCCTGGATTTACAGATGCGCAAGCTATTGTGAATGAAATCCAAACACAAATGCAAAATTACCACGCTATTCCAGAGGACATTCGCATAGATTACACCGGACAGATTGAAGAACAAAACAAGCAAATGGCCTTTTTAATGGGGGCTTTCTTTTCAGGCTTGGGGCTTATTATGCTCTTGTTGATATTCCAATTTGGTGGTATTTCTAAACCCCTCATTATCATGATTGCTATTTTCTTGAGCTTCATTGGGGTGTTCTACGGATTAATTCTCACCGGATGGAGTTTTGTGATCATGATGACCATGGTGGGCATTATTTCTCTGGCAGGAATTGTAGTGAATAACGGGGTGGTGCTATTAGATTACACCCAATTACTTATTGATCGTTTTAAAGTACAGCACGGCATTGAAGACAACCAATTGCTGTCACAGCCAGATGTTAAAGCAGTGATTATTAAAGCGGGTAAAGCCAGGTTAAGACCTGTAGTACTTACAGCCATCACTACCGTACTGGGACTCATTCCATTGGCTATAGGACTAAACATAGATTTCTTTTCTCTGTTTACCAGCCTAGACCCAAAAATATACATAGGAGGAGACAATGTGATCTTCTGGGGGCCCTTGGCTTGGACGGTTATCTTTGGATTAATTGTTGCGACCTTCCTTACCCTGATCATAGTACCGGTGCTCTTCTTTATTAGCTACCGCATTAAAATAGGACTTTACAAAAGCCGCGTTGTGGCAGAAATAAAAGCCTAATCACTAAAAGAAACCATAAAAAAAGGCCTCCCAATGGGAGGCCTTTTTTGTAGTCGTTAGGTCAGGGGACTTACTTATTTAACACTACCGTCCCTTTATTGTTCCACTGCGTTATAGCAGCCATTTTATTGTTGATAAAATCTACTTCTTTTAAAGTGTTTTCTTGCCAAAACAACCACTTACCCGTTTTAACGCCCAAGGCATAACTTCCATGAGCCAATTTATCTCCTTGATCGTTGAACATCACCCATTCACCGTGTAATTTTCCATTTAAGTAAGTACCCTTCTGTGCTATGGTCCCATTTTCATGAAACATGGTAGCCGCAACAAGTGGCCCTTTTTTTTCATAGATAGTTTCCTTAGGTTGCTGCGCAAAAGCACTAAAAGAAATCACTGCTGCCAGACTTAAAATGATATTTTTCATAGGGATGTTATTTGTTTTCTAAAGAAATGAAGTTAATAAAAGTTTTACAATAATAAAACATTTTGTTTACAATTTATTTACATTAACCATGTAAAGGCATGTTTTACAGCTCATTAATTAAATTTATCGCTGCAAATAGGTGTAAAAAATCAAATAAAAACACGGCCCAAAAACACTTTGCTTTACTTAACTTATTAAATTTGCCCCCATAGATTAGCAAGCATGTATAGAAGTCACCACTGCGGCGCCTTAAGCGCAAAAGAAATAGGACAAACCGTTCACTTAAGTGGATGGGTTCAAAAAGTAAGGGATAAAGGATTTATTGGCTGGGTAGACCTCAGAGACCGATACGGCATAACACAACTTATATTTGACGCAGAGCGCAGTGCTCCAGAATTGTTACAAGCCGCAAAAGAGCTGGGCAGAGAGACCGTAATAAACATTACAGGAGAGGTAATTGCTAGAGACAATGCCAACCCACAAATGCCTACCGGAGCCATAGAAATATTGGTCAAGGAACTCAAAGTGCTCAACAAATCCAAGACCCCGCCATTCACCATTGAAGACCAAACAGACGGAGGAGAAGAATTGAGGGCCAAATACCGCTATTTAGACATTAGAAGAAATCCTGTCAAGGAGAACCTCATCTTTAGGCACAAGGTGTCTATGGAAGTGAGAAAATTCCTTTCAGACCAAGGATTTATAGATATTGAAACCCCTTATTTAATTAAATCTACCCCAGAAGGGGCCAGGGATTTTGTGGTGCCAAGCCGCATGAATCCGGGACAATTTTACGCCCTACCACAATCTCCTCAAACCTTTAAGCAACTGCTCATGGTGGGAGGAATGGACAAGTACTTTCAAATAGTGAAGTGCTTTAGAGATGAAGATTTAAGGGCAGACCGCCAACCAGAATTCACACAGATAGACTGTGAAATGGCCTTTGTAACCCAAGAGGATATTTTAAATGTATTCGAAGGCCTTACCAAGCATTTGCTCCGTGAAATTCACGGAATAGACATTACATCATTCCCGCGAATGACCTATGCGCATGCCATGAAAACTTATGGTAATGACAAACCAGACATTCGTTTTGGGATGGAGTTCGCTGAATTAAATGCCTTGGCACAACACAGAGAATTTCCGGTATTTAACGCCGCTGAATTGGTGGTGGGAATTGCCATTCCAGGCGCAAACAACTACACCCGAAAAGAAATAGACGCCCTGATTGACTGGGTTAAAAGACCTCAAGTAGGTGCGAAAGGCCTCGTTTATGCACGTTGTAATGAAGACGGCAGCTATAAATCTTCTGTAGATAAATTTTACGACCAAGAAGACTTGGCTGCATGGGCAAAAGCCACAAACGCCCAAGCAGGAGACCTTATTTGTGTACTCTCTGGAGACACAGACACCACCAGAGCCCAGCTATCTGCACTTAGAATGGAAATGGCCACAAGACTAGGCCTAAGAGACCCCAAAGTGTTTGCACCATTGTGGGTCATAGATTTCCCGCTCTTAGAAAAAGACCCGGAAACAGGTCATTTTCACGCCATGCACCACCCATTTACTGCGCCAAAGCCAGAACATTTGGCCCTATTAGACACGGATCCAGCTGCAGTGAACGCAAATGCCTATGACTTGGTATTAAATGGAAACGAAATTGGTGGAGGCTCCATTAGAATTCACGACAAGAACACCCAATCAAAAATGTTGGCCCTTCTGGGCTTTAGCGAAGCAGAAGCCAAGGCACAATTTGGATTCCTCATGGACGCCTTTGAGTATGGCGCACCCCCACACGGAGGATTGGCTTTTGGCCTAGACCGTTTGGTGGCTATTCTTGGCGGACAAGAAACCATCAGAGAATTTATTGCCTTTCCGAAAAACAATGCAGGAAGAGACGTCATGATAGACGCACCAGCAGCCCTAGACCAAGCCCAATTAGACGAGCTTTTTCTAGACAGCAAGGCACACAAAGCCCAGTAAAAGGCTTTAGCTATAAAAAAGGCTTCTAAGGGGAGCCCTAATATGGAAGCAAAGAAAAAAAATGGCCTCACCCGCTTTCTCATTTGGCGGGCCAAACACATTAGCAACAAGCAGTTTATATACCTGCTAAGCATGCTCATTGGATTTACTTCAGGAGTAGGTGCTGTGGTGCTGAAAAATGCCACCCACTTTTTCCAACACCTCTTAGAGGGCCGTTTGGTTCAGTACTACCACCAGGCGTTTTACTTTGTATTTCCCCTACTGGGATTGGGATTGGTGTATGTGATTATCAAATATGGCATTAGACAAAAAGTAAGCCACGGCATACCCTCCACCCTCTTCGCCATGGCCAAGAGAAAAGGTCTTATGAAACGCTACCAAATGTTTGGCTCCGTTCTCACCGCACCCATCACAGTGGGCTTTGGAGGATCGGTAGGACTGGAAGGGCCTACAGTAGCTACCGGTGCAGCCATTAGCGCCAATATAGCCCGGCTGTTTCACATGAACCAATCCACCCGAAATTTACTGATTGGTTGTGCAGCAGCAGGCGCCATGTCTTCCATTTTTAAAGCACCCATAGCCGCCATTATATTCGCAATAGAAGTCTTTAGCCTGCAACTCACCATGGTTTCCCTATTGCCCCTACTACTTGCCTCCATCACTGCCATAATCACCTCCTATTTTTTCTTTGGCTCAGACATACTTTTGCCAGTAAAACTGGCCGATGCCTTTCAGCTGTCCGACGTTCCCTATTTCTTAATCTTAGGAGTGGTTGCTGGAGCCACCTCCATTTACTTTACCACTGTCTACGAATACGTGCAAAAAGGCTTTGACCGCATACCAAAACCCCTACATAGAATGTTAGTGGGCGGAAGCCTACTTGGCGTGCTTATCTATCTTATTCCACCCCTATACGGAGAAGGTTTTGAGGTCATTAACAGCCTGTTGAAAGGAGACAGTGCGGCGGTACTCAAAGGAAATTCATTTGGTTTAGACGCCCAAAATATCTGGATGGTCATGGGCTTATTAGTGGGTTTGGTGCTGTTTAAAATACTGGCATCGGCCCTGACTTTTGGCGCCGGTGGTGTGGGTGGAATTTTTGCACCTACCCTCTTTATGGGCGCCGTCATGGGCCACGTACTGGGAAAATTTATCAACCATTTAAACCTCTTTGGGGGTCAGGTTTCTGTGACCCAATTTACCTTAGTGGGCATGTGCGGCCTTATGGCGGGTGTCCTACACGCCCCCCTTACCGCCATTTTCTTAATTGCAGAACTCACTGGAGGCTATGAACTTTTTATACCTCTTATGATCAGTGCAGCCATGGCTTACACCATCACCAAATACGTACACCCCCACTCCGTGTACACCATGGAATTAGGTCGCAGGGGAGAACTCATTACCCATGACAAAGACCAGGCGGTGCTCACGCTAATGGACATAGAAAGTGTTATAGAAACCAATTTTATAGCCCTGTCACCAGGACAAGATTTGGGTCATATGGTCCAAGACGCCATAGTGAAATCCAATCGGAATATATTTCCTGTAGTAGATCCAGAAGGATTTTTATTGGGGATTGTCCTTTTAGACGACGTTCGCCCGGTCATGTTCCAAAGAAGCCTCTACCACGAAATAAAAGTGCGGGACCTCATGCAAAACCCACCGGCCATTATTGATGTAGACCGAGATAAAATGACCGAGATTATGCAGAAATTTCAAGAGAGTGCTGCCTGGAACCTACCGCTGGTAAAAGACGGAAAATACCATGGTTTTATCTCTAAATCTAAATTGCTCACAGCCTACCGAAGAAAACTCATCCACTTTAATTTTTAAAAAATACCCCGTATGTTTAGTAGAAGAAGCCTCATTGGACTCCTAGCCCTGGGCTGTTTAAGCGCCATGATCTATGGACTCCTCATTGTAGAAGACAGCCCCCAAGCCGGAAACTCTTATATAGGATTTGGCACCTTATTCCTGTTTTTAGTGACCATGCCGCTGTTTATTTTCACAGAAGGCAAAGGAAAAAAAGTCAAAGACTATATGCTCACGGAGGAGAATATTAGAAAAATGCAAGCCAAAACAAAAAAACGACCAAAAAAAGAAGATAAAGTGTAAAAAACCATCAAAAATTCGCAATTCTTCATTTTTTTTCACTCCACATATTCACAAGACATTATAATTCAGTACCTTAGTTGTAATATTTATCTCTAATTCTAATTGCAATGACTGGAACAGTAAAATTTTTTAATGGATCTAAAGGCTATGGATTCATTACCAATGACGAATCTGGCAAAGACACTTTTGTGCATGCCACTGCTTTAAACGGCCTTCAAATTAACGAAGGAGACAAAGTTTCGTACGAAGAACAAGAAAGTGAAAAAGGCATGACCGCTGTAGACGTAGCGCTCTTATAAAATACATTTTCTTTAACGCATTACAGGGGGCGCAACCATAAGACCCTTTGAAAGACCCAAACCTCAGAAAAGCTTCTGGGGTTTTTTTTGTGGGTTTTTTTAATCTTTAAATAACCGCTTAGCGCTTTTTAGCAAAGAAATCTTGTAGTAATTGGGTGGCCTCTGTGGCCATGACACCGCCTATCACTTCTGTTTTTGGGTGAAGGGGGCTTGGCGGAGGGCTTTTGGGTGCTGAAAGGGAGNCTTGGTGTTGAGAAAAAACAGAGAGGCCTCCTCTTTTGGGGTCTGAGGCGCCGTACACTACTTTAGAAATTTGGGACCAATACAGGGCGCCGGCGCACATAAGGCAGGGTTCCAAGGTCACATACAGGGTACAGTTGTGCAAATATTTACCGCCCAAATGGTGGGCGGCGGCGGTAATGGCCTGCATTTCTGCGTGGGCAGTGACGTCTGTGAGCTGCTCGGTGAGGTTGTGTCCACGGGCTATAATGCGGTCGTTGGCCACTACCAAGGCCCCTACGGGGACTTCGCCTTTTTCAAAGGCGAGCGCCGCCTCTGCTAGGGCAAGCTTCATAAAATAAGCATCTGTAAAAATAGGTTCCACACCGCAAAAGTACATTTTTTATGGATTTGAAAATAATGTACCTTTACCCCCTTATTGTACTGCTTCTATGGCCCATCTTAAAGACATGAATGATCCTGCAAGCCTCCGCACTTTATCGGTAGCGGAATTGCCCTTATTGGCACAAGAACTCAGGGACTTTATTATTGAAGCGGTAGCCACCAAAGAAGGGCATCTGGGGGCCAGCCTAGGCGTGGTAGAACTCACCCTAGCACTACACTATGTGTTTAACACCCCAACAGATCCCTTAATATGGGATGTGGGGCATCAGGCCTATGGCCACAAAATTTTAACAGGGCGTAGAGAAGCCTTTGAAACCAACCGCCAATGGAGGGGTATTTCAGGATTTCCCGCTAGAGAAGAAAGCCGTTATGACGCCTTTGGTGTGGGACATTCTTCTACAGGGGTGTCGGCCGGATTGGGCATGGCCCTAGCGGCCCTAGAAACAGAAAAAACAGATCAAACTGCCTTAAATCGCGATCATATTGTGGTGGTGGGAGACGCCGCCATAGCCTCGGGAATGGCCTTAGAAGGCTTAAACCATGCGGGTGCCACCAAGGCCAATTTACTGGTCATTTTAAACGACAATCAAATGGGAATTGACCCTGCAGTTGGCGCCCTGAAACAACATTTCAAAAAGCTGGTTGGCCCCAAAGACCACAATAACGCTAAGGACACTAAGGCTAATCCCAACTTCTTTACCGCACTGGGGTTTGCCTATACAGGAGTAATTGACGGTCACGACCTTCCCACGCTCATAGCCACCTTAAAGGCATTGAAAGCCCAAAAAGGGCCAAGACTCTTGCATATAAAAACCACCAAAGGCAAGGGATTGCCCCTCGCTGAGGCAGACCAGGTAACCTATCACGCGCCAGGTAAATTCAATGCCCAAACGGGACAAAGAAACCATAAAACAGCAACGGGACCTGCAAAATATCAAGAAGTCTTTGGAAAAACCATGCTAGAATTGGCGGCTATATTTCCAGAACTTATGGCCATTACACCAGCCATGCCTACGGGCAGCAGCCTAAAATATATGATGGACGCCTACCCGAGTCGCGCGCTAGATGTAGGCATTGCAGAGCAGCATGCCGTGACTTTAGCGGCTGGAATGGCGGTAGCGGGAAAACTCCCTTACTGTGCCATTTACAGCACCTTTTTACAACGGGCCTACGACCAACTCATTCACGACGTGGCCCTACAACAATTGCCAGTAGTTTTTTGCATTGACCGCGCAGGACTAGTGGGTCAGGACGGTGCTACCCACCACGGAGTGTTTGACCTTGCATTCTTACTACCCATACCCCATATTTCTATTGCGGTCCCTTCAGATGAGGGCCAACTCAGGAACCTATTGTATACCGCCGCGCAACAACACGCGGCCCATAAAGCAGCAGGAACCCTAGATAAAATGGGCCCTATAGCCATTAGGTACCCCAGAGGTGCTGGCGTATTAGACCAATGGGAAAAACCCTTCGTGGCTATGCCTTTTGGAAAAGGCCTACAACATAAAAAAGGCACGAAAATTGCTGTAGTTTGTCTTGGCCCCTTAAAACACGCCGCCATGACTGCCATTACAGCATTAGAAAAGCACGCAGAAACCGCCCAACAAGCCCAGGGGGCTTTTGGCGTTTATGATATGATTTATGCCAAGCCTTTTGACAGAGCGCTCGTCCAAGAAATTTTCAGCCAGTACGACTGCGTAATAAGCCTGGAAGACGGTGTTATTCAAGGTGGTTTTGGACAAAGCCTTGCCGCCTATTGCAATACAATACCCCTGGAGAAAGAGCGCCAAAACCACACCCCCCCCAAATTCATACACTTAGGAATTCCGGATCAATTTGTGTCTCATGGAAAACCAGAAGTACTCTACGCCCAATTGGGTCTAGACGCCTCGGGTCTTACAGAAACTTTTAGAAAATTATTAGACGCATGACACGCACAAAACAATCCAACCAATCAATGAGACTCTTCCGCAAACACTTACCGCTGCTGTTGTTGTTTTCCACAACCAGCCTTTTTTTGGGTTCATGGTCCGCTAAAGCCCAAGACACCCAAGATTCTATTCCACAGGTAGTGGTAGACACTACAGAAATGGAGACTATTGTCATTAGGACGCTTCCGGAAAAAGCAGGAGTAAAAAGGGCGGGGGCAAGAATTTCAAACCAATTAGACCCCCTAAAAAGAACCAAAGCACTACAAGAGAAACCCAAGCGATTTAATATGCCTTCCTTTTGGAAAAAAAAGAATCGGGTGGCTTTTAACCTCAACGAAGTGGCTTTTGTAAACTGGAATGCGGGGGGAGACAATTCAGTGGCAGTCCTGACCGCAGCGCGTTTTGAGCGCAACTATGCCTTTAGGTACATCTCTTGGGAAAACGCTTTAGACTTTAGATTTGGCCTAAACATGCGTGAGGGACAGGGCATTAGAAAAACAGACGACGCCCTTCGTTTCACCTCCACTTTTGGCTACAGAACAGACACCATATCCAAGTGGTACACCTCTGGAAAACTAAATTTTAATACCCAATTGGCCAACGGGTATAAATACCCCAATACAGAGACCCCCATCTCCAGACTTATGGCTCCTGGATATTTATTTTTAGGGGTAGGTACCTCCTATATAGATGCGGCAAAAAAAATAAACCTATACATCTCACCGCTCACCCAAAAAGCCACCTTTGTACTAGACCAACGATTGGCCAACCAAGGGGCCTTTGGGGTGCAAAAAGCCGTTCTCGATGCGAATGGAAATGTCCTCAATGCTGGAAAAAACACCCTCATGGAATTGGGTTTTCTGGTCACCCACAGCTGGGAGAAAGAAGTGTATGAAAACGTGAATATGATCAGCAGGTTAAACCTCTATACAGACTACCTCAACAGTTTTGGAAACATAGACATTGACTGGGAATTAAACTTTAACCTCAAGGTAAACCAATACATCTCAGCCCAGATTGGCACCCACCTCATCTATGACGACGACATTAAATTTGACGTAGAAAAAGCCGCAGACGGCAGTATCTTAAGTCCAGGTGTCACCAAAACACAGTTCAAGCAACTGCTTGGTGTAGGCGTGGTGTATGAGTTTTAAAGCTTAACTCTTAATTTTTTTATACAAAAAATATCCAAACATCACCGCAAAGGCAACATCCAATAGTCCTTCAAAAAAAAAATGTTTCTATATGCTTAATAGCATTTTTAAATGAAAATGCCATGGCTAAAAAATAAACGATGGTTTCTAAAGTTACTTTTTTCATCATCATATTAACATCCTAAACTTATTGTTGCTGCCACTGTTGCAATTGCTGCCCCAACAAAAATACAAGCAAAACAACCAAAAAAACCTGCAAAAGCTATAATTTCTCCTATTTTTTCAATATCAGCTGACCCTTCTTCACAATCGCAAGAAATTATAAATGAAGTACACTCTTCTGAGTTCTTTTCAAAAAAAGTGGTGTTCTTGTAGTTCCCTTTTTTATTCCATGTAACTTTAAGTGATTCCTCATGATTTATAATATCAATCTCTAAGACTTCTTCAGAAACTATCCCATCTGTTTCAAAATATATATCTGCTTTGAATGGGTTGTCTTTTCTTGGAAGCACATAAGAAATAACATTTTTGTTTTTGACTACTAAAGCTATCGATACGGTATTGGATAGATCGTATAACTTTTTAGACTTTTGATAAATAGCACTCTTTAATATTTTTTTACTTAGAAGACCATAAGTAACATCTTTCACTATTGTAGCGCCTAATCCTTGTGATTTAAGAAAGGTATTAAAATAGTCTGTACTTAAAGAGGGTGATTTAAGTATTTGCTTTTCAACATTATTGACACTTGAAAATGACTCTTGGTCTAGTTCCCGATCTGAACAGGAAAGTAAAATAAAAATAAATAAAACGGATAATCTAAAGCTTTTCATGATTGTTTTCTTTAAAAAAAGGAAACGATCTCATAAGATTTTAACCTAATATAATGTAAAAACCTGCCAAATCCTAAATATATCTCAATCTTGTATTCTAAAGCATTTTCCCACTAATCTTATTGTGTAAGTGCACGGCGGCGCTGTCAGACAAACTCGCTACATAAGTGGCTGCGGCCATGAGCAGCTCGTAGGTGTCTGTAGTGTCTGCT
>JGI20152J14361_10002062_pt1 | contig 12343 bp, 10 predicted proteins | sample COG_02_FD_14361 | JGI IMG/M metagenome (IMG submission 14361)
GCACAAAGAATTGTTGCATCAAGTCAAAAATCAGAAGGTGATACCGGTTTTCTTACTGATAAAGAAAGAGAACAACTTCTTTCAGAAATTGAACAAGTACAGGATGAGGTTCAGAGAATAGATGATATTCAAAACGATATAGAGGAAGTTAAACAAAAAATAGAAAGTTAAGATGAGTTTCTTTGGTGGAAATTTAATTTGGAATGTAGCTAAAAGGGCTACTTCTGCAATTATTAATAAATCTCAAGAAGATTTAGCAGTAGTATATTCCGTCATATTGGATGAAAATCACCCATTAATAAAATCAGGAGAATCAAGTATAGCTGATGTTGGTTCAATTCAATGTAGATTATTAAATGATGTTACTGGTGAAACTTTATTGGTAGCTAAACCATTAGATTCCACTGTAACAATACTACCAATTAGAAATCAAACTGTATTTATACAAAAATTAGGAAGTGGTTATGTATATAGCCAAATATCAAAAGGATTATCACCCAACACATCAGATTCAGAAAATTTAATATCTAATTTATTTAACGAACAACAATCAGCAGAAGGTGGTAGTAAAGCAGAGGGATATTCAAATGTAAGTGCTACTGGTATAGCTCGTTCAAATACAAAAAATGTTAATGATTTTGATGGATTTGGTGATTACTTCACCGCAGAATCAGGTATTCATAAGTTAAAATTATATGAGGGTGATGTATTATTCCAAAGTAGATTCGGCCAATCCATAAGGCTTAGTGGATATAATAATAGTGAAAACAAATTTTCTCCTACATTAACAATACGAAGTGGTGAATCTCCTGAAAATAGAAAAAAGGATGATAATGTATTGGTGGAAGAAAATATAAATGAAGATAGTAACATTATATTCTTAGGTAGTGGAGAAAAATTATTAGAATGGACTCTTCCTACTACTAACGAAAAAGAATCATTTTATAATTATCCATCTGAATTAAAGGGAAATCAAATTCTACTTAGTTCAGATAGAATTATTCTTTCAGCAAAAACAGCAGAAATGATATTCGCTAGTAAGGGTGATGTTGGATTTATAACGGATGGTCAATTTTCAATAGATGCTAATAGGGGTATAAACATAACAACAAAAGATAATATTTTTATTGATACTAAAAATAGAGATTTAAATATCACTCAAGGTGATGGTGTTATTTTCTTAGGAACTGGAGGTGAAACAGAACCTGCTGCAAAAGGACAAACATTAGTTGATTTGTTAGGTGAAATGTTAGATTTAATAGCCCAACAAATATATGTAACTCCAGCCGGCCCATCTGCACCTGGACCAACAAATGTTGCTCAATTTTCATCTTTAAAAGCTAAGTTGAATTCAATGTTAAGTAATAATGTACAATTAAAATAATATGGGATTAGCAGATGACATAGGTAATATGGCAAATGAAACTATTGGTGGTGTGACTGATGCCGAATCTTCTGTGGTAGGTGGTGTGACTGATACAATTGATGATGTTACTGGTGCAGTTGGTGATATTGTTTCATCGATACCAATCGAACTACCTGAGCTACCAGAATTACCAGAATTACCTGAGATACCAAAGTTACCTAAAATTCCAAAGATATCACTACCAAAACTACCACCTCTTCCTAAATTTAAAAAAAAGGAAAAGGCAGAAGAAAATCCGAAACATAAAAAAAAGGGTTTACCTAAGATACCAAAAGTTCCTTCATTGGAGTTACCACCAATACCAGAGTTACCAGAACTACCCGAATTACCTGCAATACCAGAACTACCAAACCTACCAGAATTACCTGATGTGGGTGGTATAGTAGATGGGGCTTTGGGTGGAGTAACTGATGCCGTTGGTAACGTTACTGATAAAATTTCATAAAATGTCTTGGTCACTATTCAAAAGAAACATATTAAGGAAAACGAATCCAAATAATAATCCATCATTAAACATTAATCAACTAGCAACTATTTGGGCAGATGAATATGATGCGGTTGTAAAGAGGGGAAGGGATTTATTAAATTTAGAATCCGTTCAAAAAGGTAATAAAGATTTAGCTAAAGTATTTTTTCAACTTGCACTATTAAAGGGATTAGCAACTCCACCTGGTGTTAATTTTTCATTAGTAAATGAATTTGGTAATGGTGTTAAGGCATATTGGATGGGTGCACAAATGAATCCATTTCCAATCCCATTAATACCAGCACCCGGTACAATACAAAATATAGTAGTTAATTCAAATATAGCAAGTAATCCAGGTACTTGGCCAATGTATCCACCATTAAAGCCCGCTAAAAAACAAGTTATAATGGTTAATATGTTTATCTTAGCAGCAACAGTACATTTATTTAGTGTAGGTGGTATTATACAAACGACATCGTTATATCCATCGGCACCATCTCCAATACCATCACCTGCTGTTATACCTTGGACTGCGTATTTAATACCACCAAATATACCAATACCCAATATTAACTTTCCATCTTCGGATGGTAGTGAACCACCGGTATTAGAACAAGTGGTTGATGATAGTGTTACCACATTAACACCAACTCCACAATATGTTGATAACGATGTAGATATATTAGGTACTCCGATATTAAAGGATGTTATAGAAGAAACTATACCAGATGGTGTAATTGATGAAGAAATGGAAAATATTCTGCCTGATTTCATATCACAATTGGAAATGGGTGGAACAAAGTGTGAATAAAAATCAAAAAACAATAAAACAAATATTTATATAGAAAGGAAAACATTACAACAATGGATACTGACAAATTAGTAAAAGCAATACAAATAATAGTTAAGGAGGAAATCAAAGTGATTCTTCCTACACTAGTTAAGGAAGGTGTAAAGAAAGAAATGGCAAAGTTGTTAAAAGAAAATAAACAACTTAAAAAGGCTATTACACCAAAACAACCTACATTTATGGATGAGGTAGTTTCTGAAAAACCTATACAAACAGAAAAAGTTTTAAGTAAAAACCCTGTGTTGAATAAGGTACTACAACAAACACAACCACTTAGTTTAAGTGAAAATACAAATAAAAGTGTATTAGATAATCATCAACCATCTTATGCTGGTGCACCAACTGAAGTTTCTGAAAGAACAATGAATTTTGATTCAAACTCAACTCATACATTGGGTGCACAAAGTATAGCACAAAAAATGGGATATGGTGATATGCAAGGAGGAGTTAAAAAACAAGGGTTAGGAGTTACAACTGGATTAGCTGGATTGGATAGAGTTTTGAATAGAGATAATTCTCAGTTAATAAAAGCTATGGATAAAAAAAGTAATGGTAACTGGAGACCGGGAATGTAATATAAATTATGGCAGTTGAGTTAGGAAGAAAAATCGTTAAAGATACCAAATCATTTGCAAGTTATGCAATTGGTATCACTTTACCATTACAATTTGGTGAAAGTACTTTCGAGCAATCTTTCCAAACCAAAGACCAAGTTAAATCAAATATTAAAAATCTTCTACTTACTAAAAGGGGGGAACGTATTTTACAACCCGAATTTGGTAGTGGTTTACAATCATTATTGTTTGAACAAAATGTAGATGATTTAGAGGGTAGAATTGAAGATACTATAAACGAAAGTTTAGAACAATGGTTACCTTATGTTACGGCTGAAGAGATTGATATTGAATCAACTGATGAATTGAGAGATAACAACAAAATAAACGTTTCAATTAAATTTAGAATAGGGGATGATATTAATTTAGAAACTCTAACATTCACAGTACAGGGATAATACGATATGGCAATAACAAAAACATCAAAGAACTTTAAGAACAAAGGTAAGGATATAAAATATCTTAACAAAGATTTTAGTGCGTTTAGAGGTAATCTAATTGAATTCGCTAAAACGTACTTCCCGAAAACATATTCTGATTTTAATGAATCATCTCCGGGTATGATGTTTATTGAAATGGCATCTTATGTGGGTGATTCACTTTCATATTATGTAGATGATACATTAAAAGAATCTTTAATGGTTCATGCAGATGATATTGAAAATGTAATAGCACTTTCACAATACTTAGGATATAAACCAAAAGTATCATCTCCATCAGTAACAACTCTTTCAGTTTATCAATTAGTACCATCAATAGGTAGTGGTGGTGATAACACATTTGATTCAACTTACTTTTTAAGAATAAAAGAAGGTATGAGGTGTGAATCAACAAATGGAGTACAATTTATTACACAGGATGTTTTGGATTTTTCTGATGAAAGAGAACGAGAAATTACAATATATCAAAGAGATGGTGTAAGTGGAGAAGCTTCATTTTACTTAGTAAAAAAGCAAGTACAAGCAATATCTGCAGAATTAAAAACTAAAGAAGTTTCATTTGGTGCTTTTGAAGAATTTCAAAGTATTGAATTGGGAGATACTGATATTATAGATATATATGATGTAAGAGATTCGGATTCAAATAAATTTTATGAGGTTCCTTATTTAGCACAAGAATTGGTATTTACTGATTACCCAAATACTGAAAATAATGATCCTGATTTATTTCAATTTAAATCAACAACTCCATATATTTTAAATACACTTAAAACATCTCGTAGATTTGTAAAACAAATAAATCCAAATAGTACAACAACTATTCAATTTGGTAGTGGAGACCCAACAGTTAGTGAAGAAACAATTATCCCTTCATTTAAAAATGTAGGATTAGGATTACCTAATTCAATTTCTAAATTAGAAGAATCATTTGACCCAACTAACTTTTTGAAAACAAAAACATATGGAACATCTCCATCTAATACAACTATTACTGTAAAGTATTTAGCTGGTGGTGGTGTGGAATCAAATGTTAAAAAGGGAACTATTACACAAATTAATGGTGTTGAATATGAAGAAGATATTGAATTGTTTACACCAACTCAATTAGCACTATATAATGCAGCAAAGAATTCAATAGCAATTGATAATGAAGTACCTGCAACTGGTGGTAAGGGTGGTGATACTATTGAAGAGATTAGACAAAATGCATTGGCAAACTTTGGTTCTCAGAATAGAGCAGTAACATCAAAGGATTATCAAATAAGAGCTTTATCAATGCCAACCAAATTTGGGGCTATTGCAAAAGCATACGCTACCGCAGATGGTACATTGGATAATAACTCACCTTCTTCTATTTTAGCTTCACCACAAGTTCTTAGAGAGTTTACTGAGTTAGTTGATGGGTTTGTAAATAGAGAAGAAGGAGCAGGAGAAGTTGATAAACAACTTATCCAAGATGAAATTAGAAAATTCTTAGTTGGTAAAACTTCTAATGATAATGAAAAGAATAATCCATTTGCTATTAATCTTTATCTATTGGGATACGATTCAAATAAAAAATTATCAACTCTTAATAGAGCAATAAAAGAAAACTTAAAAACATATTTAAACGAATATAAAATTCTAACAGATGGTATAAACATTAACGATGGTTTTATAATCAACATAGGACTTGAGTTTGAAATAGTAACACTAAAAAATTACAATAAAAGTGAAGTATTATCAGAGTGTATAACTGAATTAAAAGAATATTTCAATATAGATAGTTTTACATTTAATAATACAATTAACATTTCAGAATTGGAATTAATCATAGCAAATGTTGATGGAGTTAGTTCCGTTCCTAAATTAAAGATTGTAAATAAGTGTGGAGGTCAATATGCACCAAACACATACAATATAGAAGCGGCGATTAAAGATAAGGTTTTATATCCATCTTTAGACCCATCGGTTTTTGAAATTAAATATCCAGATTCGGACATAAAAGGAAGAGCAAAATAATGGCATACTATTTTCTAACAGCATCAAAGGATGCATCGGTTTACCTACAACAACCTGACCAAAACGCTGGTTTAGATGAGGTATTGGAGGTAAGTAAGGTTTACTATGGTGGAGTTAAAGATGTATCAAGAGCACTTCTTAAATTTGAAACTAATGGGTTCTCATCATCACTATCTAATGGTAGTGTTGGTTTTGAAGAAGCCAAACTTATTTTGAAAGAAACTGAATCAGAAGAAGTACCATTAGAATTTAATATTAACATATATCCAGTTTCTCAAAGTTGGGAAATGGGTAAAGGTACTAGATTTGATAATATAGAAACCGCTGGAGTAACTTGGAATTATAGAGAAGGTGATTCATCACTTAGATGGGTAAACAACGTAGTAGGTGGTAATATTGTATTTGCTACTAACACAACTGGTTCTTTTGCTGGTAGAGGTGGAGTATGGCATTCTAATCTTAGTAGTTCTAAATCATTTACATATAAGACTGAAGATGTTGATGCTGATATAACTACAATTTTCCAAAGTTGGTTAAGTGGTTCGATTCAAAACGAAGGATTGATAGTAAAGCACGAAAATTCATCCGAAGAAGATACAAACGATTATGGTATCTTAAAATTCTTTAGTAAAGAAACAAATACAATACATCAACCAAAAGTTAGAATAGGGTGGAATGATGTATCATTTTCAACTGGTTCATTAACTGAACTAACATCCGAAGAAATAAAAGTTGGAATTAGAAACTTTAAAAAACATTACAAAGTAAATACAACACCTAAGTTGAGAGTAGTTGGTAGAGATTTATATCCTACAAAAACATTCTCATCTACGGCACAATATAGTATCAGTAAATTCTTACCAACAACATCATACTATCAAATATGTGATTACCATTCAGGTGAGACAATTATTCCATTTAGTAATTACACAAAATTAAGTTGTGATACTGATGGTAACTATTTCAATCTGAATTTATCTAATTGGGAAGTTGATAGGGTGTACAATATAGAATTTAAGATTACTATTGGTGGAGTTGATTATTTCTTTGATAACGATTATACATTTAGTTTAATTTCATAATAACAAATGAAGAATAGTGGATTAAAAAATGAGGCACAAGTTGCTAAGATATTTGTAAGTGGTTCGGATGCCTTACCGCAAACAAATGATATCGGTGTCCGTTTATTTAAAGAATCTGATTTAACTGATGGTATTATTGCTGGTAAATTAACAAGACCTAAATATAATACAAAAGAATTAAAGAAATCAGTTGATACTACTATATTTGAACTTCTACCAAATGAGGCACCCATTGGTCTACCAATGGTTCTCCGTTCAATTTATGAAGATGCATTAAAGAGAATAGATGAATTAAACGCTTTGTTGGAAAGGTTAAATGTTACAATTGGTGAGAGAGATGCAACAATAGCAGAATTGCAAAGTATTATAGAACAGCTTAGAATTGAATTAGAAAACGAACAATTAAAAGCAAATATAGCAAATCAACAAAGTGAAATAGCAAATACACAAATTGGTGAAACAACAATTGATTTACAAAACGCAATACAAAATTCAATTAATGAGGCAATAGCTAGAGTATCTTTAACTGCTAGAGTTGAGGCATTATTACAAGAAAACGAATCATTAAGAGAACAACTATTTGGATTGGCTGCTCAAACTGCAGAAGGTGCTATTAGTGGTGGTGATAATGGATTTACTGTTAAGGTAAATAATGGAGATGGTGATGCTGGACAATTATCAGCAGACTTATATGCTAAAACAAGTCATAATGTAGGTAGTGGTAGAACACTTGGAACTACATTAGAGGTAAGTAACGTTACTACCGATAATAAAATAACCAATATTTCATTTGTATTTGATGGAAAACCAAAATGGTTCAAAGTAAAAGCAGGGGCAACTTCAATCGAACCTGAAACTTCTGAAACATATCAATGTGAATATGACCAAGGAGTAATTGGAGGACCGGGTACTGGAGGTGCTGGTGATGGTAATCGTGAAGGTATTAAACCAAGACGAAGAAGAATTGGTTGGAGAGGAAAAGCTACAAACTATACTGAATTGGTACTAAAAGTTAAGGTAACATTTGCAGATGGTAGTACGGATGAAGTAAATTTATCAACCGATTTAAGAAAAAATAGAAAATCATAAAATGGCAATTAAAACATTTAAAGAAATAATAGATAATAAAGGGTATCGAATCTCTACTAAAGATAGAGAGATTTTCGAAGAAGGAACTCTACAATCATTTTTCGGATTCTCTGATTCTGATATGATTGAATTTATTGTTTATGATGCCAATGAAAATCAACTACCTCAAGGTGATGATGGTAAGTTGGTTAGGTATGTACCTCTTAGTTCACAAAACATCAAAGATTATTTTTTAATCGCAGATGGTACTAAACTTCAAGCTTTTCAATTTCCAAATGAGTATTTTATAGATGCTGAGAGATTAATTAAAGAAGCTGGATATAATAATGGTATATTCAAAACTGAAATAACCTTATTAAATAAAAGAGTTGGATACGATAACATAAATGAAAAATTATGGATACAAGAAATATCCCCATCTAGAAACGAAATAAGAGTATTACCTATTATGAATGAGGTTTCTAAGAAAACCGATTTGTTAGCTAGATACAATATAATGGCTGAAGGTTCAAACTTTAGAGATGATATCATTCCTTATGTTGGTAATTTTGTAGACATGGTTAATCCAATGGAAGTAGCGGGATTTATCAGAAAAACTTATAGTGAAAAGTGGTACAACAACTTTATAGCAGAATTTGGTATAAATGGATTTGAAACTATGGTTACTAAAATATATAACGATTTCAGAAAATCAGTATATAACGAATTCTCAAATAGGGTATCATCAATTGGTGATATAAACTATGGTAAGAAAAAACCAACGAAACCATCTTTAAGATTTTCAAAAGAAGATGTATATAAAGTATCACAAAGAATACTTATAGAAATTGTTGATAAATATTTACCAAAAAGAGCAATACAAGCACAAACATCGGTTGATAACGTATTTGATGCAAGTATGGATAAGATAAGTGAAGTTATCAACTCAAGAGAATCTGATGTTGTAATTAAAGCTAATGTTCCTTCAATCGAAGTAACCGAAACTAAAGATACAAAGGATACTGATGATATTAAAGAAGATGCAAAAAATAAATTAGATATTTTAATCGAAAAAGAAGTTCCAAAAGAACTTCCTATTCCTGATTTCAAAAAACCAAATCCAACAAAAATTAAATCTAAAAATGATTTCAAAAGAATGTTTGGATTAGATGAAAGAATGAGACCAACTTTTCCAAAAGAACTACTTAGATAATGGCAATTAAAGAAATAAATAATAACAACGAACTTTTAAACTACGATGAAACCGGAGGCGGTGGTAATAGTGGTGGAGGAAACTTTGGTGGTGAAAATTTTATTGATGATGGATTCTCTGGTGGTGGTGGTTCTGGTGGGGGTACTGGTGGATTAGATAACACACCTGTGAACACTTATGTATTCACAATTACATCCAACTTAAAGGAATTTACTACAACTGTAAATGGTGATGTTCAACCAACACCACAAAGTGTAAGAATTACAAAGGATAGTTTAATAAACAAACCTAAAAAAATTGAAGTAACTAAAGAGGGTTATAAAGCACAAGAGTGTTATATAATCAGTATGGTTGATGATGATGTTCCAATTATAAACAATGGTTCAAATAAATTAGGTTTAAATCAGAAGGTAGTTATCTTACAAAAATACAATGGAGATATTATGGTTGGTCCTCCATTACCTTTATTGGGTGGGACTGGAAGATTAATATTCACATTAAATCAAGCAATTATAGATGAAGAACCAGTATTACATAAAATACAATTTAATATTAGTGGAAAGGGTTCACCTGTTAGTATTCTAAAAAATGGAACTAAAAATGCAGAGTTTTTCCCAACAGTTGGAGAAACCAATTATAGAGATATAAGTGGTACTACATATAAAATAAGGTCATCGGATTCTAAGTTATTTAGAATAACCGATATGGTGATAACTAAAGCCGGTGCCTCATTCAAAGAATTAAAAGCAGAACCAAATGAAAGTTTGGAAGCACTTATAACTTTAAATGCAACTTATATTGTATCAATTACTACCGAAAAGATAGAACCTGTACAACCTGCATTAAATCCAATAATTTCTTTAGTAAAAGATGAAGAAAGAAGATATAATATGAACACAAAAGCTGGAGTTCCATTACTTATACAAAGGAACTCTGATGTAAAGGCAATAACATTGATTATTGGAGATGATGTTATGGAATTTGATGAGTTGGGTGATGATAATATCATTGGTATAACAATACCAGAAACTTCATTTAAGAAAATTGGAAAATACGAAGTAAAGTTATTCCCATTCTCATTTGAAGATTATGAAAATTCTATAAGAGAGGAAGAAGAAGTTAAGGAAGAGGAAGTTAAAATTACACCAAAGAAGAAAAAGAAAAAGGTAATTAAAAAAGAGAAGGTATTAGTTCCAATAGATAAAATTGAAGATGTGGTTAATCCATATAATCCAACAACTGGACTAGGTGGAGGAATCCTACCTCCAGATATGCCAGGTGGTAGAGGTGGTGGTAGGGAAGATATATCTTCTTTAGATAATTTTGAAAATTATAGATAATGGCTAAGAAAAAGACTTTTATCAAAAAACTAATAGAATTAGAAAAACTTTCTAAGAAATCTTCTGTGTCTGAGGGTAAGCCTATAACAAAGCCGGTTACCAAAGTAAACTTCCCAACCAAACCAAAAAACGAATTAGGATTAGAAGTAATCAAACCAATCAAAGGAGATGTAAGTAGAATTGAAGATAAGTTTGATATTGTAACTAAATTAGATGAAGGTATAACTGATAGTGAAACAACGAATATATTCGATAGAGTTATTGGTTTAACTATTAATGTAGTTGATGAAGTATCTGTAAAGGTTCCTGATATTAGAAGTATTACTTATCCTAAATTGGTTAGGGGTGCAGATTTTATAGGATATGATGTAGACTTTCAAATAAGTTTCAANTCAGTACATGCATCTTANATAAAATTATTTATTGGTAAATCAACTGATTTCATCAAAGTATCTCCAAATGATAGTAGAGATACNCCAGGTATCACAGAAAGAAGACCATCAAGAAATAAATCAGTAGTAACATTAAACGTAAAAGATTTAATTGAAAGATATAACGTTGAACTATTTGATGAGGGTGATAAAGTAAAAATCCCAATACGATTAATTCCTGTAAATGAAGATAGTAGAGAAGTTGTTGAGGGTAAGGTTGAAAAAATTCCTATTGTATTTGATAAAGGTGATTTTAATATACCAAGACAAGTTGCAATTAATAGATTAGCAGAAGGATTTATTTCTCAGTTTTCAAATTGTCAATTTGATGAATCTAATTACTTAACAAACTTATTACACTTAGGTGATGGTAACAATCAAGTAATTACAACTTGGGTAGGTAGTGAGAATAGTTTAATTTTAAAATTATACGAACCATTACCAGCCAATATTACAACTAATCAAAAAGTTTGGATTACTAAGATACAATCTAAACCTATAATTGATACTATAAATTTAGTAGGTGATGGAGACCTTTCATGTCCTCCATTACAAGGACCTAATTTTTCATTAGAGGTTGATACTGGATTGGGATATCAAGTGTATGATGATTTATTAGCTAGTGGTTCGGTAACGAATACATCTTTAATTCAGAAATACATTACAAACACAGGTATTGATACTGAAAAGTTAAACATACAATATGCAACTGGTTCTAATTTTGATTTCGATAACTTTGTACATTTCGGTTCAGCTGAAGAAAGGATTAAAAACTTTTGGTATAAAATAGAATTATTAGAATCATATCAAGCAAAATATACTCAATTAACAACAACTGAAATTGAATTAGGATTTATATTAGCTGAAGGAGCTGGACAAGATGGATATGTTATTTTAACTGAATCTGATGATAATTTACAATTAGATGGTACAAGTATAACCGCAGTAACTGCAATTGAATCTACTAAACAATTAGATAATATAAATAATTTAATTGGTTCATTTGATGGATTTGAAAATTATCTATACACATCAACATCTGATATAGGGTATCCTAAAAGTGGTAATAGTATTTTACCATCAACCGATTCATTATCAATAGCATGGTACAATTCGGCTGTAACCGATTCATCATTATTTGATAGAAATAATGTAGATTACCTTAACAACAATCTTCCAGAATTTATTAGAGAGGATTATCAGAATGAGGATTTTATGTTGTTTATGGATATGTTAGGACATCACTTTGATGTTATATGGGTTTACATAAACGGATTAAACAATCTAAGAAAACCAGAACATAAATCTGATTTAGGATTTTCAAATGATTTAGTTTATTCATTATTAGAATCATTAGGTTGGGAAGGTAAGAAAGCTTACGATTCTCAAAACCTATGGGAATATGCATTAGG
>JGI20152J14361_10002064_pt1 | contig 12335 bp, 23 predicted proteins | sample COG_02_FD_14361 | JGI IMG/M metagenome (IMG submission 14361)
CAATTAGTCACTCTGGTCCATCATACAATAGGAACTTTACGATGGACCAGACGCTCTGATAGCAAACAAGTTACTTGAACTGGGTAAGCCTGAAACTTTGGGCCCGGCGGCTATCTTTCAGATGCTAAAAGGCATACTGCGAGCCTGTCCAAAAGTTTTCTTTCGTAACGTCAAGAGTCCAGATTTCGGTGAAGGTGCCCGGGAACCTGACTGAAAGTTTCAACAGGTAACTATATTTTGATTCCAGTCGGACATTAGTAGTTAGTGACAAGTAGTTTCTCTGATTTCTACCAAATTGTCGAAAGACATGGAAGCCAAAGGCTCGTGGCGCAACTTTCTGGTTCGGAACCCCTCGGAACCCCTTCGGAACCCCAGACTTTTGAGGCCAAAAGGCTTACTGCGTTTTCACTTGCGCCAAAAACCGTGATACTGCAAGCCTGTCAAAAAGTTCGGAACCCCAAAAACCGTGATACTGAACCACCGGCTGGTGTCGCATCCAAAAGTTCGGAACCCCAAACTTTTTTTCCTAAACGCTATACTGCGAGCCTGTCTGCGCCAAATTACCCGTTTTCGGAACCCCGAAGGGGTCTCGCACACTCCACGGACTGACCGATTTTTGACCTTGCGTTACGAGTGTCCTCTGATAGTCACAAGTAGCCAGAGATAGCCAGAAGTAGTCACAGATAGTCACCGAGGGCGGTATTATTTCGGACTTGATTTTTTAATTCTCCACATAGCGTGCCGTTGAGAAAATTGCTGACCGAAAATAAACCGATATGTTAGAAAATCCTTTCAAAATATATCCCGACAAATAGTGGTCATTTATGCTCGAAGCCAGTCCGAAATACTGCCGAACCATTAAGTAGGTGATACACAATATGAGGGGTATGGTTGATTATCATAGAGTCAAATCTGCTTATGATGGCTTACCTGAATGGGACCAGCAAGGCATAAGCACAAACGATTTGATGCGTCAAAGATTCGTGGAAAGTTTCAATCATCAGAATCCTCAGCACATTGACCTTTACCTTGAGCATTTGCTCGCTTTAGAAGCCCGTGACCTTGAACGCCTTGAGGCTACAAGGGAAACCCTATGCAATTACCATGAGTTTGAGCATTACATTCTTGATGCTGCCGAACAGAACCATCAGATTGAGCAACAAGTCCGAGCAGCCGTTGTGCAGAATAAGGTTGTGGAAGGTATGGACTTCGACGAGGCATTAGCATATAAGCCAACCCGTATTGAATATGATGAAGCACATCTTTATGTGCGAACCCTTAACAGCATTCCTTTGAATCGCCATGATGTGCTTCTCCGTGAAATCATGGAAGCCTTATTCAATGCACCCGCCATATACGGTAAGCCTGATTTAACCAAAACCCAGATTCTTCAAACTATCAAGAAAGATAAAGGAGAATGGAGAGCAGCCGCTAAGGAAGTTTTGCTTTACTTGACCGCTAAGAAACAGATAGCGAAAGTTGGTCCTCGCTATCATCATACCCAGCACCAGCCCCGCATGGTCGAAACAGATTTCACCCGTAAAGTTTTCGAGTGTCTTTACGCTGACAAACTCACGGTTAATGGAATTGTAAAACTTATTGGCTACGATAACTCTTATGGCCGCCGTAAAGTAAAGCGAACATTGGAATTGTTGAAAGCCGAGGGATTGGTATCACACAAGGGTTACGTTTGGCATCAAGTATCTTCATAAGGGAGTTGTGTAATATGGATGATATGAATGACCTTGAAATGATGACTCTGGCCGAAGTAGCCGAGTATCTTTCTGTTTCGATTTCAACCGTTAGAAGGTTGATTAAGCAATCACCTAATCCGTTGCCCCACATTAAACTAAACACTCATTTTATCAGAGTCCCCCGACAAAAACTAAATCAATGGATTATTGATAGCATGGAGGAATGAATATGGAAAACCAAATAATCGCAATATCATACGGACCCGCCGAAGATAAATTGACACGGAAAATCATTTTGAATTATTTCAAGGATTCTGGATTTGAAATGATGGATGAAAGCAACAGTCTAATGTCTGACGGCAAGACTAATTTCGTTTGCTCGATTTTTGAGAAAACGGGATACCTGATGTTCAAGGAAGTGAACGGTTGTGAACTGCCAGAATCGGTATTTAATTACATATTTAATTTGCGAGACGATACCACAATTATTTCACTTGGCGTTGAAACTCCCGACTCATGGGAATCAATTCAAACTGATTCAGAGTATTCTTTGAAGCGTTTCAAATCAATTTGGAATGAAGATGTTTAAATGGGTGGTTGGTGATATTATGATTATGAACAAGTATTGGAAGTGTTTTGCAGAGGGTTGTAATGATGAAGCCACCTACCATCACAAAGGATTGTGTCGCTCTTGCACCGAGTATTCGGAATCAGGTGAAGTCCTCAATGCTGTTTCGAGAGTCCGAGTGACTGACAAAGGAACGCCTTATGAAAAGCATGAGCATCACCGCCACAAGGTTTCCAAGTCAAACTTTTTGGATGCACGTCGTCGCAAGATGACCAACAAGGAACGAGCCTACATTACCGAACAATATGAACAAGCACACGCCATACCTCATGTGCATGATGAGCATTGTGGACATGATATTGAGCCTAACCAAGAAATCATGGAAATCGGTGAGTCTTTGACGGAAGCCGAACAAACCTTCGATATGATTTTGGAGGAAGAGTGATGGATAACATGGAACTACTATGGCTACTGATTCTCGGTGGATGGGGTCTTTTGACTTCATGGTTAGTCATTAACAATCGAGAGCGAGTTTCCTATCTTGAAGGCTTACTATTTGCAGATGCGGGGCATTTCAATTTGCCTGAAGGCCAAACAATTCTCAGCGATTTTACTGAGGAGGAATGAAATATGGATGAAAACTTTGAACTATTTGTTGAAAATGTGATGAATACTTATGAAATAGCACTGGCAGAAAAGGATGCTAATGCTAAAGATAGAGTTTCAATTACTCAATCCTTGATTGCACGTCTCCAGAACCTAATTTCAAGTGATTCCNATGCCAGTCAGTCCNAATGACCAAGTTTTGATTGCAGCCATACAAGTTCTCCGCAATTGGGATAACAAAAAATACTTGAAAGAATCAATGGAAAACCTTAGAACCGCTTTAACAGATTTAATGGAGAAATTGTAATGCCATACATAAAACCCGAAAATAGAGAATGCTTTGAATCGGCTATTGATTTGATTTTAGAAGACCTCAAACATTCTGGAGACAATTGGCGTGGAGATTTGAACTACATGATGAGTAGCATTATCGCAAAACTCATTAAAATGTGGGATGGACCCCGATACAGCCATATCAACGATATTGTGGGTGTGCTTGAGTGTATCAAATTGGAACTTTACCGTCGAGTTGCTGCACCGTATGAAGATTTGAAATCCGAAGAGAATGGTGATGTGTATTGAGAGCCAAGACAGTAACCCATGTTGAATACGAGGTTCTTAATGCCCTCATGGATGATGAAGTAATTGCCGAAACTCTTGAAAGTTTGAAGGAAAGTCTTGTTCCAGACCCATCTGATAAAGTAGCCGAAAGACGGTTCAGCGATGGTGTCAAAAACGTCGCCAAACTGATTTTGAATATGGCTGAAAGACGACTTCACCGCTTGCCGCCAGAACACCCAGATTATCAATCTAAAGAGGAATGATTATGCCTAAAAAGCAGCCACCGACACTACACATCGGAGGCACTCAACAACCATACCTTTGCGATGCAGAACGCACCGAGTCGTGGCCTGAAAAGTATCTCGATGACGCAGTAGCCCGAACCCTTGAAGTTTGTGAGTCCTGTCTTGAGATTTATGAGTCCAATCAAGGCACTGAATCCAAAGAAAGATTGTTGGCGAGGCTTTCTGAAACATTTGTCCCACCTCCTGCAACGGACACAGAATCGGTCTCCGAGCCAGATTCCAGTCCGATACCGAGTCCAACTCCGAAAGTCGTGGTTGAGGCTATGACCCTCCGACAATACCTTGAATCTTGATATTTATATGGGTGCTTGTGCTTATTGAGCATGATGTTGCGAACTGTTTGTGATTATTGTGGCGGTTCAAATATCAGCAAACACGTAGATTCAGTATTTGGTTTCAAAACATTCTCGTATGAATGTCGTGAACCAGTTTGTAATTGGGTATTAGTCGAGGTTGAAGAATGAGTTTCGTAGTTACAATTTTGACGGTTTTTGTATTCGTCAATTTCATTTTAGGACTCACCGAGTATTATCTGAAAAAGCAATTTAAAAATGTTTAAATGGGTGGTTTGCATTAGTCCGACTATGAATCGCCAACCCACGGGCAGTTGCCCAATTTGTCAAACAGTAAGTTTGAAATTACTTCAAAAATCCGACAACGGTAAGCGAGAAGCGTGGTATATCCGTTGTAGTCGTGATTGCGGTTATGCTCGAATTGAATATGTTCCAATGGAGGCTCTTGCATGAATCGAAATCTGTTCACCGTGATTTTACCATTGTTAATTTTGAGTGGTTGTTTGGATTCAGCCGCAGAATCCACTTCAGAACTTGAGTCAGAACCAGTTCTTTCATTTGAGTCTATTTGGGGACATCAGTTTAACGGCACTTATCCGAGCAGCATCGGAAACATTACAGAAATTAACATCACGAATCCATCTTTGGTAGTGTTGGACACATGGACTCGATACCACCAGCCAGAGTCTTGGGAACGAGGATTTGCTAACATTACAATTCAAGGACCCGACAATTTCACATGGACTTGGGAAAGTCAAGACACCACCCATTTTGTGCATCAAGTGGATATTCCTATCGCTGGGGATTATGTGATTAGATTTCAAACATCGGGTGCGGATAACCAAACCGACGAATACCCCGGTGATGCGATGATTGTTTATACGGAGATATTTACATGGAATTGAACAAGCAAGACGTTGAAGATGAGTTTCGAGATGTTCGACTACTCATAGAAGAATTATCAAACAATCTAAAATGGCAAAAGGAAGAACACGAGAAGTTTGTCGCCAACATAGAGGGTCTTGAAACTGAAGTCGATAACTTGGTTCAACAACTCAAGATAATGAATCGTGCCGTTGAAGGCATGGCTCAAATGCTGGCAACCCACATGGGATTGCCTTTAGCAGATGTTTATTTCAATCATTGATAAGAACCATTAAGTAGTTCAGTCGGCTTATGAGAGTCAATGGTTGAAACCATCACACTTTCAAAGGCCGAGTTAGATTGGTCTCGCACGCACGCAACAGCCATCGTGGATTACTACGGTGGCGAAGGTAGCCGAGGCTCTGGCTCTTACAATCACAACAAGGTAAGTTCCAATCTCATTGGAGTCAAAAGTGAAGTAGCCATTGTCAAATGGTTTCGATTCAAAAAAGTCTCTCCAATCGTAGAGAACTTCAAAAACTTCCGAGACAAAAGTTTGGTCGGAGACCTGCAAGTGTTAGAAGCACTTGTCCCATTAGAAGTCAAAGGGCTACGCCCGCATCAATGGGCAAAGTTTCAACGCATGATTCCTCCCAACCAATTGAAGAAATACGTTCGAGAAGGTTCATTCGTGATTTGGACTACAACCACAGGCGATACCAAGTCAGGCGAAGTCAAACTTCGAGGATGGAACTACGCTTGGGAAGTTTCGGAGTTCGGTGTTTTCAAGAAAACCATTTGTGACAACATTTGGTTAGAGGACCCAGAAATGATGAGGCCGATGAGTAGCCTTTTGGAACACCTTGACAATCCGATTACCGAGTGGTGAACCGCAGGTTCTTAAGGGTTATTTGATGTATCAACATCATGCACCCATCGTGGAATGATTATCCGCATTTGGTTGCTGAACTTGACCCTGACGGCAATAAGGATTTGACCCGACATGGAAAACCAATTTCGGTTTTGGAATTAACCATAGGGACAAATAAGCATCTTGATTGGAAATGTAACATTTGTTGTAATAAATGGCGAGCCGCCGGAGACAGCAGAAAACGGGGGGAAAAACGTTGCCCTGCTTGCGACAATCCAATAGTAAAGTTCAATGCGATTCATGGCGATAAATACGATTATTCAAGAGTCAATTATGTGAATGCTAAAACCAAAATTGAAATCCGTTGTAAAGAACATGATGTTTGGTTTCATCAAACCCCTGAAGGCCATAAAAGGCGTAAGGCTTGTCCCGAATGCAAAGCCGAACAATATCAAGCCAATGCAGATAAACTCAAAATTACTTTCGACCAATTCAAAGAAAGAGTAGAGAAGATTCAGGGTGAGGGTGTTTTGGATTTTAGCCGTGTAGATTTGGTTAATACTCAAACTAAGATTTGGCTTCGGCATATTCCTTGCGGAGACACATGGTATCAAATTAGACCAAATGCTATGTTGAAGCATGGAAAAGGAGGTCAGCAATTAGGATGTCCTGTTTGTCGCTATCGTCGAGCCGGAGATACAAATTATAGGAAAAAGACAACTGAACAATGGATTGCAGAAGCCCGGGAAACTCATGGAGATTTATACATTTATCATTCTGAATACACCAATAACAAAGGCATGATGGATATTGAATGCACTATTTGTGACACCAAGTTTTCACAAGAAGCCAAATCACACGCTACCTATGGACAAGGATGCCCTAAATGCCGATATGTGAAATCTGCCGCAGGAATCAGACTTGATTTTGATGAGATTTTAAAACGTTTAGAAACTCGCAGACAAGAAACAGGGAAACATTACAGATACCCAAACCTAACGGCTGAAAAATACACATCAACAAGGGATAAATGCGAAATAGTTTGCCCTGATTGTAATAGAACATTTACACAAACTTTAGCAAAACACATTGACCGTCGGCAAGGTTGTGGGGCTTGTGCAACCACAGGATTTCAACCTGACCAATTGGGCTACTATTATGTTCACAAAATCTTCAATGAATCTGGTGATATTCTGATGTATAAGGCAGGGATTTCAGGAGATTGGAAAACAAGGCTGCAACAACTCCGCCGAGGCATTCCCGACCACCTCACGATGGAACTTCACGAAGTCATTGATTTTGAAATTGGACAAGATGCTCAAGACCTTGAGACTACCATGCTTCGCAAGGCTGCCGAAGAAGGTTGGAAAGCACCGCCCCGAAAGTTTGACGGAGGGTCCGAACTGTTTTTGGAGAATCCACTTGACCATGCTCGAAGCCACGGATTGATTTAGTCATCCTTTAAGTAGCAGAAACGACTACAATTATTTTGATGGACCCAGACTATTTTCAGCATCCGGGTAAATACAAGGGAGAAATAACTCAAGAGTTTTTGGATTTCGCAACAGAGAAACTCAAAGGCAGAGTTTGGCCTGTATCGGAAATTGCTGAACTCGCAGAGATTTTTTTATTCAATGAACCAGATTTTGAATTGGATGTTATTTTTACAGATAATTCAGATAATTATGATTATGAGGCTGATTTGGGAGATGCTGAGAGCAACGTGAGGGCAGCCATTGATGAAGTCGTCAAAAGTTATCGGATGAATCCAAAAGATAATCCACAAGTAATTATTGCATTGTTTCGCACTTGGGATGATTCGGAATACTACAACATCTTAACTTATTTTTGGATTGACAGGATGCCAACCCGCTTTGAGATTCGTTGGGATATGAGAATTGATGTGTATGAATCCAAGGTAGATGTTGCGAATGATTCAAAATCTAATACCATCAGTCAATGGATTGATTTTTGGGGATTTACGCCCGGTGAACTGGAGGCTGAAGATGGGAACTGTCAAATTATGTTATTGTCATTAAATATCATTCCCCTTGTTTCGAGTAACCAAACTCTTAACTGGATTCAATTTCCCGAAAGTTTAGTCAGGTGATTGATGTTGATGTTAAATGAGAAACTCTTCAGCATGGCTGACTCTATGGATGCGGATTTGCACAAACTCGGCTATCCAACAGACATTACACTTGTGTTGGATTGGTTAAAGAATTATGGAGCAGACTACGATATTGTAGGTTTCAATGAGTCCATCTTTTACTCGGAAGCGAGAGATTATCAAGACCTTAAAGAAGAACACGACATAAAGTTTGCACGACACATATCAAGTGCTAAAGGAAATGTGTTTATAGGTTTATTCAAAACAGGGACATTTACCAATCCCAGACTGTATTTATTATGCTGGAAGAAAGTAGGCAGAAAGTATATTCAGATGTTTCAAATTGGCTGGAAAAACGGTTCATTATTGAAGATGGACAAGAACGAAGACTACCTCGAAATGCCACTTTCAGAACTCATAGAAGGTTGGACATTTAATGAAAAAGAATATGAGTCTAACTACGGTTGGATAATCATGTATTCAATTCACGTTCCCGAAGGATATTTTGCTCAATCTATGAATTGGTCACGAATCCCGTTGCAGTTGTTAGGCCGTCTTCTTTAAATGAGTGGTTTTCACTATCCTGTAATGATGTTGAAAACATTTGAAATGTTTGCTGGTTATGGTGGTGGCTCTTTCGCTCTCAATAGGCTGGGACTCGATTATGAATGCGTAGGATATTCGGAAATTGATACTCACGCTATCAAATGTTATGAGCAGAATCATTTTGGTATCAAAAATTACGGAGATTGCACAAAAATTGATGCCGAAGAACTTGAAGACTTTGATTTGTTATTGGGAGGTTTCCCTTGTCAGCCATTCTCACAAGCAGGGAAACATAAAGGTGAAATGGATATTAGAGGGACTCTATTCTATGATATAATCAGATTATTGAAGGCTAAACAGCCATCCTATTTTTTATTGGAAAATGTCAAGGGACTAACCCATTCAAACCACGTTGATACATTTAACACAATTTTGAGTGAATTGACTAAAAGCGGATATAAGGTTCAATACCAAGTATTATCTTCCAGAGATTATGGAACACCACAAGGCAGAAAGCGACTGTATATTGTAGGCATTAGAAATGATTTACCCACTACTTATTCATTCCCACATCCTCAAAAATTAACCACTTTTCTGAAGGACATATTGGATACTGAAAAGGAGATTGTATCAATTGCCCGAAGAAATAAAAACAGAAGTAAGCATCAACAGTTGGGCTTGCCTTATGGGTCCTTCCCAAAAGAATATCACTATACGCACAACAAAGATTTAGGAGTCAGTTTTACAGTTAAATCAGCCCTCCATGAGTGTTTGGTAGGAGAATATGATGGTGAAGATTACTCAAACATAAGAAAATTAACTCCAATCGAATGTTTCAAGTTGATGGGTTTCAAAGACGGAGAGATAAAATTAGACAACATCGCCAAAACGCACCTTCACACGTTAGCAGGTAATGGGTGGGAGATAAATACGGTCAGTAAGGTTCTTGAACCCTTATTGGTTGATTATCTTTAAGTGGGTGATTCCACTTATGGATAAACATGACCGCAGATGTCTTTACTGAAATTGAAATTATGAACGAAGAACAACTCGATGATTTGCTACAAGCAATCAAAGACCGACTCGATGAACTCCGAGACAACACCGACCCAGTTAATGTCGGAGACGTTGTTGAGTTCCCAGTCAGAAAGTTGAACGTCACAGGAGTCGTTACCAAAGTTACTGAAAAGCGTTGCACCGTCAATGCCACTCTGGTTGATGGCGAATACACGCTGAACCAAAAAGATGTGAACATTTTGGAAGCAGGTTCAGGACCTGTTGAGGAGTGATTATAATGCCAGATTTGAATGGCATTATCAGTTTGATTGAATCCAATCTGAAAGAGATTGATTTCGATGCAGAATATGAGGATTACGGCAAAGGTTCTCTTCGCTATGCTCTTGTTGCCTATCTTGAAGAAGAATTGAAGCAACAAATCATTCCTGAATGGCTCAAACAATTCAATGNTTAAGTAGTTTTAAGTAGGTGCGATACCATAGCAATAAACATGAAGATTATTGCTCTCGATATTGAGACTCAAAATCTTGATATGGATGCAGAAGAATTATCTTTTGAAGATTCATCGGGTTGGAAAGTTTCTTGTGTCAGTATTTACGACCATCACAGACAATCATTGTTTCATTATGTTTCAGACCCAGACTCTTTGAATCTCAACGATTCGGACCAAAGTATCAATGATTTTAACGACCTCGGTTTTGACCTTGAAGAATGGTATTACTCAGGTTATCAGTTGATTACCAAGAACGGAGGGACATTCGATTTGCCGATTATTTCCAAGAGTCTTAAATCGGGTGGTTGCGGAAAAAGTGTAGCCAGCAATTTACGCTTATTTTTAGACGCACCGACTGAAAAAGAACTTCCAAACGGCCACATCAAAGAATTGACTCCCAAACATTTTGATATTTGTCAATATCTTCGAGACACTACGGGGTCACGCCACAAACTCCAACACTTGATTCAAGGCACGTTTGGACTTTCAGAGTCGAAACTGATGAACGCTGCCGAGGCACCAGAAAATTGGGCAGCCGGTCAGCATCAAAAGGTATTGGACTACTGCGGTTCTGATGCCAAATATACAGCAGATTTATTCTTCTATGGTCGCCGTGAAGGTCGTATTTATAGCACAGAAGAAACCAGACCTCTAAAGGCAGTATGGTGATTAAAATGTCAAACCAATTTGGACTAACAGATGCACAAGTAACCCGACAACTCAGCAAAATCCAAGAGATTTTGTTCACAGAAGTTGAAGATGAAACAGATGAATCATATCGAGGAGTAGTCAAGCCAGAAGTTTTGGAAATCTTCATAAAACAATTCCCAGTGGAGGAGTCGGGTCCTGATTCTGAAGGTATGACACCTGAAAGTTTCAAAGAACGACTCGGCCAAGTTGGAATGAATCTAACAGCCTTCATTTTAGAAAAACAAGAATCCATTAACAAGACTTTGCTGATGTATTTTTTGTCAGATTTTATATCTCAAATAATGAATAATATCTTCAAGGTTTTTGAAGAAGATACTCCTGACTATTCAGACTTCATGTATGGTTGATACTCAGTCTTTAAGTATCAGAAACATTCCATGTATAGTTGATGAATTATCAACCGAACCAATCTATCGTTGATTACAACGATTGGTTGCCCGAAGGCAACTGGGTTGATTTGGGTTACGATAATGCACCCACAGAAGACCAACTTCGCTCACAGATTGAGGCTGGAGAACACAATGATGCTTACGGTGACCTCGGATGTCCTGATTGCGGCAACGTGGATTTGTTTTGGAAAACCCACAGTAGTAAAGGTCAAAGATATAGATGCCTTAGTTGTGAATACTCATCCAATTGGGAAACAGTAAAATCGCAAGGTGACTTAACGCTGCAAAAGTTTGGACTCACCGTAGATTGTCCCCTTTGTAGTGAAACAATTTCAGCGTATAATCGAGCCAGTATTGATTCTCACTTCCGAAAGCACAAGAAAGAAGAAGCCGAAGCAGCCGAGGCAGCCGAAGCATCTGAGCCGAAAGTTTCGGAATCTGAATGGCAAGAAGAAGTAGAATGGAATGATAAGCCCAAGAAAAAGACTGAACCAGAATGGGAAGATGTTGAATGGGAAGCCGAGGCACCTGAGCAACCTCGAAAGTGTTGTGAATGTAGCACTACTGAAGGTTTGACTACTATTCAAGCAGGAACTTTTTGTTGGGATTGTTTGCCTATTAACTTAGGGGCTGAATCGAGCCAAGAAATAAAAGAATACATTACCTCAATACACGATGGAGACTTCCTTTGGAGAGATGGGTGGGACAATTTAGAGTTCACATTACAGACTTTGCCTATGGAGATTTTTGAAGAGTATAAAGATACAGATAATGTCGATGGTGCATGGGAAGACTCCCCTGTAAATAGCCACAGACTTGAAGATACTTTAAGTCAATTTAGGTGGGAGGGGGACAGATACCCACCAGTTGTCTTAAAATTGGATAAAAATGGATACTATGATATTATCGACGGCTATCATCGTTTGAATGCTTTGCAGATTCTTGATTACGACACTGTGGAGGCATGGGTGGGGATACCAGCATCAACCTTTGAAGCCGAAGATGATTATTGGGCAGGTAGTGTTGCCAAAGCAATTGTGAATGAAATGGGAGATGACTATTATTTTAATGAAGATTTGCACGAATACAACTGTGTGCATTTTGCTCAAGAAATGTCAGGGTATCTTACTCAAGATGGAATACCCCACGAAATACAAAGTTTCGCTGGATACGGAGGAGAAGTCGCTCATGCTTGGGTCTATGTCCCTTCCGAGGGTGAATACTATGATGCTTGGACACCCTATGGAGTTTCTGATTGGAAAGATTTAGGATTCTGGGAGACTCTCGATTACACACCAGAATGGTTA
>JGI20152J14361_10002067_pt1 | contig 12329 bp, 10 predicted proteins | sample COG_02_FD_14361 | JGI IMG/M metagenome (IMG submission 14361)
CTGATCCAGATGCAGAGCATTGATAGGGGGAGGTTGGCACCCCACCAGAGAGCTAGGCCTGCGGCGATAAAGGTTTGACCCGGCAGCGGCAGAAAGGCCACTAGGATGCCAATAAACACCGCTAGAGAGACTGATTCTCGGTTGAGGTGCAGAATATTGGGGTCGCGTATCAGCGGCACAGTCCAGCGCATTGATTTATGCTTCAGCATAGTGGTGAAGTCGGGCAGCACGCGGCGGATAAATTTTTTCGGCATAGTTTTTAAGGTGTTCAGATCTAGAGCGCCATTATGCCGACATTGGCGTGGCCGAACTAGATAATTAATCTTGGCTGACTATAAATTTTATTTATGCAGATTATGCAAAGCCAGACTTTTTGGCTTGGCGAAGCTACAATAGCGGATCGAAAGTGCGTCGACAGCGTATCAAATTAGTGGCTCAGGTTGGCCGCTCCAATCGGCACTCTTAATTAGCACCTCAATCGACACCTATAATCGACACCTATAATCGACAACTTAAACCTACAATCGGGAACAACTATGCAACCAGCACTGGCAATTGAGCAGCTGAACAAGACCTATGAGGGCGGCTTTCAAGCACTAAAAGATATCTCCCTCACCGTTCAACCTGGGGATTTCTTTGCCTTGCTTGGACCCAATGGTGCAGGCAAGTCCACCACCATTGGCATTATCTGCTCTCTGGTGCTCAAAACTGGCGGCAAGGTAAGCATCTTTGGTCACGACATCGATAAAGACTTCTCCCAAGCGAAACAGCTGGTGGGTGTTGTACCTCAGGAGTTTAATTTCAATCAGTTTGAAAAGCCCATCGACATTCTGATTCATCAGGCTGGCTACTTTGGTATCCCCCGTGATGTCGCCATAGTCCGCGCCGAGAAGTATCTGCGTCAGCTGGGTCTCTGGGATAAGAGTCATGTGCCGTCGCGAACCCTTTCCGGTGGTATGAAGCGCCGTTTGATGATCGCCCGAGCACTGATCCACGAACCCAAACTGCTGGTACTCGATGAGCCCACCGCCGGTGTCGATATCGAGCTGCGACGCTCCATGTGGGAGTTCCTCCGCGAGATCAACGCCAGTGGCACAACGATTATTTTGACCACCCACTATCTGGAAGAAGCTGAGAGTCTGTGTCGCAATGTGGCGATTATCGACCATGGCAAGATTGTGAAAAACACCAGTATTCGTGAGTTACTGGCGCAGCTAAATAAAGAATTGTTTGTTCTCGATATCCGTGAGCCCTTAACCGAGTGCCCAGAGATTGAGGGCTATCCCTTAGAGCTGGTTGAGCCCAACACTCTAGAAGTAGAAGTGGAGAAGTCACAGTCGATTAACAATCTGTTTCAGGTGTTGAGCGGGCAGGGTATCGATGTGCTGAGTATGCGCAATAAAACCAATCGACTGGAAGAGCTGTTCTTCACAATGGTTGAGAAAAATCTGACAGGAGAGAACCATGACTAGCCAGCAAAAATGGATTGCCTTTATCACCATAGTGCGCCGCGAGATTCAGCGCTTTTTACGCATCTGGCCTCAGACCCTGCTGCCCCCAGTGATCACCATCGTGCTCTACTTTGTGATCTTCGGCACCCTGATCGGCTCGCGCATTGGTGAGATGTCTGGCCTGCCTTATATACAGTTTGTCGCGCCCGGTCTGATTATGATGTCGGTGATCACCAATTCTTATTCCAATGTGGTGTCTTCATTCTTTGGTTCCAAGTTTCAGCGCAATATTGAAGAGCTGCTGGTCTCACCTGTACCCAGCTGGATTATTCTCGCTGGTTACGTGGTCGGCGGCATGAGTCGCGGTCTCGGTGTGGGCTTAATTGTTACCATTCTGTCGCTGTATTTCGCTGACTTCAGTATCCACAGCTTGCCGGTGACCATTGCCATTGTGCTGATGACGTCGCTGATGTTTTCTCTGGCCGGATTAATCAACGCCATCTTTGCCCGCAACTTTGATGATATTTCGATTATCCCGACCTTTGTGCTGACACCGCTCATCTATCTTGGCGGGGTGTTTTACTCCATCGATATGCTTGGCGAGTTCTGGGGCGGCGTGTCACAGATCAACCCGATACTCTATATGGTCAATGCCTTTCGTTATGGTATCGCCGGTATTAGTGATATCAACATTGTCTGGGCCTTCACTATGGTCACACTGTTCTGCGTGCTGTTGTTCGCCGTGGCGCTTAATCTGTTGGACAAGGGCTCGAGGTTGCGCAGTTAGTGGCAGACTATTCGAATACCGAACTGGGCAAGGACACGGTCTACAGCTCCAGCTACGACCCGTCACTACTTGATCCTATTCCAAGGGCGACTGCCCGTGAGCAGTTAGAAGCGGTTGGCGGACCTTTGCCGGACTTTATTGGCGTTGACCTGTGGACTGGCTTTGAAGTCTCTTGGCTCAATACTCAGGGCATGCCCCAGGTGGCCATTGTCGAGTTTTTGGTGCCCTGTACCAGCGTGAACATAGTGGAGTCGAAGTCCTTTAAACTCTACCTGAACTCCTTTAATCAGAGTCAGTTTGAGTCGCAGCAGGCAGTGCAAGAGTGTATGACAGCGGATCTATCCGCCGCTGCTCAGGGTGATGTAGACATTATTTTTTACCAACTGGCAGAGTACAACGGCTTGCGTCCGGTGACTGAACCTCAGGGGTACTGTCTCGATCAGCAGCCTATTGCGATTGATTGCTACACGCCAAACCCCGACTTTTTGGTCTTAAATCAGGCCGGGAAAGAGGGTGCAGACGGCTCCGAATCTGTTGATAAAGCTGCCGCTGAAACCGTCACAGAAACTGTCTATTCCCACCTGCTGAGAACTAACTGTCCGGTCACCGATCAGCCGGATTGGGCGTCGGTCTATATCAGCTATCAGGGTGCACAGATCGACCGCGCAGGACTGCTCAAATACCTGGTCTCATTTCGTCAGCATCAGGATTTTCACGAGCAATGTGTGGAGAAAATATACGGGGATATTATGCAGCGTTGCCAGCCTGCGCAGCTCGATGTCTACGCTCGCTACATGCGTCGCGGCGGTTTGGATATCAATCCGTTTCGTAGCAGTCGCTACCCATTCCCACCAAGTCACCGTCAAGTAAGGCAGTAATTTTGTTTTTATATCAGCGTCTTAAAGAGTTTGCTTAAAGTGATTTATTGATAATATTTCTTCCGGTAAAGCTCTAGGTGGAACGCTTTTGGCCAGGGCTCGATCTTCAATGGCCTGTTTGATGGCGATGTTCTTGTGCAGGTCAGTGACGCTAAAGACATTCACTGGGGCGGCAAATCCCTTGACGCTGATCTGCCCTTTATCGGTGCAGTCAACCGCATCTGCAATTAGCACGTAGGTGTCTTTTGATATGAGAATTTCATTGCTTGCCGCTGCGGATTCTAGGCGACTGGCAAGGTTAACCGTGCGGCCCAGCAGGGTGTAATCGAGACGATTCTCAGTGCCAAAATTACCCACCTTACAGACTCCACTATTGATGCCCATGCGCAGGGCTGGTGGATTGGCAATTCCCTCAGCTCGCCAGCGCGACTGCAACTCTTTCATAGCCTGTTGCATGGCCACGGCCATAGACACACAGCTCACTGCATCAGCTCGCACACCACGGCTTTCTGGATCGCCAAAAAATACCATGATGGCGTCGCCTATGACTTTGTCAACGGTGCCGCCAAAGCGGAAGGCAATTTCCGACATCTCGGTTAGGTAGGTGTTTAATAAAGAGGTTAGCTGTTCAGGATCCAGTTCTTCAGCCAGTTTGGTAAAGCCTTCCATATCCGAGAAGAACACCGTTAGGGTTTTCTCCTGAGTGCCAGCTTTAACATCCTTGCCCGTGAGTATGGCTTTGCGCAGAGCTGGGGAGAGATATTTCGACAGATGAAAGGTACGCAGAGTCAGCCAGTCATTTTGCCTGATAACGGATTCATGCTGCTCAGCAAGCATAAAGTGAGTTTGCCGAGCCATGTTGACGTTGAACAGGCAGTAGGCAAAACCAGTGCAAGTCACTAATAGCTGCACAGGCGTGGAGACGGAAACTGAAAAGGGCAGTAGCCAGAGGCCGAGAAGGGCGCCGAGGAATAGGCCGAATAGATCTAGCGGGGCAGTGGGTTTCATCGCGCCGACTATGGTGACCAAAAAGGCTGCCCCCAGTGCCAGGGTGATAATAGGCTCAAATGCCGCCAGGGCGACTAACAGACCAGTAATAACCCCGTCGCTGAATTCCATGACCAGAGATAACCTTTGGCGATTTAACGTCGAGAGCGTTGAATGGCTGGTTAGGTAACTGCCAAACTGATAGATAAAGAGTGCCGGCAGTACAGCTAAGAGCCCTGAATGATAGCCGATGTCGCGCCAGGCTCCGAGTAATATGGTTACGCCACATATACAGAGTGCCAGCCGATAGAGCTCCTGCAACTTTGGCGAGGGGTAGGTGAATGCTTTCCATGTCATAGATACTAGTCTAGCACCGCTATTTGAGCGCCACTGAGTATTATCATAGTGGCCTAACTGGGGCTCGGGGCATGCCTTAGAGTTTGCATAGTTCGACTAGGTCTGAGATTATCCAACTTTGCTATGCCGTTTGAAATGGTCGCACCTAATAATAACAACGAGAAAATCGGACTATGAATAAATTTATCGCCTTTAATAAGGTTCTATTGCTGGGTTTCTGGTTAGTCTTCATCGTTAATATATTTATGCCATTTGCAGGCGCTGCCGACCAATGGGTTATGTTGATCGGTCTGGCGATGCTTATTGTGCACTTAATTGAGTTTGCGGTGATGCGCAAAAAGCTGCGAAGCCGCGGCCACTCAGGTTTAACAAATTTTGTTTCGGTCACGTTGTTCGGCGTTCTTTATTGGAAGCCTCTGCTGCGTGATTAATGAGCTAGTAATATGAGTCTGTTTAAAAAACGTACCCAAAAGCGGTCTGGTAACTCAGTCGAGCCAAATGTTGAGTCGAGAGCTGAGCCTATAGCCGAGCCCAAAGCTAAGCAAAAAGCTAAGCAAAAAGTCGAACCAAGAGCAGAGCCAAGAACAGAGCCAAGAGCTGAACTGGTATCTGAGGCTAATTCTCTGGCGAGGCTTTCCGCTAAGATATCTGCTAAGTGGGCCTCGGGATCCTCTACCAAAGACGCGGCTGAGCTCGTTGATAAGTTTTCTTCAGAATCTTCTGGCAAGTTTGCCGATGAGCCGCCTGCGAAATTTTCTGCGGCGCTCGCAGCCAGGCTTTCCGGTGAGCCTCAGATTAAGCCTCCGGCTGAATCCTCGGTTAGATCGGCGTACAGCCCATCCGATAGTGCCGATACTAGTCCAGCTTTTAGCGACTCGACTTTAAACTCCCAGGGGCAGTCTTGGGAGATTTGGTACGCGACCTTTAAAACCGTGGCGACTCTCGGCAACCCGAGATTGCAGCTGCAGGGTGCGGATGAAAACATTATCGACCTTATGGACCACCTCCCATTAATAGGGGCATTCAATGGCGCGGTTGACCCCACTCAGTTAGGCGAGAAATTTGCCGCCGACTTTGATGTGGGGGCTTTTTTACGCGACAACGGCGTATTTGAATAAGCTCATTTAAGCCGTTTTATTTTAGAAAAAGTCATTTTGATTACAACAGCAGGGATTGCCGTTAGTTTAAATTGTCGGTGGCCGTGTTAAATCTAGATTTGAGCAGATTTGATAACAGCCTTAAATATCAATGTTACTGCGAAACAGATGGCTTTCTATGATTGCTCGAATTTTATTAATATCCTCAGTACTGCTGCTCATTTCATGCGGTGGCGGTGGCGGCTCTTCAGCGGCTGGTTCTGGTTCAAATGACGGCTCAGATACAGGTTCTCCGGACCCCAGTTTTGGTACGCTTAGCCTCGCGGGGCAGACTGAAGTCTGGTCAGATCAAATTAACTGGACCCTCAGTGCCAGCGTCGACCGGCCAAACAGCACCGGTGTTTCATTCCAGCTGGCTGTTGATAATTCTGGCTTAGAGATAGATTCAACCACCGGTTTGATTCAGGGTGCCGCGACTCCGCCAGGGGTCTATGAACTGGAAATCACTGCCGAAGACGGTACTGGCGGATCTACTTCCGAATCCTTTAGCTTCACCAGCAACGCCTTTATTGCCGGCCACTGGCTTATGGATTTGCCGTCGAGCAACGAGCAGCTGTTGATGATTATCTCGCGCAATGGTCGCGCCAGCATTACCAAGTCGTCTACTCGTGGTGAGGTTAATACTGTCTGTCATGGTCCCCTAACTATTCTCGGTGACACTGTTTCTGGGGCTCTAGACTGCGTTGATGCTGAGTTAAATCGCTTTTCCCCGACTGTTGCTGGAACTGTGATTGAAGACAGCAGCATTACATTGACCGATTTTGCTTTTGGGGATGGCCAGTTTCTGTTTCAAACCCAAGCGGAGGTGTTTAACTTTGGCACCATAGCGCCAGGTATCTATGTAGAGTATTCCGATATTGCCTCAGGTATCTCCCTGGTCGAGGTAACCGCTGATGGCACCCTGGCGTCAATAACGCCGGCTGAGGTTGGCTTTCAAAACAAGAATAGTCGCTGTGCTCTGTCTGGCAGTCTCGAAGCAGATGTGGTTTTTGCCGACTATGAGTTTGAATCGTTAAAGAATGCGCTGCAGGTGTTTGAGGCGAATATCACATTGACCGATTGTGATCTTGGCAGTGCCGCACTAGACAGTCTTGATTACAATCAGGTTCAGGCCTCTGTTCTGGGATCAAGTGTCCTGGATACCCTAGCTGACGCTCTGTCGTTTAACCTTTATTTTCCGGGTAACGGCAGTAGTAATGAGTCTCAAAATGCAGGGTATTTTCGCTATGTACAGTTCTGTGATGGGGCTGATCAGCTAACTGCCATTGCCGCGCTATTGAAGGATGGGGCTGAGCAATTTTCAATAATTGCCTGTCCGGTGGAAGAGGGCTAGTTCGATTGTCTTGGCTAGCTTGTTCGGTCCTTAGGCCAGGCTAGTTTTCAAAAACTCAATCAGCAGGTGCACCGCCTCGTTCTTTCTATTGCTAGCTGAACTAATCAAGCTGATACCCACCTGGCCAAGCTCCGGGAAACGGGCCGAAGGGGCGAGTATTTTAAGGTTCTCCGGCACCGTACTTTTGGCCAGCACCGTAACCCCCAAGCCTTCCTGAATAGCATATTGAATGCCGGTTAAATCTGGGATGGTATAGACAATTTGCCATGGCTGATCTCCTCGGTCGAGAGTTTGAATAGCGCGATGTCGATAGATACAACCCTGTGCGGCAACAATCAATGGCACCACATCGGTCTTTAATATGGGCCTATCGACACTGGCCACCCAGACTAATTCGTCAGTCTTAACCAGGTTGGAGTTGGTGCTAGAGGGGTTGTCTTCGAGGGCCAATATTAGATCATGACTGGCTTTGCCACTCTTTGACAGCAGTCTCTTGCTCAGCTCGCAATTCACTTCCAATGTCACATTGGGGTAGGCCTTGGCAAAACGGCTGACGATCTTAGGCAGTAATACCGTGGCAAACTCACTGGGTATACCGAGACGAATTTTGCCTTTCACCGTACTCTTCGACAGCTGACTGATGGCTAGGTCATTGAGACTCAATATCTGATTGGCGTAGCCGTATAGATTCTCTCCCGCCTCGCTGAGTTCGAGATTTTTGCCATTGCGCAGCAGGAGCTTTTCATCGACCAGTTCCTCGAGGCGCTGCATCTGCAAGCTGATTGCGGGCTGAGAGCGACCCAGCAGCTCACCGGCCTTGGTAAAGCTGCTCAGTTGCGCCACCGAGACAAAGGCCCGCAGCAGATCCATAGGGAGATTTTTCATCGTATGCTCTCCTAGATAGAGTCAGTGGTGGTATTTAGAATATTAATGCAGTCATTATAGCTATTAATTTAACAAATTATCATGTTGAGCCTAAAATGGACGCCTAGTAGGGATTTTTAGCCTTTATTACCAACGTAACTTGTATTTCGGCCCTGACTTTTTCAACTCTTAAGAGAAGAGACCTATGTCGACAGACTCAGATATATCGAAAACAGTATTCTATGACTATCACCTTGCTGCCGGCGGCAAAATGGTGCCTTTTGCGGGCTACCTGATGCCCGTGCAGTACAGCAGCGGTATTATGCAAGAGCACTTGCACTGCAGAGACAATGCCGGTCTGTTTGACGTCTCCCATATGGGGCAGATTATTGTCGAAGGCGAAGGTGCCGCACAGGCTTTGGAAAAGCTTATGCCAGTGGATCTTGAATCTCTGGGTATCAACCAGCAGACCTACGCCACTCTGACCAATGAGCAGGGCGGGGTGATGGACGATTTGATCGTCACTCGCTGGTCCGAAAATGTCTTTTTTCTGATTGTTAATGCCGGCTGTAAAATGCAGGACCTCGAGCATATCCGCAGCCACCTGCCAGGATTTGCTGTTCGCTACCTCGGTGAGCGCGGCCTGCTGGCACTGCAGGGCTTGCGCGCCACGGAGATTATGGCCGAGCTGTCCCCTGAAGCAAATAGACTGGTATTTATGAATGGCTGTCACAGCAGCATCGACGGCATCGAATGTTATATCACCCGCTCTGGTTACACCGGCGAAGACGGTTTTGAAATTTCCGTAGATCCCAGCGACGCGCATAGATTGGCCGACAAGCTGCTCAGCTACGATCTGGTTAACTGGATTGGTCTCGGCGCGCGGGATTCACTGCGTCTTGAAGCGGGCCTCTGCCTTTACGGCCATGATATGAATGAGACCACCTCACCAGTAGAGGCGGGCATTATCTGGAGCATCAGTAAATCTCGTCGTGTGGATGGCGCCAAAGCCGGTGGCTTTTTGGGTGCCGAGACTATCTTGGGCCAGATCGCCAATGGCGTCAGCAAAAAGCGTGTTGGCTTTTTGGTTGATGGCCGCGCCCCGGTTCGCGAAGGTGCAGAAATTGTTGATCAGGCTGGCAATGTAGTCGGCGCAATCACCAGCGGCGGCTTTGGTCCAACCCTGCAGGCCCCAGTGGCTATGGGTTATGTGTCCATCGAGTTTGCCCCGGTGGGTACCCAACTCAATGCAGTGGTTCGTGGCCGATCACTGCCGATCACAGTGACTAAGATGCCATTGGTGCAGCAGCGCTATTTTCGAGGCTAGCTAAGTACTCAAGCCGTTCTTACATACAGACTTAATTTTTTACAGGAAATAATAAGATGTTACAGAAGACACGCAGTTTGACTGATCTTGAAAATGCCGCCGAGTTTATCGCCCGTCATATAGGCCCCAGCGCCGATGACCAGCAGAAAATGCTCAGCTCTCTAGGCTGCAGTAGCCTGGAGGAATTGACCAGCCAAGTGGTTCCCGAAGCCATCGCCATGACTCAGTCACTGGATATAGTGGATGGCTGCAGCGAAGCTCAGGCACTGGCCGAACTGCGTGAAATCGCCGCCCACAACAAAGTCTTCCGCAGCTTTATTGGTCAGGGTTACTACAACACCATTACCCCCAATGTAGTGCAGCGTAACATCCTCGAAAACCCTGCCTGGTACACCGCCTATACCCCGTACCAGCCAGAGATTTCTCAGGGTCGTCTGGAAGCCTTGATCAACTTCCAAACCATGATCACCGACCTCACTGGTATGGAGATGTCCAATGCCTCCATGCTAGACGAAGGCACAGCCGCAGCAGAAGCCATGTCTCTCTGCCAGCGCATGTCCAAGTCTAAGTCTCTACGCTTTTTTGTCGACAGTGACTGTCTGCCCCAGACTATCGAAGTGATTAAAACCCGCGCCGAGCCTGTGGGCATTGAAGTGATTGTCGGCAACCCAGATCAGTTGCCAGAAAATTTATTCGGCGCACTGTTTCAGTATCCCGGCGCCAGCGGTGAAATCCGCAACTTCCGCGACGTCATTAAACAGGTGCAAGAGCAGGGTGCGCTGGTGGTTATGGCCGCTGATATTCTCAGTCTAGTGCTACTGGAGTCCCCCGGTTCTTTAGGCGCAGATGTGGTTATCGGTTCAACCCAGCGCTTTGGTGTGCCTCTCGGATTTGGTGGGCCACACGCCGCCTATATGTCTACCCGTGAAGCCTACAAGCGCAACCTGCCAGGACGTTTAGTCGGCCTCTCTCAAGATGCCAACGGCGACCCAGCCTATAGATTGGCCCTGCAAACCCGCGAACAACATATTCGTCGTGAAAAGGCTACGTCCAACATCTGTACCGCACAGGTACTATTAGCCGTTATTGCCGGCATGTACGCCGTCTACCACGGCCCTGATGGCCTGCAGCGCATCGCTCGACGGGTTAACCTGATGACCTCTGTACTGGCTCAGGGTTTGGCTCTTCACGGCATTAAGCCAACCAACAGCCACTGGTTTGATACCCTGACTCTGAACACTGGCAGCCGCACAGAAGAGATTCTGAAAGGCGCCGCAGCTCATGAAGTGAACCTGCGTCGCATCGACGAGAACACTCTGGGTGTGTCACTAGACGAAACCGTAACCCGCGCCGACATCAGCTTGTTGTGGACGATCCTGATCGGTGAGCACCAAATCGATATAGATGAACTTGCTGACCAAGCCGCAGACTCATTGCCCGGCGAGTTAATGCGAACCGAGAGCTTCCTCACGCACCCCACGTTTAACCTCTATCATTCTGAAACTGAAATGCTGCGTTACCTGCGCAAGCTCTCAGACAAAGACATCGCCCTAGATCGCGCAATGATCCCCCTCGGCTCCTGCACCATGAAACTCAATGCCACCGCCGAGATGCTGCCGATCACCTGGCCTGAATTTTCCACCATGCACCCCTTTGCCCCAGCCGATCAAACTCAGGGCTACCGCCTGATGATCGATCAGCTCGAAGACATGCTCTGTGCCTCCACCGGTTACGACGCCATGTCACTGCAGCCCAACGCTGGCTCCCAGGGCGAGTACGCCGGACTGCTTGCCATTCGTGGTTATCACGAAAGCCGCGGCGACACCGAGCGCAACGTTTGCCTGATACCCAGCTCAGCCCACGGTACCAACCCCGCCTCGGCACAGATGTGTGGCATGAAAGTGGTAGTGGTCAAATGCGACGACCAGGGCAACGTCGATGTCGACGATCTGATTGCCAAAGCAGAACTTCACTCCACTAAACTCTCCGCGATCATGGTTACCTATCCCTCGACTCACGGTGTATTTGAAGAGCGAATCGGTGAGATCTGCGAAATCGTTCACGACCACGGCGGCCAAGTCTACATAGACGGTGCGAACCTCAACGCCATGGTCGGCGTCTGCCAGCCGGGTAAATTCGGCGGTGATGTCTCGCACCTTAATTTGCACAAAACCTTTTGTATTCCACACGGTGGCGGCGGCCCAGGTGTTGGACCTATCGGCGTAGGCGCACACCTAGCACCCTTTATGCCCAGAGAAACTCCAGACGGCGACCGTCAAGGCGCACAGGTATCAGCAGCCCCCTACGGCAGCGCCAGCATCTTACCGATCACCTGGATGTACATCCGCATGATGGGTCGCAGCGGCCTCAAGCAAGCCACAGAAATGGCTATACTCAATGCCAACTACATCGCCACCCGCCTGCAAGGGGACTATGAAATCCTCTACACTGGCGCACAGGGTCGCATAGCTCACGAATGTATCCTCGACGTACGCTCGATCAAAGACGACGTGGGTATCAGCGTCGACGACATCGCCAAGCGACTAATCGACTACGGCTTCCACGCCCCAACCATGTCATTCCCCGTTGCTGGCACATTGATGATCGAGCCAACAGAAAGCGAATCCAAAGCTGAAATCGACCGCTTCTGTGACGCGATGATCGCCATCAAGCATGAAATCAACCAAGTGGCAGCAGGGCAGCTAGAGCTCGCTGACAACCCATTGGTTCACGCCCCTCACACAGCCGAAGTGGTTGGCGCCGACGAGTGGACACGCAGCTACAGCCGCAGCCAAGCAGCCTATCCACTCAGCTCACTGCGTCAAAACAAATACTGGCCACCAGTTGGCCGTCTCGACCATGTATTTGGCGACCGCAACCTAATCTGTTCCTGCCCGTCGATTTCTGACTACGAAACCGACGACGTTTAGTTCTTAACAGATAAACATCTCTGTACAGGCCAGTCTTGATTGCTTTTGCAAGACTGGTTGTGTACAGTTCCGGCGCTCTCTAAAGAGCTATCCGCGTGTCATGAATAGCAGAGATGAGCATGTCGACTTCCCGTCCGTTGTAAAGGATAGAAAACGGCGAAAGTTTATGGAGAGGTGTCCGAGTGGCTGACCAAATGCGATTAAGCATTTGGGTCGCACGCAGGGCGGTCTCGAAGAGACAAGAGATATGGCTCTGCC
>JGI20152J14361_10002070_pt1 | contig 12322 bp, 8 predicted proteins | sample COG_02_FD_14361 | JGI IMG/M metagenome (IMG submission 14361)
CCTGTTGATCACTGTATTAAATATCGTTCTCGATTACGGCTTGATCTTTGGTCATTTGGGTCTGCCCCATATGGGGGTGCAGGGCGCCGCATGGGCGACATTTATTGCCCTATCTGCAGGTACTGCTGCTCAGCTGTGGGTATTTTTTATGCCCAGGTATCGACACAGCTACAATAGCCTTTCTCACTGGCGGTTTGATTGGTACCTATTCCGGCGTCTGCTGCGTTTTGGCTTGCCTGTTGGTTTTCAAGCTCAGCTGCAGATGTTGGCGTGGACCTTATTTGTCTTACTGATTGGCAAGATTGGTGTTGCGGCACTGACTGCTCACAGTATTGCTATGAATGTCTTTATGCTGATGGTTATGCCGGTGATGGGAATGAGTATCGCGGTATCCATTTTAGCCGGGCAACGCTTGGGCGCTGAGGATCCTGATTCCGCTGAGCGTGTCACCTACTCTGCCATCCATCTGTCTCTGCTGTTTTTTGTTGTAGCTGGGCTGTTATTAGTCACTCAGCCGAATTGGTTTATTGCGCCCTTTGTTCAGGGTATGACGTCGCAGGTCTATGCTAACACCATTCCTCTGGTCAAAGATCTGCTCACCGTTGTGGCGATATTCTGTGTATTTGAAGCTATTTCAATGATGATGGCTGGCGCCCTAAAAGGTGCAGGTGACACCCGTTTTGTCGCCTGGGCGAGCATTCTATGTAGTTGGTTGGTGCTGGTTTTTCCCACTGCATTATTAGCGTATTTTTGGCATGGTAATTTACTCTGGTCATGGCTATTCTTTTTACTTAGTGGCTTCACAATGTGCCTGGCGCACTGGTTGAGATTTAGAGCGGCAAAATGGAAATTATTGCGGCTTACGACTTAGGTTTTACGAGATGTAATGGCGGTTGAAAAATCAGCGGTATGGCCGGTGCCAATGTTATTCTAGGCGGGCCTAAAATTGTTTTGACAAATGAAAAGGACGTTTGACTAAGATGACCGATAAAACAGATCAAGTAGAACTCTACGGACAGCACCTGGTAGAAAAACATCGGCGATTTCAGGATATTCTGCTGGCGACTCAGTTCGATGAAATTGTAATTGCCGCTGGCGATAGCAAAATGCAGTTTGCCGACGACATGACCTATCCCTTTGTCGCCAATCCCTACTTCCGTGAATGGGTGCCCCTGGGTAAGCGCCACGGTTCTTATGTACAGATTTCATCTAGCTTGGATCGTCCGCGTCTATTTCTACTCTGTATTGAGGATATTTGGCACACCGCCCCTCAGAGTCTACCTGCGGGTTTTGAACAGGGGTTAGATATTGTTGAATATGCCAGCCTTGAAGAATTGAAAAAGCACCTCTCCAGTGGAGAGCAGGGCAGTGCTTATATAGATGAAAATAACAGCCTGGGTGTTGCGTCAGACTGTTGGAATCCTAAGTCGGTTCTCGACCAAATCGACTATCAGCGCAGAGGCAAAACTGCCTACGAGCAAGATTGCGTGCGGCAGGCTAACCGTCTCGCCGTGCCAGCGCACCGCGCGGCCATGGCTGCATTTATGGCTGGAGCCTCGGAGCTTGAGATTGCCGCAGCTTATCTGCGCGGTTGTGACTGCAGTGAAAATGAAATGCCTTACGGGATTATTGCTGGGGTCAACGAACATGCTGCTGTATTGCATCATCACAATCTGGATAAACAGAGAGTCACACCACGGAGCTTTTTAATTGATGCAGGTGTAGCCATGAATGGCTACGCCTCGGACATTACCCGCACTTATGCCTATGACTCGGGCTCTGATTTTGCAGCGTTAATTGACGTCATGGATCTGTCCCAGCAGGAGCTGGTGGCTGGCGGGGGTATAGGCAAGAGTCCGGTTGACCTGCATGTGCTGTCTCATTTAAAAGTCGCTGAAATACTGTGTCAATTTGATGTGCTTAAGAGCTCTCCGGAGGAGGCTTTTGCAGAGGGTATTACCGCGACTTTTTATCCTCATGGTCTCGGCCATCATCTTGGTTGCAATGTTCACGACAGGGGCAGTAACCTTGCCAATGCTCAGGGTGATCTGTTGCCGGCCCCAGAGAAATACCCCAAGCTGCGCGGTGCCGCGTCGATGGTAGCCAATCAGATTCACACGGTTGAGCCGGGACTCTATTTTATTCCTGCATTGTTAGAGAAGTTGCGTCAGGGTGAGCAGGCCAAAAATATTAACTGGTCGCGAGTAGCGGATTTTTTACCTTACGGCGGCATTCGTATCGAAGATAATATTGTTGTCCACGGCGATGGTTCTTTAGAAAATCTGACGCGAGATGCATTTCGGGAGATACATTAATGAAAAAACTACAGATCTTCACCACCGGTGGTACCGTTGATAAGGTGTATTTTGATGCCCTGAGTGAGTATCAGATTGGCGATCCAGTGGTGGGTTCGGTCTTGACGCGGATGAATGTCGGGTTTGAGTTCTGTGTCGATGAGTTGATGCGTCTCGATAGTTTGGATATGACTGATGTACATCGCCAGACTATTCAGCAGCGGGTTAGTGATTCGGATGCTGAGTATATTTTGATTATGCACGGTACTGACGGCATGGTTGAGACTGCGGGCTGGCTTGGTGATATCACTAATAAGAAAATTATTTTCACTGGTGCTATGCAACCTGCTGCTTTTGCTGAGACTGATGCGGTGTTTAATATTGGCTGTGCGGTGGGCGCGCTGCAGGTGGTTGAAGACGGTGTTTATATTGTTATGAGTGGTCAGGTTTTTGCCGCTGATCAGGTGGTTAAGAACCGCGCTGCACATCGATTTGAGACTGTGGGTTAGGCAGCAGTTGCTGTTTTCTTATTGTCATCTCGACAGAATTTAGCGGCACGGGATCTCTAAGTCTTATTCGCAGGTCTCAAAGGCCAATCCTGAATGAGCTTGCAGTCGCTTCAATAGAGCATCACCCATAGCAACCGATGGCGTCAAAAAGCCACCAGCACGATCTTCCTTCTTAATATCCAGTGCCAAGCAGAGTCCCGCCTGACCGAGCATTTTTGCCGTTGAACCATAACCGGGATCGCGGTCGCCAGTCACTTTTACAGTAAGCTGATTGCCCTGATCATCACGACCGTGAACACGCACATCAAAATAGCCATTCAGCTGCGCCTCTGGACTGGGACCTTCACCAGGTGCTGGCAGAACCCACTTTTCTAATAGGGCTCTGGTGGGACTGAAGTAAAGACCTACGCCGAGCATGCCAAAGGCCACTGTGGACATTACGGCGCCAATACGCCCCTTTAAACCCTTACCGGTAAGCATGCCTTCACTGTAGGAGAAGTCGCGGCCATAGGCCATATCGAGGAGGGAATTGGAGTGCAGTACGATACGGGAATTAATTGCTTCCATCACAAAGGGCGCAGTCCAGCAGTTAAAGTCTGGATCAAATTGCGGGCCGGAAACCGTCTTGGCGCGAATAGTGTACTGATGGTCGCTGCCACACAAAAGGTAGGGGTTACCCATTTTCTTACGCATTTTCGGGTCGGCTTTGGCGGCTTTTAGGGCTTCGATCATACTCGCGATAGTGCCGCCTGAGGCACCGCCTTTCATGGCTTTTACCCGCAGTTTGGCATGGGGCAAGGGATGGCCAAACTGTACCTGAGCCCGCTGTTGCATGGCGAAGACGCCCATATCCGAGGGTATAGAGTCAAATCCACAACTGTTGACTATACGTGCGCCACTGGCTTCTGCGGTCTGGTTATATTTGTCTTTCATCATCCCGATCCAGTGAGCTTCACCGGTCAGGTCAGTGTAGTCCGTGCCGCTTTCGGCGCAGGCTTTGATCAGCAGTTCGCCATAGAGTGCGTAGGGTCCGACGGTGGAAATAATCACTCGCGTTTGGCTGCACAGTGCTTGCAGGGATGCCTCGTCATGGGAGTCGGCAATCAGGACCGGGAGTTCGCTGGCGGTGCTGCCGAGAGACGCTTTTAACAGGGCTAATTTGGATTCTGAGCGCGAGGCGATGGCCCAGGAAATATCGCCATTGACGCCGATAGTCTCGACTAAATAGTTGCTGAGAATTTGGCCGACAAAGCTAGTGGCGCCGAAAACGATAAGATCGTAGGGTTTGTTTGATACTTCGCTAATAGACATAGGTTATTATTCTTTTAGTTGTCTGAGGTTAATTTTTTAGTTGGTTCGCGGAGCGGCTGTGTCCACCAAGTTACCTATTTTATATTCTTTCCGTCGCTGCCCCTATGCAATGCGGGCGCGGATGACTCTGTTGTACGCGAGTATAAACCTAGAGCTCCGTGAAGTCCTATTGAAAGCTAAACCTGAAAAAATGTTGGCTCTCTCTTCCAAGGGTACAGTGCCAGTTCTGGCGCTTCCCAATGCTGAGGTGCTCGATGAAAGTTATGACATTATTCGCTGGGCTCTGGAACAGAGTGATCCGCAGAATTGGTTGAGTGCCGACCTTGATCCTGCTATCAGGGATTTAATCGCCCGCAACGATGGTCAGTTTAAGGCTGATCTTGATCACTATAAGTATTGGCAGCGCTTTCCCGCAGAATCTCAACAACAGTATCGCGCTCGCGGTGAGCTATTTCTTGCCGAGCTTGAAGTGCTGCTAAACCGTCAGCCCTATCTGTTGGCAGATCGAATAACCCTGGCGGATATTGCCCTTTTTCCCTTTATTCGTCAGTTCGCCTTTGTTGATAAAGCCTGGTTTGATCAGTCGCCCTACCCAAAGCTGCGCGCTTGGTTAGAGCAGCTACTGATATCTGAACTGTTTCTGTCAGCGATGAAAAAATCCCCACCCTGGCAGGACGGGGACTTTCCGATTGGTCTTTAGCTGGCACTTTACTCAGAGCTCTTTAGTGAGTGTTCTTTAGCAAGTGTTGCCTAACGACTAATCCCAATCTATAACCACTTTCACCCGCGCTTCATCTGGCGCCTCCGCCGATGGCTTACCCAGCGTAAAGCGCAACCCCATCTCCGGAATATTGGCGCCGCCAAAGGGCAGTTTTGGATTCTGATAGCGGTTCGGACGCGCATCGGAAAATTCACTGACTGGCGGGTAGGCTTCACTGCTCTGTTCGACTAGCCGATCGCCCTCAATGGCGTACACCGAACTGCCCTTGGCAAAGCTCTCCAGGGCAAAGGGGGCATCACCGGAATGACGGTTTCTGAGGGCCCGATCATAGAGTCGATATTCAGTTTTACCACCGCGAATACGCAGGTCAAACAGCGAGCTTACACCTTTGTACTTTAGGCGATCGGCTCCGGGCAGCAGATTATTTATTAATGTATAGCCATACATCAACTGACGGCCCTCCCAGTTCAATGACTCAACCGCAGGCAGGCCATTGATTAGAGATTCGTAGCAGCGCTTGCGATCCGGGACACTGACATCGCTGGAGTAGAACGCCGAGCGGCGCTGGTGGCACATAACATCCACATAGCTCTGTTGCAGCCACGGCTGCGCGCTGTCATCGAACTGATACGAGGTCCAGCCCTGATCGTTGACAAAATACTGTTCTGGCACGCTGGGCAGATTAAATTCCTGAGGGTTGGCATCCACCAGTAATAAGAAGCCGTTGCCTGGTCCAAACTGGGCCGGTTCATTTTGGCTCCAGAGATATTCGCCGTTGTAATACCAGGCCAAGACCCCGGAGCGATAGTTGGCACTGAAAGCCTTCATTTCTCCGTCGCTGTCTTTAAAAAAGGAAAACCCTGGCTTGGCGAGGCTGGCATCATAATTTTTTACTGAATCGAAGCTGGCGTAGGGATCGCGATATTCGAGCAGGTAGTAATGAGGTACCGCAATACGATGCTCTCCACCACTCAGGGTAAAGCCGTCGCTACTCCAGCCCTTGATGGCGCCGGACTCAAAGTCTTCACTGTAACCTAGGGCATCGAGGCGGATATTGTCGATCAGTGCGCCATCTTCTACCGCGGCACCATCGGCAAAATAGTGCAGTCGAATAGATACCCGCTTGCCACGATAGGCTTCAAGATCAAATTCCGCGGCAATCCACTGAGCAGTTTCACAGGCATCCGCGAGGTTTTCCCCCACTCGATCTTCGGCCAGTACTTTACTGGCCGAGGGATCACAGCCGGCGGCGATCTCGACTTTGCCGTCGCCATCCATATCACCGGAGCGGCCGCTAAAGCCGGGCAGGGAACCCTCGCCCTCATGACCCTTTTTCGATGGCATGGTGCTGTTGGTGTCGGCGGCATTCTCTTTGTCGGTGGGCAGCAGGCGTTGGTATTCACTGCCATCGACAGAGGCTTCTATATAGAGGTAATCCCAGTCCGACTCGATTTTAAACCAGGTATCAAAGCTCAGTATCAGCTGCTGGGGATCTACTTTTCGGAGGTCGAAGTCGCGCCTGAGGAAGTGATGCAGATTGTTGCCCTGACCTGTATAGACGGCATATTTGCCCTGGTCTTTGCTTAGGGGACCAAGCTGTAGTTCACGTATTTTGGGCGGCAGAATAATCATCGTTGCATCACAGATGCCGCGACGGTTTTCAGTGCCGGCCTTATTAGACCAGTCATTCATGGTTTTTAAGTACATAGAGCTGCGCTTGTCGCCGCCAAAAGCGGGTGGGCGAACGATGCAGGGATTGAGCCAGCCCAGCATCATGCGCGACCAGGCACTGAGTTCCTGCGGCTCAGGTGAGGCCGTCGAAGACATGGCTTCCCAAGAGGCAGTGGAATTATTGGTTGCTCGGGCATAAATATCGGGCAGCCCTAAGGAATGGCCAAACTCATGGATAAAAGTAGAGACCTCGGTGTACTCAGATTGCATATTGTAGTCATAGAGCCACAGACCCTCTTCGATCTCATGTCCGCCGCGTCCATTGACCATGCCCTCAAGAATAGGACCTTTGCCCAATTCGCGATTCAGCGAGCTGCGATGAGGCCAGATACGGTCGGCACAGTCCTGTTCCACTGCTGGCAGGCTGTCAAAGATATTGCTCTCAGCATTGACTGTAAATTTCTCATTGAGCTTGTAGAGTCCCTGACAGGACGACTGAGCTTTGCCTGCATAGACAATCACTAGGTGATCTAGATAGCCATCGGCCTCGGCACGATTGCCGTCGCCATCAAAGTCCTCCGGGTCCCAGATATCGTAATCTTTCCAGGGAAACTTGGGGTTGTCTCTATGGGCGACCTGCAGTGCTTCAATCACCAGTTCGTCAGTGTGGTCATCATTGCGCCAACTGCCATCGGCATTCTGTAGAGGACGACCATAATAGGCCAGTGGCTTGCTCACTTTGGCGATGGGCATGACTTCGCCGGTGACGTTGTACAGGCCTTTCGACTGGTGACGATAATAGTGGGACAGAGTGCCAGGTTTGGGGCGTTTGAGGCTGCCTCCAAATAATAACTTTTGCAGGTAGTTGCGGTTTTTGCTGTTTTGTTTTTTAGTGCCGGCATAGCGGTCGTAACCCAGCTCGGGAAATTCCACTGCGATCACTAACAGGCGGTGAGGACGCTCTGCACCGGCCAGCACTGGATCGATCGAATCGGTCTTGATCTGAGGACTGCCCAATTGGTCGAATTGCAGGCTCGCCAGTGAATCGATCATCCGCTCCGCCTTGAGATCCACCGCTAGCGTTGGGATTGCGGTGAAAAAAGCCGCAATGTAGAGGATCTGCGTGCAAATAGAACGTTTAAATACCATTTGTTTCTCCTGACCGGCTCTGGAAATTGTTATTATGCCCGCCCCAAGTTCGTCTGACGAGTATGAACTCCACCGCTTTAACATAGGATCCTAAATGTTCGGTTTTTTTGAACGTCTGGTCGACCCATTTCCGGGTGTTACACCCGAGCAACCGCCCCGCGGAATCTACCAATTCTGCCGCCACCATGTGCGCGGTATGGAACGCTGGCTGATACTGATGGCGGTATTGACTGCTATTACTGCCATTTCTGAGGCCATGTTAATTGGCATTCTGGGCCAGGTTGTGGATTGGCTGGCCACTAGTAATCCGGAAACGTTTTTTGCCGACACCTGGCAGACCCTGTTGGCTATGTCGGTGTTTATGTTGCTGGTTATTCCTCTGGCCAATGCAGGGCGTTCTCTGGTGGTACATCAAACGCTCATGGGTAACCTGCCCATGTCGGTGCGCTGGCAAGCTCACCGCTATCTGTTAAATCAGAGCTATGGTTTTTTTCAGAACGAATTTAGCGGACGTATTGCCACCAAGGTGATGCAGACCTCTCTCGCTGTGCGCGACACAGTAATGAAGTTGCTCGATGTTATTCTGTTTGTGATTATCTATGTGGTGACCACGTTATTGCTAGTGGCCAATGCTGATCCACGCCTAGTTGTCCCGCTGTTAATTTGGCTGCTGATTTATATCGCCGTGCAACGGCACTTTGTGCCACGAATGAAAAATATCGCCACACTGCAGGCCGATGCCCGCTCGATGATGACCGGTCGTATTGTTGACAGTTACACCAACATAATCACACTGAAGCTGTTTTCTCATAGTTCGCGGGAGTCCGCCTATGTGAAAGAAGGCATGAGCGAGTTTCTCGATACTGTGCATCCACAGATGCGCTTGGTGACCAAACTCAATATCACGCTGTGGACATTGAACATGTGCTTGGTGTTCAGCACGGCGGCGCTGGGTATCTACCTCTGGGTCAACGGTGCCATTACCCCTGGTGCCATTGCCATTGTGATGAGTATGGCGATTCGCTTGACCGGCATGTCGCACTGGATTATGTGGGAGATCAGCAGCCTGTTTGAAAATATTGGCACGGTTCAAGACGGCATTAATACCATCTCGATTCCCCAGACTATCACCGATTCAGACTCGGTCTCGGATCTAGAGATCGGGCAGGGAGAGATTCAATTTAAGGATGTACATTTCGCCTATAACAATGACGACGTGGTCTTTGATAATCTCAACCTGACCATTGCCGGGGGTGAGAAAGTCGGTATTGTCGGTCGCAGTGGGGCCGGTAAGTCGAGCCTGGTTAATCTGCTACTACGATTCTTTGATATCCAGAGCGGTAAGCTGACCATTGATCAGCAGGAGCTGCGCAATGTCTCCCAAGATAGTCTGCGCGCCAATATTGCCATGGTGACTCAGGACACCTCGCTGCTCCATAGATCAGTGCGGGAAAATATTATGTTTGGGCGCCCGGACGCCAGCGAAGAGCAGATGATCGAAGCCGCCAAGCGCGCCCAGGCCCATGAGTTTATTCTCAGCCTGCGCGACAACACCGGCCGCCATGGCTACGATGCCCATGTGGGTGAGCGGGGCGTTACTCTCTCTGGTGGTCAGCGTCAGCGCATTGCTATTGCCCGAGTGCTATTAAAAGATGCACCCATACTGGTACTCGATGAAGCCACGTCGGCACTGGATTCTGAAGTTGAAGCGACTATACAGCAGAGCCTCAATCAACTGATGGAGGGCAAAACGGTGATTGCTATCGCCCACCGCCTCTCCACTATCGCCGCTATGGACAAGCTTATTGTGTTTGATCAGGGGGTGATTGTTGAACAGGGCACTCACCAACAACTGCTTGCTGCCAATGGCCTTTACGCCAATCTCTGGAGTCACCAGTCCGGTGGCTTCCTCGGTCTTGAATAATTTACTGGTAATAGCCTCAATATGATTACATTAACTGACATCGAGCTGCGTCGCGGCACTAAAGTATTGCTGCAAGACGCTGAACTCGTCGTCCACCCAGGCCAACATATAGGTATTATCGGTGCCAATGGCAGCGGCAAGTCGAGCCTATTCAAATTGCTGATGGGAAAAATTAGTGCCGATGCTGGTGAATTATTTATTCCTCAAGACTGGCGCGTTGCCCATATGGCACAGGAATTAGCCAACTCAGAGAGCAGTGTTGTGGACTTTGTCCTCGATGGCGATCCGCAGATTCGCAAGATTGAGCGCGCTATCGAAAAAGCCTTAGCCGATGAAAATCACGATCGCCTGGCTCTCGAATATGAAAAGTTAGATAACGCCAATGGCTTTGATGCCCATTATCGTGCCGAGCAGTTGTTGCATGGTTTGGGATTTGACCAGTCAGAGCTCGACCGCCCAGTTAACAGTTTTTCAGGCGGCTGGCGCATTCGTTTGAATCTGGCCCAGGCCTTAATGAGCCCATCGGATCTAATGTTGCTCGATGAGCCGACCAATCACCTGGATTTGGATGCCACGCTCTGGTTAGAGCAGTGGTTAAAAAGCTATACCGGAACACTGCTGATTATTTCACATGATCGCGATTTTATTGATAATGTTGTGGACCGTATTGTTCATGTGGAACATTGCAAAACCAACGCCTACAAAGGCAATTATTCGACCTTTGAGCGTGTCCGTGGTGAACGTTTGGCATTGCAACAGGCGAGTTTTGAAAAACAGCAAAAACGTCGAAAAGAAGTTGAAGAATTTATTACCCGTTTTAAAGCCAAAGCATCAAAAGCCAAACAGGCTCAGAGTCGGGTAAAAGAGTTAGCGCGCATGGAAGATATTGCGCCGGCGCATATAGATTCACCGTTCTACTTTAGTTTTGCGCAGGGCAAAAAAGCTCATAGTGCACTGGCTAATATAAGTCAGGGAGATTTGGGTTACGACGGAAAAATTATTTTGTCCCATGTTAATTTTGATCTTCATCCGGGAACCCGCATCGGGTTGTTGGGGCCAAATGGTGCCGGTAAATCTACCTTGATAGCCAGTTTAACCGGCGACCTGGATCTGCTTACTGGCGAGAGAGTTTATGGTGAAAATGTAAAAATCGGCTATTTCGCACAGCATCAGTTAGAAGTTCTAGACTTGCAGGCCAGCGCATTTTTACATCTTCAGCGCATCAGTCCAAAATCTACAGATCAAGAGTTGCGAAATTTTCTCGGTGGATTTGATTTTCATGGTGACAAAGCATTGGAGCCGATTAAGGCATTTTCCGGCGGTGAAAAAGCGCGCGTTGCCCTGGCTCTAATTGTTTGGCAAAAGCCCAATCTATTGTTGCTCGATGAGCCCACTAACCATTTGGATTTGGAAATGCGCCATGCCTTGACTCTTGCACTGCAGAGTTATGAAGGTGCCTTGGTGGTGATTTCTCACGATCGACATCTACTGCGTAATACTGTTGATGAATTTTATTTGGTTGCAGATGGCACCGTTAAGGAATTTGAGGGCGATCTAAAAGATTATCAGCAATGGCTCAAAAACTTTAACCGTGTTCCTATAGAATCGGGCCAAAAAAATGTCGATCAAAGTATTCCAATAATTAAAGACATTATCGAACCCGCTGCTCCGGTCGATGTTCTCAGTGCCGCCGAAAAAAAACGTCAGCGACAGCAGTCTGCTGATGTACGTAAAACTCTTGCGCCCCTAAGCAAAAAATCCTCACAGTTGGAAAAGAAAATAGAAAAACTTCATGGGCAGCTAAAAGAAATAGAGCTGCGTTTGGCTGAGACTGATTTATATCAGGACATTAACAAGCAGGTTTTAAAAGACCAGCTTGTCCTACAGGCTGAAATTAAAAAGTCGATATCCGAAAATGAAGAGCAGTGGTTTGATATCCAACAGCAGGTTGAGCAACTCAGTAGCTAGCTCGGAGCCTAAGGTCTGTGTGGTCTGTCAAATAAAAAGTCGGTGGTTACACTGGCTGTATTGATAGTAAGTTGGTAGCATGGGGCATCGTATGAAATTATAGATTGGACGTTTCGATGTTTAATGTTAAAAAAGATAGGGACACTAGTCGGTCTGTACTTAATAAATCATCTCGTGGGTCAAGCGAAACCCTCAAGCGAGCGTCGGTATCTATTGGAGGTAACGCTATGATTGGTCCAACAGTTGTTATAGACGGAAACATTACCAGTGCTGAAGATTTAATTGTCGAAGGAAAAGTGTCAGGCACCATTTCTGCCACTGGTCATGAAGTTACAGTAGGTGAGTCAGGTCAGCTGAAAGCCAATATCAGCGCAAAAACTGTGCGTATTGAAGGTAAGGTTGAAGGTGACATTTCCGCTGGCGAAAAAGTTATTATTTCAAAATCCGGTGATGTGCTTGGCAATATAGATGCACCGCGGGTCAACTTAGAAGATGGTGCCAAATTTAAAGGTAGCATTGAGATGGACCCAGAAGAGCAGCCCGGCATCAAGGCTGTTGCCAACGCTAAAGCAGATCTATTTCCAGGTGCTGCAACCTCCGAAAAATCCAACGTTTCCTAAACGACGGTTAGCCTGCAGTGTTTAGGTCGCGGGTTGAAAATAACATGGCACTATCTGCCAGTTCTCAGGACTATGCCCTGTGCACAACGTTGCACAGTAATCTCGTTGCGGCGGCCCTCGATTCACCCCAGGCTGACAAGCATTTAGTGGTTCTC
>JGI20152J14361_10002072_pt1 | contig 12320 bp, 14 predicted proteins | sample COG_02_FD_14361 | JGI IMG/M metagenome (IMG submission 14361)
CGGCGAATGCCGGTTGGCTTCCGGCCCATCCAACCGGCATTCGCCGCAGAATCATTCCAGGGGTCTTCGGTGACACAATTACGCTTGCGACCGGTCGCGCAAGATTATATTGCAAAGCAATCCAATCTTGAAATTTCCTTACCCGAGGTCCAATATGTCATTTCGCTTGCAACCCACACCTGCCTCTCGCCCCAATCGTTGCCAATTGTTTGGCCCCGGCTCGCGGGTTGCTCTGTTTGAAAAGATGGCTGCCAGCGCGGCCGACATCATCAATCTTGATCTCGAAGACAGCGTGGCGCCGAGCGACAAAGACAGCGCACGCGAAAACATCATCCAAGCGACCCACGGCGTTGATTGGGGAGTCAAAACCCTCTCAGTGCGGATCAACGGTCTCGACACCCCCTATTGGTACCGTGACGTTGTGGATCTTTTGGAACGCGGCTCAGATCGCCTTGATCAAATCATGATCCCAAAGGTTGGCTGTGCCGCGGATGTGTATGCCGTGGATGCTTTGGCCACGGCCATTGAATCGGCCAAGGGTCGCCGCAAGCCCATCACCTTTGAAGTGATTATCGAAAGCGCCGCAGGTCTGGCGCATGTCGAAGAGATTGCCGCCAGCTCACCGCGGCTTGTGGCGATGTCCTTGGGTGCGGCAGATTTCGCTGCCAGCATGGGCATGCAGACCACTGGCATCGGCGGCACGCAAGAAAATTATTATATGCAGCATGGCGAGACCCAATATTGGTCAGATCCGTGGCACTGGGCACAGGCGGCGATCGTTGCGGCCTGTCGCACCCATGGGGTGTTGCCAGTTGATGGACCCTTTGGCGATTTCAGCGATGANNCGGGGTACCGCGCCCAGGCGCGCCGTTCCGCCACCCTCGGCATGGTTGGAAAGTGGGCGATCCATCCCAAGCAAATTGCANTGGCCAATGAGGTTTTCACCCCTTCTGAGGAAGCTGTCGCAGAGGCCCGCGACATCCTCGCCGCCATGCAGCAGGCCAAAGAAAACGGCGAAGGCGCCACGGTCTACAAAGGCCGTTTGGTCGATATCGCCTCGATCAAACAAGCTGAAGTGATTGTTCGGCAATATGAAATGATAAACGGTGCCTGAAGAGGCACCCTCGGGCAAAACTTGCCGATCTGACGCAGTTCTGTTGCACTTTGGGGCCGCCGGGGTCATATAGGTTTCAAATCGTGATTTAGAGGCCAGACATGACCAACTATCTTGAATTTGAGCGCCCTTTGGCGGAAATCGAAGGCAAGGCTGAAGAGCTGCGCGCGATGGGCCGTGACAATGAGGATATGGACATTGAAGCCGAGGCCAAGGCGCTCGACCAAAAAGCGCATACTATGCTCGATGAGCTTTATTCTAAGCTCACCCCTTGGCGCAAATGTCAGGTGGCACGCCATCCAGATCGGCCCCACTGTAAAGACTATATTCAAGAGCTGTTCCAAGAATACACTCCGCTGGCCGGGGATCGAAATTTTGCTGACGATCATTCCATCATGGGCGGGTTGGCCCGTCTGGGCGACCGTCCTGTTATGGTTATTGGCCATGAAAAAGGCCACGATACCAAGTCCCGCATTGCTCGCAATTTTGGTATGGCGCGGCCGGAAGGCTATCGCAAAGCCATTCGGTTGATGGATCTGGCCAACCGTTTTGGCCTGCCGATTATCTCCCTGGTCGACACCCCCGGCGCCTTTCCCGGAAAAGGCGCCGAGGAACGTGGTCAATCAGAAGCCATCGCCCGGTCGACGGAAAAGTGCCTACAGCTGAAAGTGCCGTTGATCTCCGTCATCATCGGCGAAGGCGGATCCGGTGGGGCGGTGGCCTTTGCCACAGCAAACCGGTTGGTCATGCTCGAGCATTCAATTTACTCTGTTATCAGTCCAGAAGGCTGCGCGTCCATCCTCTGGAAAGATGCAGAGAAAATGCGCGAGGCGGCAGAGGCGCTGCGTCTCACGGCGCAGGATCTCGCGACTTTAGGCATCTGTGACCAAATCATTGCGGAGCCAAAGGGCGGCGCGCATCGCGACCCTAAATCTTCCATGCAAGCGGTTGGACAGACTTTGGCCAAATTGCTCGACGAGCTCGGCCGGAAAAAGCCAGACAATTTGATGAAAGACAGGCGGCAAAAATTTCTCGATATAGGCACCAAAGGTTTGGCCAGCTAAGACCCGCACCCAGCTCACCAAAGGGATTTTGTCACCCGGGCGCGCCAGTCTTTCTCATAGGCCGCGCTGTCGATCCGTGCCGATTGCTCCGCCTCTCCCGCAGTTTGCGCCTGCAAGATATCGCCCATGCTTGGCAGATCAGGCCCGGCCTGACCATCCCACAGCCCTGACCGGATGATCGCCCGGGCGCATTGGCCATAAACCTCGGATACGGAGACCACCATCACGCAGCGCGGCAGCTGGCCCTTGCGCTCAAACATCGCAAGATGCGCGGCTGACACCGAAAGATGGGCCTGGCCATTGATGCGCACCACATTAGCCTGCCCAGGCACCATGAACATGAGTGACACCCGTCCATCCTTGACGATGTTGCGCAAGGAATCCAAACGGTTGTTGCCGCGCCAATCAGGCATAAGCAGGGTCTGCGGATCTTGAATCCACGCAACTGGATCCTCATCTCCGCGGGGGCTGCCATCGGTACCATCAGCGCCCACTGTGCTCAGAATACAAAACCGCGAGGCGCCAATCCAAGCGCCATATTCCGGCGTGATATGCTGGGCAACTTTGACCAAACTGTTGCGCGAGGGCCTGTCATAAAGCGCTTCAAGTTGTGAGACAGTTGTGATTTGGTCAGCCATCATACCTCGCCACTGGCTTTTTCGATCAGCGAACAAATTTCGACAATACAGCCGTTGTTATCGCGGACATAGGCCACAATCTGTCCCCAAGGTTTGGTCTCCGGCGCCTTCACGGGATACGCGCCAGCATTGACCGCCCGTTCAAAAGCGCTTTTTGGATTCTCAGTGACAAGGGCAATCTCATAACCCGCCGCTGTCTCATCGGCCCGATTGGCGCGCACAGACAGTCCGTTCAACTTGGCCATCTCATCGGCCGCAAAAGCCAATGTTGTTTCCCCAGTTTCTAGCTCGCCGTAGAGTTGGCTTTCATGGAGAAAGCCTGTTTGCAACCCAAACGCCCCTTCGTAAAACTCTAAGGTTTTAGGCACATCCGAAACATATATAATACTGTATCCAAATCGCATGCTTGTTTTATCGTCACTCATAAAACCCCACTTCAGCCATCAATTCGCGTGAACGTCCCTCCACAGCGGCTTCCATCAATTGCATGAACTCCGCCACAGGTTTGCCCTTTGGGATCGCTTCCATAAACTCCACGGTCGCGATGCCCGGCGCGCGGTAAATGCTGCGCTTTGGCCAAAAAATTCCGGTATTTAAGGCCACAGGCACGCAGTCTTGCTGCAATTCTCGGTATAAGACACCCGAGCCCATTTTATAGACTTTCTTGTTCCCCGGCGCGACCCGCGTACCTTGCGGATAGATCACCAACTGCCCCGGTGCCACCCGACCGGACGCGACATCCGCCACCATTTTACGAATAGCTGCCGCACCCTTGCCACGGTTCACCGGCACGCAACCCAAACGATAGGCATATTGACCAACAATGGGGGTAAACAGCAGCTGCCGCTTCATGATAAATTTTGACCGATCCAGGCAATTGAATATGACAATGATATCGAAAAAAGATTGGTGTTTTGCTGCAATCAAAACCTCGCCTTTTGGGACGGTGCCACGCACTTGGACTTTGAGGCCAATCATCCAACGCGCCGACCAGACCACCCACCAGCAATAAACATTGGCGGCCAGTGAGGCGCCTTTTTGGCTGAGGATCATGGGAACCAGAAAGACGATGGCCACAATGACCATTGCCACATACATCTGAATATTGAACAGCAAAGAGCGAATCCATTGCACTGCATAGGCCATAACGGCTCCTTATCGGTTTCTCGCTCTTGGTATAGCAGCAAAGGGTCGGCAAAACCATCTTCATTGGCCTATGTTACCGCGCTTTAAAACGCCGCCTCAGGACATCGGCAGGAATTTGCAAGTTATGCTAAAAGGATGGTACTTTCAGTGCGTCACCTGTAGCGTTACAGTATCGATGTCGTCTACATTTTGGACACGAAAAAGAATCGAGGCCTCGGTGCGTTTACTCTGCCCCAAATGCGATGCGGAATATGAAATTCCCAACGATGTAATTCCAGCAGAGGGACGGGATGTGCAATGCTCCGCTTGCCAAGAGACTTGGTTTGCCCAAGCCAACACACCGGTGCGCGCGCAGACCACGATGGATCCCAAGGTCAGCAGCATCCTGCAGCAGGAAGTGCAACGCGAGATGAAGGCCCGCGAGGCCGAAACACGCCGAGCACAGGAAACAGCGCCCAAGCAAGCCCCCACGACACAAGAGCTGCCGAGACCGGCGCCGCCCTCTAAAAACCTACCACCCATTGATACAGTTGAAATTTCGCCGCTCGTCACCCAAGCTGATGAGACGCCCGCCCTGACAAAACCCGTCATGCCAAGCAAGGCACCAGATGAGGTTGCTCCGCTCGACAGCCGGCAACGCGGCACCGTCGCGGCGTTTTTGATCCTAAGTGCGCTGACGGCGATTTATATTTTTGCACCGCAAATCACCGAGAATTTCCCCAGCCAAACCGATCGAATCAATGCCTATGTATTTTTGATCGATGATCTACGCCAATGGCTACAGAATGGCTTGCAGGCCATTTTGGACTATCGTATGAGTTTTAGCCTCTGAGACAGGCGTTCAATTTTGTGCCGGGGCCAACTAGAAGCGATCCAACAACCGTTGGAGATAGTTGCGCTCCTCTTCTGGGCGCTCCAACGCACCGGCACGGCGGCGAATTTCTTCCATCAATTCTTGCGAGCGCAGACGCAATTCCTCTTGCGGCACCATCTGTTCGCCTGCGCCCAATTGTCCATTGCCCCCAACATCGCGACCCAGCGGGTCGCGCGTCGATGGGCTTTGCGATTGCCCCTCTGCGCGGCGATCGTTGGGGGTGGCACCCTGTCCGGGTGCGGCCTGCTCATCCAGCGTTTCGCCCAAACGCCGCATGGCGTCACGCAGTGCGTCAATGGCCTCGGATTGATTGTCCAATGCGCCAGGAAGATCTCCCGCGCGCAGATTATCGGCGGCTTGATCCATGGCTTCAGCGGCCTCATCCAGCGCCTGGCGCGCTGCTTGCCCCGCTTCGGTGCCTGCGCCGGGTAAATTGCCCCTTTGCCGCTCCACTTCACGCTCCAATCGTTTTTGTTGCTCGGGCAAACTGCCCTGTGCAGACAGCCCCTCTTCGCCAGCGTCGGTGCCGCCCTCTGTCCCACCGCCACCAGGTTGATCGCCCAGTGTTTGGCCTTGCAGATCACGGAAGGTTCGGTCCGACAGCTCTTGCTGCTGGCGCAAACTATCGACGAGATCTTCCATCTGTTGCCCCCCTCCCTCTTGGCCGTCTTGGCCCTCCTGCCCGTCGCTGCCCGGTTGCCCCGGAGTCATTTGGAGATTTTGCATCATACGGTTGATCTCTTCCAAAAGCTCTTGCGCCTCAGCCATGCGGCCCTCTTCCATGAGCTGCTGCAAACGCTCCATCATTTCTTGCAGCTGGCTCTCTGAAATCGCCTCATCATTCGGCAGGCGTTCGGGCTGTTCAGAGGGCGGGTTGCGTTCGGCGAATTCTTTGAAATATTCCTTCTGCGCTTGCCGCAATTCATCCATCATCCGAGCAATTTCTTCTGGCGTTGCACCGTTTCTAATCGCTTCGGCCAGCTTATCTTGTGCCCGGGCGAGCTTTTGTGCGGCCTGCGCCAAATCACCGTCCTCGACCTCCAGCGCCAAGATCCAAAGCAACTCGGCGGCGTCCTTGGGATCCATACCCGCATCCATATCCCTGATAATGTGAGCCAGAATTTCAGCATCCTCCATGTCGCGGAACAGCGCTTCGGGTTCTTGTGATATGGCGCGCAAGATTTGCGCCACGCGGCGCTGGTTGTCGTGAGCCCAGAGCAAATCTCGGCGTTGCTCAACCAGAGCCTTGGCAAGCGGATCAAAGAAATTGCGGGCCGGCAAAGCCATCTCTAACGCCGCCGATTGTCCCAACTGCCCGCGCATATCTTCCACTTCGAGGCGCAGCAAGACCGGCAAATGCGCCCAGACATGTTTGGACAGATCCTCGGTTAAAACCTCAGTGAATTCTGCGCGATCACCCGAAATGGTCATTGGCAGGGTCAATTCGATATCAGGCTGCGGCTCAGGTTCGGCCACCAGCCCGTAGCGGTGATCTACCTCTGCCCTATTCAGCTGCACCACTGCCCTGCCTGCTGTGACAGCCACATCATCGCGCGCAGTAAAGCGCAGCGAGAAACTCCCCTCCGCTGCGCGTTCGACCTCGCCTGTTACCTCGACCTCTGGGGGCGTGTCCGGGACCATCGACAGTTGCCAGGCGGCGCCGTCAGGCCCAGAAATTGCCAATCGACCAGAACGCGTCACGAGAAATTGCTGACTGGGATCTGCCGCATCAAACGTGCCAGCGCTGCGGCTCGACAACGTTTCCTCAACAGTGCGCAAGCCCGCATCTCCATAGAGGCGCGCCAGCACCATCGTATCTTGCGGCACGCTCAACTCAGCGCCAATCACATCATTGAGATAGATTACCGGACGGCGGGTATAAGCGGGCGGTTGCAACCAGGCCTCCCATGGAGGCCCTGCTGCAATCGGCACAGATGAGGGGCCTAGCCCTGTGCGCACAGCTTGTACCGAGCCAAAAAGCCCACCGATGACAAACACTAAAACTGCGATATACCGCAGCGCGAAGGGATCTCGCGGCGCCAAATCCAACTGCGGCCCAACAGCCGGTGCCTTGGCGGCCACTGCGCGCATTTGCGCCAAATGGGCCTGCCACAGCGCCGCCGTGGCTGGATCGTCTTGACTGAGCGCCTGTCGGTCGCGCAGGGCCGCCAATGGGCGATCTGGTAGGTTCTGATCCAAACGCGCAAGCGCCGCGCCAAGGCTGGGTGCGGAAAACTGTTTGAAAAAATACCACAGCCCGCAAAGCCCGCTGAGCAGCCAAATGCCCCCCGCCAACTTAAGCAATAAGAGCGGCCAGAGATCTGGCGCGGCCAAAAGCATCACGCCGATGCCAAAAGCTAAGGTTGAGAGCAGCGGCCAGGCTGCGCGCATGATCCGTTCCGCCCAAAGGCCAACAAAGGTCAACCAAAGAGCAAAAATTACCTTACGGGAGAACAGTTTGGCCATCAAAGCCCCTCAGTACATTGCCACTTACTGCCACTGAGGGATTATATCGCGGTTAATGATATCTTCCAAGCTCGGTCTTGGGCGGATCACCGCAAATTGATCGCCCTTTACCATGACCTCAGGCACCAGCGGGCGGGTATTGTATTCGCTGGCCATAACAGCCCCATACGCCCCAGCGCTGCGAAAGGCGATCAGATCTCCAGCTTTCAGTGGCGCCAATGAACGCCCTTTGGCAAAAGTGTCCCCACTTTCACATACGGGTCCGACCACATCATAGGCTTGATATTCGGTCCCAGCGGCCGGTGCGTTGATCGGAACGATGTCGTGATGTGCGTCATACATAGCCGGACGAATGAGGTCATTCATCGCGCCATCAACGATCAAAAATTCACGATCTTCACCCTGTTTTACATAGATAACCTCCGAGACAAACACCCCAGCATTACCGGCAATAAAACGGCCCGGTTCAATCTCAATTTCGCACCCCAAATGCCCCACCTTCTCAGCGATCAAGGCGCAATATTCTTCAGGGCTGGGCGGGTGTTGGTTGTTGCTCTCGTAGGGAATACCAAGCCCGCCACCCAGGTCGAGGCGGCGAATATCATGGCCATCCGCACGCAGCAGCTCGGTGAGTTCCGCAACCTTTTCATAGGCCACCCCATAGGGCGCCAAGTCCGTCAACTGCGAACCGATGTGCACATCAATCCCCACAACTTCCAGCCCAGGCAAGCGCGCGGCCATGGCATAGACCTCGCGGGCGCGCGAGATTGGGATGCCAAATTTATCCTCTTTTTTTCCGGTCGAAATTTTCACATGGGTTTTTGCATCCACATCGGGATTGACCCGAATGGTAATGGGCGCAGTTTTGCCCAGCTTGGTTGCCACCTCCGACAGCGCGCGCATTTCCGGCTCGCTTTCTACATTGAATTGCCGCACGCCGCCGGTCAAAACCTCGGTCATTTCCGCTCGGGTTTTGCCCACACCTGAAAAGACAATGCGATCGCCCGGAATGCCGGCTGCGCGGGCGCGCGCATATTCACCGCCCGACACCACATCCATCCCAGCACCCGCCGCGCCCAAAAGTGTCAAGATTGCTTGGTTAGAGGCCGCCTTCATCGCGTAGCAAATCAAGTGATCCATTCCATCCAAAGCTTCATCAAACAGCTTAAAATGACGCAGCAATGTGGCGGATGAATAGAGATAAAACGGCGTGCCAACCTCTGCTGCAATTTTGGAAATCGCAACATCTTCGGCATATAAACATCCGTCTCGGTATAAAAAGTGATCCATCTTTTCGCCCCACGCTCCAAAACTTGCGCATATCACGCTGACAAAGACAGGCAACACCCCTGCCCCATAATTTTTGCGACCGGCGCTACCGGTTGTCGCGAGCGGGCGCGCTGCGCAGATAGAGGTAGAGCGGCAAACCGCAACTCACCCCAATGCCAAAGGTGGCAGCAATGGCGATTAAATGGAAAAATTTCCGGTTTCGAATTACCTCTGCCACAATCCACAGGCTCAAAGCAGTGGCGGCAATGGTCAGATCCCAAACCAAACCGCTGCTGGCCGCATTCACATGCCAAGCCTGCACCATATCACCCAAACTCCACCCCTCGGCGCGAAACCAAGTTATAAAATAATACATCGGGTGAATGGCGCCCCAAATGGCCAATCCCAGAAATAAAGGTCGCATATCTGTCTCTCCTATTGGACCACGGCCGGTGCTGCCTGCGCGCGTGTCGGACGTTCTGGTGCCCCATCGGCACCACAAGCACACAGGAGGGCAAATATAAACAGGCGCAGAGATCTCATGACAAAATTGCCTCCCAGCGCGCAATCTGACGGCGCACCTGTTCAGGGGCCGTGCCGCCATAGGACAGGCGCGAGGCCACCGAATTCTCAACGCCCAGCACGTCAAAGACACTGGACGAAATTTTTGAGTGTACAGATTGCATCTGCTCCAGCGTCAAATCCGGCAGATCGCAGCCTTGTTCTTCCGCCACAGCCACCAAACTGCCTGTCACGTGATGGGCTTCGCGAAACGGCATTCCCAGCGTGCGCACCAGCCAATCGGCCAAATCTGTGGCTGTTGAGAACCCCGACGCGGCAGCTGTTTTGAGACTATCTTGGTTCGCGGTCATATCCGCAACCATGCCATTCATCGCCGCCAGCGCCAGCATCAAATTATCAGCGGCATCAAAGACCTGCTCCTTATCTTCTTGCATGTCCTTGGAATAGGTCAGCGGCAGACCTTTCATCACCATCATCAAAGCAACATTGGCGCCAAAGATCCTACCGATCTTTGCCCGGATCAATTCAGCCGCATCAGGATTTTTCTTTTGCGGCATGATCGACGACCCAGTTGAAAACCGATCCGAGAGGGTGACAAAGCGAAATTGTGCAGAGGACCAAATCACCAGCTCTTCGGCAAAGCGGCTGAGGTGCATGGCGCAGATACTGGCGCAGCTGAGATACTCTAAGGCGAAATCACGGTCTGAGACCGCATCCAAAGAGTTGGCCGCTGGGCGGTCAAATCCCAACGCCGCCGCGGTCATCTCTCGATCAATCGGAAAAGAGGTGCCCGCAAGCGCCGCCGCGCCGAGCGGGCTTTCATTCATACGGCGCCGGGCGTCTTCAAAACGCGATTTATCCCGAGCCAGCATCTCGACATAGGCCATCATATGATGCCCCCAGGTGACAGGCTGAGCGGTTTGCAGATGCGTAAAGCCCGGCATGACCCAATCAGCCCCCGCCTTGGCTTGCTGCAAAAAGGCCTTCATCAGCGCCTCAATGCCCGCAATGGCCCCATCAGTTTGATCGCGTACCCAAAGGCGAAAATCTGTCGCCACTTGGTCATTGCGGCTGCGACCCGTGTGCAATCGCCCCGCCGGCGCGCCAATCACCTCTTTGAGACGCTGCTCCACATTCATGTGAATATCTTCCAAATCCACCCGAAACGGGAAATTTCCAGCCTCAATTTCTGACAAAACCGTGAGGAGCCCTTCCCCAATAGCCTCACTGTCGCTATCTGAAATGATACCGGCTGCCCCCAACATGGCGGCGTGGGCGCGGCTGCCTTGGATATCTTGCACCGCCATCCGTTGGTCGAAGCCGATTGAGGCATTGATGGCCTCCATGATGGCATCTGGTCCAGCGGCGAAGCGTCCGCCCCACATTTGATTTTGGGATTTGGTCATGAGTGAACCCTTTGGGAGTGTGTTATGCGTTACTTTCTTGCTGTTGTTCTCTATACGGCCCTCGCCGCCACTGCAAATGCAGACATGGGCGATCTTGAAGCTCTGCGCGCGGGGGATATGCGAAAGTTGCAGATCCACAGCGCAGCGCGACCTGCGCCCGATACGGTTTTTCTGCACGCAGACGGGTCTGAGCTGCGCCTATCTGACTATCGAGGCAAAGTCGTGGTCCTGAATTTTTGGGCCACCTGGTGCGCGCCCTGCCGCAAAGAGATGCCGGAGCTTTCCGCCCTTCAAACGACCTTGGGCGGCGCTGATTTGACCGTTGTCACCGTCGCCACGGGCCCCAACCCACCGGCGAAAATCGCTGAATTTTTTGAACTGATCGGCGTTGGCAATCTGCCAGCGCATCGCGACCCGCGGCAAAGCCTCGCCCGCGCCATGAATATCTTGGGCCTGCCGGTTACGGCAATCTTGAATAGAGAGGGTGCGGAAATTGCGCGGCTATTGGGCGACGCCAATTGGCACAGCGAGAGTGCATTGGCGATTTTAAAAACGGTTATCGCGCAAGAGCCGTGACCACATGGTGACGATGACAGTCCATCATGTGATTGTTAAACAGACCACACGCCTCCATCCAAGCATAAACGATGGTCGGGCCACAAAACTTGAACCCGGCCGCCTTGAGATCTTTTGAGATCTTCTGGCTCAGCGGCGATTGCGTCGGGACCTGCGCCAATGTTTCATACCGACCAACAATCGGGCATCCGTCCACATAGGCCCACATCCGGTCAGAAAAGGACATCTCTTCGGCCAAACGCAAATAGGCCTGCGCATTGCCGATGGTCGCTTCAATCTTGCCGCGATGGCGCACGATCCCGGGATTTTGCAGCAACAGCTCCACCTCAGCTGCGCCCCAACCCGCGATTTCATGCGGATCAAATCCGGCAAATGCAGTCCGGAAAGCTGCGCGTTTTTTAAGAATCGTGATCCAACTCAGCCCCGCTTGGAAGCCATCTAAAATCAATTTTTCCCACAGTGCTCGGCTGTCATATTCCGGCACGCCCCATTCTGTGTCATGATAATCTTGATAAATTTTATCTATTCCAACCCAAGTACAGCGGTCCATTTCACCTCCAATTTACCTCATATTAGGGCTCAGGCCCGATGCTGCCAAGGACTATGACCGCGACCTTTCACAAGGGCTAAGAGATCCAGATGGAGCAAAATTTCTCCGACCCATTGAGTGCAGCTGTGGCGAAACGGGATTCGAATGTCCTTGAGACCGTCAGAGACGCGCTGAAATATGGGCGCACAGCATTGGCATTCCAACCGGTCATTCAAGCCGGCGCCCCCCAAATGTTGTATTTTATGAAGGTTTTATCAGGATTATTGATCCGGCGGGACGTCATATCCCAGCGCGCGATTTCATCACACAGGTTGAAAATAACGAGCTGGGACGACTTATTGACTGCGCCACATTGCAGCTGGGCTTGGCAACTTTGGCCGAGCAACCCGACGTTCGACTTTCCGTGAAGATGTCGGCGCAATCGATTGGATATCCCAAATGGGTGCGCACGCTTGAAGAGGGTCTTCAAAGGTCACCGAATTTGGCAACAAATCTCATTTTGTAAATGACCGAGAACAGCGTCATGGCAGCGCCGGAAGTGGCGCGATATTTCATGAACGATATGTAAAAACTGGGGCTGTGTTTCGCTTTGGACAATTTCGGTGCCGGGCAAACGTCACTGGTGCAGCTGCGTGATTTTTTATTTCGACATAATCAAAATGGACGGGCAATTCACCAAAGACTTGGCACGATCC